>ENA-ORIC01001073-ORIC01001073.1-human-gut-metagenome-genome-assembly--contig:-NODE-1073-length-28798-cov-16.237910_pt1 | contig 28798 bp, 29 predicted proteins | sample MGYA00243023_ERZ508732 | MGnify/ENA primary metagenome ERZ508732 (study PRJEB26277, sample SAMN04329767) | human gut metagenome | biome: human-associated habitat | host: Homo sapiens | place: USA...
AAAAATAAAATTAATTTTAAAAAATTTAAAAAAAAAAAAAAATAAAATAAAAAAAAAAAATAAAAATAAAGAAAAAACAAATAATGGTTTTCGAAAAAAAAAAATTTAAATTAAAAAAAAAAAAAAATCTATGATAAAATATTTATCTTATAGATAATTTTTTAATTATATAGATTTATAGCTTATTTTCTATAAATCTATAAAATCTTTTTTAAAAATATGTATTTACTTATAGTATTCATTCCTTTATTATCTGCATTTATTACTGGTTTTTTTGGAAATTTCTTAACTAAAAAAGGTACTACAAAAATCGCAAGCATTTTTATATTTATTGCTTGTATATTATCTTATATAATTTTTTATGAAGTTTGTTTCTGTATGAGTCCTTGCTATATTACTTTAAGTCCTTGGATTATTGCAGGTTCTTTTAAATTATATTGGGATTTTATATTTGATAGTTTAACTGCAACAATGCTTGTTGTTGTTTTAACTATATCTACTGTTGTTCATATTTATTCTATAAGCTATATGGCAAATGATCCACATATAAATCGTTTTATGGCTTATTTATCTTTATTCACTTTCTTTATGTTAGTTTTAGTAACCGCTAATAATTATATTCAAATGTTTGTCGGTTGGGAAGGTGTTGGTTTATGTTCTTATTTATTAATTAATTTTTGGTATACACGTATCCAAGCAAATAAAGCTGCTATTAAAGCAATGTTAGTTAATCGTGTAGGTGATATTAATATTATTTTTGCTATTGTTACATTATTTTACGTATTTAAATCTGTAGATTATTCTACTGTATTTGCATTAGCTCCATATTTCACTGAAAATACTATTAATATTTTTAATTTTGATATAAATGTTTTAAATTTAATTTGTATTTTTATATTTATAGGTGCTGTTGGTAAATCTGCTCAAGTAGGTTTACATATTTGGTTACCAGATGCTATGGAAGGTCCTACACCTGTTTCTGCATTAATTCATGCTGCAACAATGGTTACTGCAGGTGTTTTTGTTATTTGTAGAAGTTCTTTTATTTTTGAATTTGCTCCAACTGCATTAACTGTTGTTACTATAGTTGGTGCAATTACAACCTTTTATGCTGCTACTATTGGTTTAGTTCAAAACGATTTAAAAAAAGTTATCGCTTATTCTACTTGTAGTCAATTAGGTTATATGATTTTTGCTTGTGGTATTTCTGGTTACAATGTTAGTATGTATCACTTAACTAATCATGCATTCTTTAAAGCTTTATTATTCTTAAGTGCAGGTTCCGTTATTCACTCTATGCATGATGAACAAGATATGCGTCGTATGGGTGGTTTATTAAAAGTTTTACCATTTACTTATGCTATGTTCATGATTGGTTCTTTTGCATTATTAGGTTTCCCATTCTTATCTGGTTACTATTCTAAAGATTTACTTTTAGAATTATCTTTTGCAAATTATACAATATCAAGTCATTTTGCTTACATTTTAGGTACATTAGCTGCTTTCTGTACAGCCTTTTACTCTATGCGTTTATTAATGTTAACTTTTATTGTTCCAACAAATGCATATAAATCTGTATATACTAGTGCTCATGATGCTCCATTATTAATTGCTCTTCCTTTAACAATTTTATCTATTTTTAGTATTTTTGTTGGTTACTTCTTTAGAGAAATGGCTGTTGGTTTTGGTAGTAATTTTTGGAACAATGCTTTATTTATTAATTTTAGTAATAATGCTATGGTAGAAGCTGAATTCTTACCTTTTACAATTAAAATTTTACCTGTTGTTATAAGTCTTTTAGGTCTTATTTTAGCTACAATTATTTATGAATATTTTACTAAATATTTAAATAATTTAATTAATAATAATTTCTTTAGAGAACTTTATATGTTCTTAAATAAAAAATGGTATTTTGATAAATTATATTCTGAATCTATTTACCAAAAAGTTTTATTTATGAGTTATAATCCTTTATATGCAGTTTTTGATAAAGGTATTTTTAATGTATTAGGTCCTAGAGTATTAAATAACACATTAGAAGATTTAAGTACTAAAACTTCTGAAATTCAAACTGGTTTCTTTTATCACTATGCATTAATTTTCTTAATTAGTATTACTTTATTAATTATAATTAGTAGTGTTTCTTTCTTTAACACTTTAATTGTATTATTTGTTATTTTCTTTTTTGTTTATAAACAACCAAAAAATAACAAATAATTAACAAACTATTGTAAAATTATACCTGCGTTTAAGCTATACATTAAAATATAGCTTAAAAAAATTTAAATAAAAAATATTATTATAAAGATTAACTTCATGAATTTTCGAAAAAATAAAAGTTGTTTTAATATCAAATTCATTTAAGATTGTCTTATAAATCGGATTTTTTACTAATTTTTCTAAATAATAAGAATAAGTATTAGCAATAGTAAAACTATAATTATACATTGTATCAAAAGAATTTAATGTCAATTTATTTTGAATTTCAGGTTGATTAAAAAAATTTATAATTAAAAAATTTAAGTATTTATACATTAAAGATTTTGTTAAATAAAATTTCATACCTAAAATTTTATTATTTTTTTTATTTAAAATAATAAAATAACCATTTTTTTCAAATAATTGTTTAAAAAAAAAGAAAATACAAAGTATAGCGAATTTATTATTTAAAGTTTTATGAAAACTAATTAAAATTTGAATTCGTTGTAAATCAGTGTAATTATAAGCTGTTTTATAATGTATTTTTAAATAACGATTATGATTTATATAAGTTAAATAAAGAGGAAACATACGAACTTTCTAAAATAATTTATAAAATATTAATAGCATTAATATTTATTTTTATAGAATATAAACGAAATTCTTTTAAAGTAAGACCAAAAACAGTTGAGCCTGTTAAAGTTAATTTTGTACGTGTTTTTTTATTTTTAAAATTAATATTATTTATTAAAATACAACCATTATTATCAAAACTAATGCGTTGACCATTAAAACGAGGTTTTGTATATTTTGATTTAATAATTAATGCATTAAATACCTGACCTTTTTTAATTGTTGTTTTTTTATGAATTTTTAATTCTTGTACAGAAATTTTAATAATTTTATTTAATTTAGCATTATTTTTAAATTTAAATGTTTTAAAACATTTAACAACATTTGCACCACTATTATCGTAGACTCTTAATTTAGAACAATTTTGAATCATTTATTAATTTTTTAAAATTGGAGTACCCAAAATTTTTTTATAAGACCAAATATTATTAAAAATTAAATAAATTAATATAATATTTGTATAAAGAGATTTATTGTTAAACATTAAGTAATAAAACATATTATTAATTATATTTGAATTTAATAAATTAGTAAAGCAAATAACTGGAACATTATAATTTGAAATTTTATTTAAAAAAATAGCATTTGTTTTATAATCTAAACTAATTACTAAATCTGGAAAATTATCTAAATAATTAATTAAATTGACTTGTTTAGCTTTAAAATTTGATAAATAGGAACAATGCATTTGTTTACTATTTTTTTTTATTAAAAAATTTAAAATTTTATTATTAGTATATAAAAATAAAATATTACCATTATTACGAGTTATTGTTTTAATTATTTCTAAATTTTGACGAAGATATTTTATAAATATATTAATATTTAAAAATAAATAATTAAATTTATAACCAATAAATAATGTATGATAAATTTTAGTATTTGTTTTTTTCAAATAAAAACAAAGAACAAAAAAATATTTGTTATTTAAAATATTAAAATTATTTAAAATTGTATTATTTAGCATTTTTATTTTTATTATTATTTTTTTTTTTCAAAGTAATACATTCATTAATATAGAATATACCAGTACCTTTATATAAATTGGTTTTTTTTTGTAATTTTAAGAAAGATGCAAATTGTGTCAAAATCAATTTATTATTACTATACAATGTTAAAGTTGTCGGATTAACTAATTTTAAAAAAATTTCAGGTTGGACATTATAAGTTAAAAAATGACTGTAACCTACACGAAGTTTAAGTACTTGATTTTCAACAACAAATTTGTAACCTATACCTTTTAAATTTAAAGTTAAAGAATATGGAAAATTAAGAGTATATAATGAGGTATAAAAATTATACAAATAATTTAAATAATAACATTTTTCTTTAGTACTCATATAAAAAGAATTAAAAGCTATAGGATTTATAAATAATGGCATTAAATTATTTTTTAAATTTTTAGTTTTATATAAATTAAAATATAAAATATTATTATATAAAATTAAATTAAAAAAATTTGTATTAAATTTTAAAATACCATTTTTTGTAATAAAAATTATAAATTTATTAGTAACTAATATACGTGAATTTTTAAAAATATTTAAATTTAATTTAAACATTATTTTTTTATTTAATTACTTTTAATAAAAGTAAACCACCTTTATTTTGACGAATAGCTGTATCAATATTTATAATAGTATGATTAGTATCATTAATAGATAAAATATAATCATTATATAAATCAATAGAACGTAATTTAATTAAATCCGCAACAGTACAATAAATAAATTTATGAGGTTTGGAAATACATAAAATTTTTTGAAAAAAAACATTATTAGTTGCAGTATTTAAAAAAATTGTACAAGTTGTAAATGTATCATTAACTAAATATGAATCAATAATATTTAATTGCTGAAGTAATTTAAGTACATTTAAACTAAAAGTATTAAAATGTTTAATTACAACTTTATATTTTTTTAATAAAACAGCATTATTTAAAGTATTAATTATTTTAACAAGAGTTAACATATTTTACCAACTAGATTTTGTTAAATTTGGAATTTGATGTAAGCTCATTAATTTTTTAAAATCAGTACGAGAGATACCATATTTTGTAATAATTGCTTTAGTACGTCCTGATAAAAAACTAATATTTTTGTGATAAGTACGATAATTATATTTATTTAATAATAAATCTTGATTCATTACTAATATAAGATATAATAAGCGTTGTTCAATTTGAAAAGTTTTTGCATTAAAAAGATTATTAACAACAAAAAAATCAAAATAATTTGTTTTAAAATATTTACATAAAATTTTATAAGTATTACGTTTATTTTTATTAACAAAAATGTAATTCATTCTTATTGTATAATATACTAAATAAAATTATAGTCTTCATTTAGTAAATTGGAAATAACAGGAATCGAACCTATTTCTTATGAATGCAAATCATATATTTTACCATTTAAATTATACCTCCAAGATTAGAAATGGAATCGAACCAATTTAAAGAAATTTGCAGTTTCTCACATTAACCTTTTATGTTATCTAATCAACTAATAGATCTAATTGGACTTGAACCAACGACTTTACGCTTATCAGGCGTACACTCTAACCAGACTGAGTTATAGATCTTTATAAGGTAAATAATAGGAATCGAACCTACTTGAGTCAAATCCACAGTTTGATACTAAAACCATTTAGTTTTTATTCACCTTTATTTTATTCTTAATAAGTTGCTTTAATGATAAAAGCGTTTAATAAGAATAAAATAATTAATCATAATTTTTAAATTATGTGAATAGATAAAATTATTTTTAAATATAAAATCATAAAAATCTAAATTATATAATTTAGAAAACATTAAATTATAATATAAATTCTTAATATATAAACTATCAAATTGTTTAATATTTTTTAATGTAATTAAATTATTTAAAAATACATCATATTCTTTAAAAATATAATTTTTAAAAACATATTTTATAAGTCGATATTTACGAATATTATACATAAAATATAAATAAGTATTATAATAAGTATGTTGAATATTTGATGTTATTTTAAAATTTTTATAAATATAGCAGTTATTATATAATTTAAATACACTATAATTTGTAAAATATAACTTATATAAATGCAACATAGTAAAATTATTATAATTATTTAAATTATAATAATAAATTGAAGATTTTGTATTTAATTTTTTAGTAATTTTTGTATAAAAATGTACTAAATAATTATTATATTTATAACTTTTAATAGATTTAATTACCAATTTATGTTTATTATTATTTAATTTAATTCTTCTTATATTTTTATTAATTTGTAAAGAATTACAATCTATTTTTTGGATAACTTTTGTATTAATTAAATTATAAGTTGAATTTAAACGACGTGCTGATATATTTAAAATCAAATCTATTAAAAATAAAGTATCATTAAAATTATAATTAGTAATAATATTTAAATTACAATTAAAATTTTGAACTTTTTTAATTTTTCGAACATTTGATTTTAAAAGATTTAATTTATAATTATAAAAATATTTACTACGACCTTTTCTATAATGATAATAATTAAATAAAAAATTGAAATTTTGTTTTAAACTAGTATTATTAAAATAAGATGCAATGTTTGTTGGTACAAAACATTTTGTTTTCATATGATTGATATAATAATAATTTAATTTAGCACGTTGACTATAATAAGATAAAAAACGATGAGAGCGTTTAGTTGCATAACGTTCTGCAAATCGAATATTTAAATAATTATTACATAAATGAATTTTATATAAAGTATTATAATTATTTGATTTTAAATTATAATCAATTAATTTGGATGTATTAAAATTTTTAACTAAATTATTTAATAAATAAATATTTTTATAAAAAGTATTACAGTTAAAATTTGTAAACATTCTATTTGTTTCAAAAAATTGAAGTTTATTTTTTAATTGTAATGAAAAAATATTTAATGTATTTATTAAATCGTCAGTAATTTTATTTGAATCAAGATGTTTAATATTTTGAATCAAATCATTTAAATTTTTAATCATATTTGTTGTATTAATAATACTAGGTGTATAAATTAAATTATATAATTTACTAGTAGTTGGATAATATAAGTTATTGATTCTAGTATTAGTTTTGATTTTTTGAACATTTTGAGAAAGTCTCAAACATTGATTATACATTTGATTTGAAGTAAAAACACGTGTTGAAATACCAAAACGAATTTTATTATAATATTGAAATAAAAAAGAACGTCTTAATTTTTTAATTGCATTATAACGACGTTTATTATTTTGATAAAAACTACGACATTTTGTATATAATTTATATTTAAAAACATTGGAACTAATATAATAAGTTAATAAACTAAATTGAAAAGGTTGAATATAACGAGTTTGTTTATTTTTAACTTGTTTAATAACAGACATATCAATTAATTTATATTTATTAGTTCCGACAAGATCACAATAACCAAAATTTAAATTTTTATTATTTGAAATTTGATAAAAATTAAATAATTTATTTTTTATATTTAATAGTTTAAAAATATCATACATTACAAATACACTAGTATTATAATGATTAACAGAAGCATTAAATTTAAAATTTAATTGATTAACATAATAATTTTTAATCATATAAATATAAAATTTAAATAATAAATTATAGTAATATTTAAAAAAATCTTGATTTAAAGAATTTTTAGAAGTAGTTAATTTAAAATTATTAGATATATATTGAAAAGTGTCTAATTTATTTGTAGTTTTAGATAAAATTTGTAAATAAGTATATTTTGTTTGAAATACACGTTTTAATAAAATATTACGAAAATAATAATCATTAAAATATAAGCGTAAATATTTCATTAAATATTCAATAGTATTTGAATTGATAGAAAAATATTTACGTTTATTTAAAACATGTGTCATTTTATTTACGAATAAATAATAATTAAAAACAGATTCAAAAAATAAAAAATAATTATTAATAAATGAAGTATTTTGAAAAGTAATTATATTAGTTTTTCTATTGCTCCAATTATTATGTTGATATTTCGAATGAATATAAATTTCTTTTACAAAATTGTTAAAATTTAAAATAAAAAAATTTTTATAATTAAAAAAAATAAAACTGCCTGTTTTATAATCTATTTCTAAATTACGGATATAAGTCAATTTGGTAAAAAGATTTTTATTTAAATTCATCCAAACTTTTTCATCAATTTTAACTAAATCATTTGTATTTAAAATAAAATTAATATTTGTTATACGATGATTATTAACAAAAATATAACCATGAGTTATAAAAAAACGAGCTTCATATAAACTAGTTACAAAACCAGCTTTATATAAATTAAAATCTAAACGACATTCAAATTTTAAATAATTAGTTCGTAAAATTTGTGAAAAAGAAAATTCATTGTAATTAACTAAATAATTGCGTAAAATTTGTTTATTTAAAAATTTATAAAAATATAAACGTTCCACATTTAATTTTCTAGAATGACATAAATAAATCGGACGAATAATTCTTAAATTTTTAGTATTTGCATATTGTTGTTCAATTAATTTTAATGAAGTCCATTTTTTATGATGTAAGTTCATTAAATTTAATTTTCTCCATAACTTAATATTTTGATAACGATAATAAACTTTATATTTTGGTTTAAAACGTAATGCTTTCATTTAGTTTTAACAACAAACAATGTTTAATAAGAAACTAACAGACATATTCAAATAATCTAAAATAAAAGTAGGATAAATACCAATTAAGAAAACTAAAACTAAAATTAAACAGAACATAACAAATTCACGTTTATTTAAATCTTGATATAAACCAATAAAATTAACTTGTATATTACCATAACAAACTCTATTAAATAACCATAAAGAATAAATACTACCAAACATCATACTAAGAATTGCAAAAACAGCAATAGTTGTATTAGTATTATAAATACCTAAAAAAATTAAAAATTCACCAATAAAACTACTAGTAGTAGGTAAAGCTATATTTGCTAAAGTAAATAACATAAAAATTACAGTAAAAATAGGCATAGTTTGAACTAAACCACTATAATATTTAATTAAACGAGTATGATAACGTTCATATAAAATACCAACAACTAAGAATAAAGCACCTGAAACTAAACCATGACTAAACATTTGTAATAAAGAACCTTCAATACCATATATTTTATTAGTATATAAACCAATCATAATTAAATTCATATGAGCAATAGAAGCATAAGCAACGATACGTTTTAAATCAGTTTGGCGAATAGCAACTAAAGAACTATAAATTAAACCTAAAATACTAATTGTATATACAAAAGGAGTATAATAAAAATTTGCAAAAGTAAATAAAGGTAAAGAAAAACGTAAGAAACCATAAGTACCTAATTTTAATAAAATACCTGCTAAAATAACAGAACCTGGTGTTGGAGCTTCAACATGAGCTTCTGGTAACCAAATATAGAATGGTAACATTGGAACTTTAACAGCAAAAGATACAAAGAATGCAATCCATAAAAGTTTTTGTAAAAATGGATCAAAATTACAAGTTAATAAAACAATATAATTTGTAGTACCTGTATAATAGAAAATAAATAAAATAGCTAAAAGCATTAAAACAGAACCTACAAAAGTATAAATAAAAAACATATAAGAAGCTAAAATTTTACGTTCTCTAGAACCAAAGAAACCTAAAATTAAATACATAGGAATTAATACACTTTCAAAGAATACATAGAAAAAAACAATATCTAAACAAGAGAAAACTAAAAGTAATATTGATTCCATAATTAAAAAGTTAATATAGAAAAATTTAAAATTAAATTTAATATAATTATAACTTGATAAAATACAAATTGGAAATAAAAAAGTAGTTAGTAAAATAAAAAATAAAGAAATACCATCTATACCAATTATAAAATTTAAATTAAAAAAATTTAACCAACTAATTTCATGTAAACCTTGGAAATAAATAGTTGATTTATCAAATAAAAATAAAAGAAAAATGGAAATAAAAAAAGTTATAGATGTACTATAAATAGAAATAGTACGAATTAATTTATTATTATTATTATTCACAAAAAATAAAAGAAAAGCAGCTAATAAAGGTAATAAAATTATAGTTAATAAAATAATGTACATTTTTAAGATTTTTTAGAAAAATTTTGAAATAAAAAAATAAATTGATATATAAACATATTTAAATAATTATATAATTCATTAGTAGAAGATAAATAAGTTTCTATATTATTCAAAGAATAAAAAGTATTATCTATTTTACTAAAAAGAATTGTTTTTGAAATATGTGGTAAAAGAAATTGTATTGCAGTTATATCTTGACAGCAATACATTACCAAATTATTAGTTAAATATGGTAAAATAATGTAATTTAAATAATTATTGTATTTTAATTTTTTTAAAAAATAAAATTTAATATTATGAGCAGCTAATTGAGTTTGTAAATTAGCATCAATTTTTGTATTATAACAAAAAAATATAAATTTAAATTTTTTTAAATTAGAATTTAATTTAAAAAAATAAAAAAATTTACGTATTAATTTTAAATTAACGATCGATATCACCGAAAACAATATCTAAACTACCAATAACAGTAGTAACATCTGCTATCAAATGACCTCTAGTTAAATAATCAACACTTTGTAAATGAATAAAACCTGAAGATTTTAAATGGCATCTATATGGTTTATTAGAACCATCTGAAACTAAATAAACACCAAATTCACCTTTAGGAGCTTCAATAGAACAATAAACTTCATTAGCTTCGACTTTAAAACCTTCACTAAAAATTTTAAAATGATCTATTAAAGATTCCATAGATTGTTTAATTTGTACTTTAGATGGAATACTTATTTTATAATTATCAGATTTAATAGGACCTTCACTAATTTGATTAATACATTGACTAATAATACGAATACTTTGTCTCATTTCTTCAATACGTATTACATAACGATCAAAACAATCACCATTAGTACCTACAGGAATATCAAAATCTACTTTATCATAAGCATCGTATGGGAAAGTTTTACGTAAATCCCATTTAACACCAGTACTACGTAATAAAACACCAGTTAAATTTAAATCTAAAGCATCTTGTTTAGTAATAACACCAATATCAACTAAACGTTCACGCCAAATACGGTTATTAGTTAATAATTCTTCCATATCATTTAAACGTTCATTAAATTCAACACAAAAAATATATAAATCATTTAAAAAACCTGCAGGAAGATCTTGTCTAACACCACCTGGTCTAAAATAATTAGCATGCATTCTAGCACCAGTAACACGTTCATAAAATTCTAATAATTTTTCACGTTCTTCAAATAACCAAATAATAACAGTAGTAGAACCAATATCCAATGCATGAGAACCTAAACCAATTAAATGATTTAAAATACGAGTAATTTCAGCAAAAATAACACGAATATATTGAGCTCTTAATGGAACATTACATTTTAATAATTTTTCAACCGCTAAAACATAACAATGTTCATTTTCTAACATTGCAATATAATCTAAACGATCAAAATAAGGTAATGCTTGTAAATAAGTTTTATTTTCAATTAATTTTTCAGTACCTCTATGTAAAAAACCGATATGTGGATCTGCTTTTTGAACAATTTCACCTCTTAATTCTAAAATTAATCTTAAAACACCATGAGTTGCTGGGTGTTGTGGACCAAAATTTAAAGTAAAACTTTTTAATTGTCTACGTTTTAACATTTTTAATTAAATTTTTTTAAATTAACAATTTTAGTTTTAATGCGTAATTTTGACGCACCATAAGTTAATGCTTTATAAGCTACATTTTCATATACATCGCTGATTTCAAATAAAATTTTACCAGGTTTAACTAAACAAACCCAATATTTAATATCACCTTTACCTTTACCCATACGTGAATCGATATTTTTAGAAGTAACAGAAACATCAGGAAAAACATTTATATAAACTTTTGTTTGTTTATCTAAAAAACGATTTATTGCCATATAGGTAGTTTCTATTTGTTTAGAGGTTAAACGAGTATAATCAAGTGCTTTTAAACCGTAACTACCTTTTGTTAATATTTTTGAATTATAATTTAAACCGTGTAATCTATTTTTTTTTATTTTAAAATTTTTAAATTTTTTTGGTTTTAAAAGCATTTTTAATTTTTATAATTAATCCATACTTTAATACTACTTGAACCAGTACTTTTAACTAAATTTAAATTAGCATAATCTTTTGCAAAACGAATTTCATTTAAATTTAAGTTACCAAAATTAAAGATAAAAATACGTTTTCTTTTTGTTAAAAAATATCTACCTTTAATTTGAATACGAAGACCTTTAACTTTACAATTTTCATCTTTAAAATATAAATTTAATTGTTCACGTAAAATATTAAATAAATTATAAAATAAAAAATTATAAGATTTACTTGTATTATCTAATGAAGATAATTCATAATATATTATACGAATTAAACTTTCAATATTTAAACGAGCTAAAAATTTATCATTATAGCATAAATAATAAAGAATAAAACGTAAAGATTTATAATATTTTAACATTGAATATCGATTAAATTTAGTATATCTAAATTTACGAATTTTTTTTTCATTTGTTTTTAAAACTACATTATAATGATTAGTTTTAATTCGATTAGTTTGTTTTAAAAAATTAAATTTAAAAGTATAATTTGCTTTTAATAAATTTAAAGAATAAGTTTTAAAACTAACTAAAGGTAAATATTTATTAACTAATAAATTTTTAGTATTAAAATTTTTATTTAAATTTTTAAAAAAAATTTGTAAATTAACACTAGAAGAAAGACAAACGCGTAATATTTTTAAAATTTCAATTTTTTTTATATTTAAAATTTCTTGATATTTATAATATAAATAAAAAGTATTAATATAATTAGAATTTGTAGAAGAATTAAAACTTAAATTTTGTTTTAAATATGCAAAATTACAAAAAAAATAAATATATATACGTAATTTTGTAGCATATTTATATAATACAATTTTATCTATAAAAAAAAATTGTTTATTTGTATTCATTTTAAAAATTATATTAATAATTTCACGAATTTGTAAATCTTCATTTAAAGAAAATTTAGTATGATTTTTAGCAAACCAATTTGAACTATTATAAATATAATTATTTAATAATAAAGAACTAACTTTTTGACTCATTTATTTTTTTATAACTTTTTTAATTTTATGTTTACAAATTTTACGTGTAAAGACATATTGACCAAATTTAGTACCTATCATATCTTCAGTAATACGTAATTTTTTAAAAGACATACCATTATAAACATAAATAATATGATCTAAATATTCTGGTAAAATATAACTAGCACGTTTATAAGTTTTTAAATTTTTTTTATTTTGTAAAATTTGTTTATATAATTGAATATCGTAATTAAATTTCATGTTGTTTATTTTTTACAGTTTTACGACCTTTTGTAATTAAACCCCAAGGAGTAACTGATACACGACCACCTGAAGCTTTACCTTCACCTCCACCATGTGGATGATCTATAGGATTCATTGCAACACCACGTACAGTAGGACGAATATTAATATTTCGAATAGTACCTGCTTTACGAAAATTTTGTAAATCATGATATGGATTTGATAATTTTCCAATAGTTGCTAAACATTTTAAAGAAATTTTTTTTATACGTTGATTAGCTAATTTAATATAAGCATAACCATTTAAATCAGTATCTTTTTTTAAAATATAAGCAAAATTTCCTGCACTACGTACTAATGTACTACCTTTACCTGCAAACATTTCAATACCATGAATTGGAATATTTAAAGGTATATTATATAATGGCATTGTATAACCTATTTTTATTTCACGGGTTTTCAAAATATCATTTAAAGTATAAACAAAAATTTGATCATCAATTTTTAAATCTTGTGGTGCAAGTATATTAAAATATTGATTAGTAGTATTATTGAAAAGCAATGCAATATAACTTGATCTAATAGGGTCATATTGTATATCTTTTACAATACCTTGTAAATTTTTATGTTTAAAATCTATTAAACGATAATTTATTTTATTACCGCCACCATGATGATAAACGGTAATTTTACCACGAAAATTTCTACCACTTTTTTTATTTAAACCTTGTTTTAAAATATATTTTTTTTTTAAATTATACATTTTAGTAATTTAGAATCTAATCTTATATAATAGTATATAAAAGAATATAATGTATATTAATAATAATATTTTTAATTTCAAAAATAAACGTTTAATATTAATTTTAAATAAAATATATGGCTTAAACACTAATCAAATTAATTACATTTTATCTAACTTAGGTATTAATTCTAATTTAATGATAAATAACTTAACACCATTAATGTTAAAACAAATTAATGATTTTATAACCAAACATTATATTATAAATAATGATTTACAATATAAAACTACAAATAATAAAAAATTAAAAACATTAATCAATACATATCGCGGATTTCGTTTAGCCAATAAATTACCAAGTCATGGCCAAAATACACATTCAAATGGCAAAACAGCTAAAAAATAAATAAATAAATGAACTACAAAGATTTTCTGCCTGCTACTATAAGTGTACGAGGAATTGAACCCCGACTCGATCGATTAAAAGTCGATAGCTTTATCCAATTAAGCTATACACTCACATTAATTATTTTAAAATAATTATCTTGATTTCGAACAGATTCGAACTGTTGACGTGGAAAACCACTTTGGATTTACAGTCCAACGCTTTAGACCAACTGAGCTACGAAATCTTATTTTTATAAATTTAACAAAAAATTAGTACTTATTAGCAATTTATATAAACATTAAGCCTATTAAAGTAATAGTCTCTTACTTTTTTTTGAGAAAATAAGAAAAAAAGCTTCATACTTATATTTATTCAGTATTTATCTTTCATTGATTTAGCTACTAAGCAATACAAATTGAGAATTTATAACTTATATACCATTGATCAATCTAATTCGGTCCTCTCGTACTAGAATTATTCTTTTCTTCTTTTCTTTATTATATGGCAGATAGGGACAAAACTGTCTCACGACGTTTTAAACCCAGCTCACGTACCACTTTAATTGGCGAACAGCCAAACCCTTAGAACCTTCTTCAGCTCTAGGATGTGATGAGCCGACATCGAGGTGCCAAACAATTCCGTCGATATGAGCTCTAGAGAATTATCAGCCTGTTATCCCCGGCGTACCTTTTATCCATTGATCGATAACCTTTCCATAAAGAATTACCGGGTCATTATGATCAACTTTCGTTTCTGTTTGATTTGTCAATCTTACAGTCAAGCAAATTTTAGCCATTATACATAAATAATTATTACAACAATAATTATTAATTTACCTTTATATTTCTCCGTTACCTTTTTGGAGAAAACCACCCCAGTTAAACTACCAATCTTATATATGTCCTTTAAATTTTTTTTTAAAGTTAGTTATTAATCATAAAACGAGTGGTATTTCATTGTTGTTTAAAACTAAATTTAAACTCCCACTTATTCTACACAATTTTATAAAAATAATCAATAAAAAATTGTAGTAAAGGTGCACGGGGTCTTACCGTCTAACCATATATAATTCGCATCTTCACGAATATTTCAATTTCACAAAGCTCATAGTGGAGACAGTGGGGAAGTCGTTACACCATTCATGCACGTCAATAATTAGTTGACAAGGAATTTCGCTACCTTAGGACCATCAGAGTTATGGCCGCCGATTACTGCTGCTTATATTAAAAATAATTATCTTTAATTTTAACTACACAGTTCCTGGCAGGTGTCAGACCTTATACATCATCTTACGATTTAGCAAAGTCCTGTGTTTTTATTAAACAGTCGCTACCCCCTTTTATATTATTTTATTAAGTAATATACTTAATAAAAACCTTTTCTTCCGAAGTTACAAGGTTAATTTGCCGAGTTCCTTCACTATGATTCACTTTATCGTCTTAGTATACTCTACCCATTTACCTGTGTTGGTTTTTAGTACGGTTTTATAAAAAAGTTTTTTGAATTAAATTTAATTAAAGTATATCCTTTAATTGTTTAAGTCCTTTTTAATAATACTCATCAAAATCAGTTTTCACCTAATTTTTAGAGACCGCATTACTTAATTTTGTTTAACAATTATAAATTAAAAACCTTAAATTTTCGACGATAATAATTAATTACCTATTTTATATTATTTAGATTACTCATACCAGTATTATCACTTCTGATACACTAATAAATTTTTCAATTTATCTTTTTGCATACAAAACGTTCTGTTACCATTTAAACTTATTTATTTAAATTTGCTATTTCGGTATATTTCTTCAAATCTCCCTACATCGTCCGAATTTTTAAATTAAACCAATGAGCTTTTACGCTTTCTTTAAAGAATGGCTGCTTCTGAACCTAACTCTTAGTTATCACAATTTAAAAATTCATTTCTTATGAGAAAATTTATAATTTAAAGACCTTAATAAACAATCTGGGCTGTTTCCCTCTCGACCTACAACCTTAGCATTATAAGTCCGATTATCAAAATAATATTTTGTATTCGAAGTTTCCTTAAAATTGGTAAAGCTTTATGGGCAACCCTCTTTTATCGATATCTCTACCACAAAATATTAATTTTAACACTTTACGTAAATAGATTTCACAGAAAACCAGCTATCTCCAAGTTTGATTAGCCTTTCACCCCTAATCACAAATCATCCCAATCTTATGCAACAGACACGGGTTCAGTCCTCAAAAATAAATTAATATTTTGTCAACTTATTCATAATTAGATCACTTGGTTTCGGGTCTTATTTATATAACTTATAAATTCTATTCAAATTCGCTTTTACTAAGTCTACATCTTTTGATTTAAACTTGCTATATAAATAAACTTACTGGTCCATTATACAAAAGGTACATTGTCACTTCTTTTGAAGCTTCAATTGATATAAGCATTAGATTTCAAGATCTTTTCAATTTCGTAAGTTCTATTTCACCTTTCCTTCGCAGTACTAGTTCACTATCGATTATTTATTATATTTAGGCTTAAAGGATGGTTCCCTTATCTTCAAACAAAATTACACCTATTTCGTTCTACTCAATTATTTGATAAAATTAAAATACACTGGAATATAATACCATTTATATAAATTTATATTTATATAATTTTATCAAATCTATAACCCATTTCCATGTTCGTTCGCCACTACTTACAGAATATCGTTTGATTTTTATTCTTTAGTTACTTAGATGTTTCAGTTCACTAAATTTTTTATTTTCATTCAGAAAAAGTTTTCTCTTAGGATCTTTATAAATCATAAATACTTTCATTATAAATTTCATTAAAAACGTCCTTAATGTAATAAATATCTAGGTATCCATCTAATGCTCTTATATATATTTATAAAAATAATTTTCAAAGTTAGGAATCGAACCTAAATAACAAATGCATGAAACTTGATAGTAACCATACACTTTGAAAGTTTTATCATTTTACATATCTTTAATTTTTTTTTAATAAATTATTTATTTAAATTCCAACCGCATGTTCCCATACGGTTACCTTGTTACGACTTCATTAAAATCATAAATCACAATTTAATAGATTTTAAATTAATTATAAATTTATAAAAAATTATAAACAATATAAAAAATTTAAAAAATATATCAATTAAAATTTACTTCTTTAATGTGACGGGCGGTGTGTACAGAGCTTAAGTACTAAGATTCACCGTAACATACTAATTTACGATTACTAACGATTCCAACTTCATATAGATAAGTTTCAATCTATAATTCGTATTTAATTTTTTTTTAAAGATTTGCTCTTATTCTCATAATTGCCTCTTATTGTAAAAAATATTGTAGCACATGTGTAGCCCAATTTATAAGGGTCATAACGACCTATCTTCATCCTTTAAAATAAATTATTCATCTATTTTTAATTTTAATAGTGCTAATTTAATTTATAAACATTTTATTTATAATTTTAAATTATAGCAAATTAAAACAAGGGTTGTACTTATATAATAAATTTCAAAACATAAGCTGACGACGGCCATGCAACACCTGTATTATATGAAAAAACTATAAATTGTCAAAAATTGGTAAGATTTCACGCGGACTATCGGATTAAACCACATGCTCCACCGTAAGTATAAGCTCCCGTCAATTCCTTTGAGTTTCAACCTTGCGGTTTTACTCCCCAGGCGAAATATTTAACGTGTTAACTTTGTATATTAGAAAAATTAAAAAATTCTTCACTAATTTATTTAAATTAGATTAATCAGTTCTAATATTTAATATTCATTGTTTATAGCATAGACTACCAGGGTACCAAATCCTGTTTGCTACCTATGCTTTCGTCTATCAATGTCAGTATTTTACCAGATTATTGTCTTCACTTACTAGTATTCTTCCTAATATCAATGGATTTTACCCCTACATTAGAAATTCTATAATCCCATAATATACTCAAATTTTTTAATATTAAAAAAATATTAAAGTTAAGCTTTAATTTTTAATTTTTAATGAAAAAAATCATCTTAAGACACTTTACGCCCAGTAAAGACGAATAATGCTCGTTCCCTCTGTATTACCGCGACTGCTGGCACAGAGTTTGTCAGAACTAATCCTTTAATAATCATTATTTTATTAAATTCTAAGTTTTACAGCGATAAAGCCTTCATCACTTATGTAGTATTGCTGGATCAAACTTGCGTTCATTGTCCAATATTCCCCACTGCTGCCTTAAAATAAGTTCGGGCTTTATTTAAATCCCGATGTGGTTGGTCATTCTCACAAATCAACTAAAGATCTTTGGCTTGGTAGGCTTTATATCTTACCAACTACCTAATCTTCTATACTTATATATCAAAAAACGAATTTCAAAATTCTTTATTTATTATTATTGATTTAATCGAAATTAGATACAACAATTTTTTGGTAATATAAATATAATTCCTCACCTTTACGCTATGAAAACCAATATAAAATTAAAAATAATTTTACATAAATTTTCATTCAACTGGCATGTGTTAAAGCATACTACTAGCATTCATTCGGAGCTAGGATCGAACTCTTAAATTTAAATTATATATTTAAATATATAATTCAGAAAACATTAATCTCTTTAAAATCTATATATTTTTATAAAACTAAAAAGTTTATAAAAATTAATGTACTAAAAAAACAGCATTAGAAACTTCACGAGAAATTTGTTGATAAACTAATTGATAGCGTCTTACAGTTTTATTTGATTCTTTACTTAATAAAATAGCACTAATCAAACCAATTAATAAAACTAAGCCTGCTAATATAAAATAAAAATAATATACATTAAACATAACTTGACCTAACATTTTAATGTTATCGACAAAATATAATTTACTAAACCAATCATTATAAATAATATTTGTATCATTAGTTATAAAAATATTAAAAACATCTGCATTAAAAATTACATTATAAAAAATAACACAACAAATTAAAATATTAATAAAAGAAATAAATTTAGTTGTATTTTTTTCATTAAGTTTTATTTTAAGCATCATAACGACGAATAAAAATAATATTGTAATTGCACCAACATATATTAAAATAAACATTAAAGCTAAGTAATCTATGTTTAATAAAAATAAGATACACATAGTACTAAAAAAAGCGAGTATTAAAAATAAAACAGCATAAACTGCATTATTTACAGAAATAGTCATAAATACAGAAATGATAATAATACTTGCAAAAAAATTGAAAAAGAAATTAGACATTTTCAAATATAATCAGAAAGGTATGAATCGAACATACTACATTTGTGCCCAAGACAAAGACGTTAACCATTGACGTTACATTCTGATTTAATAATGAGAATAGGATTCGAACCTATGGCATCTAGATTATGATTCTATTGTTATACCACTTAACTATCTCACTTTTTTATTTTATTCCCATTCAAGAGCACCTTTTTTATATTCATAAACAAAACCAAGAGTTAATAAAATAAAAAAAATAACCATTGCAAAGTAACCTGCAACAGATAACATTGATAAAGAAATTGCCCAAGGGAATAAAAATGAAATTTCTAAATCAAACATTAAAAATAAAATAGCAACTAAATAGAAATGAATTTCAAAAGTATTACGAGCATCATCAAAAGGAGTAAAACCACATTCATAAGCAGCTACTTTATTTGAATCATCTGCACGAATACCAAAAATATAAGAAATGGCAAAAGCAACATATGAAATGACTATTGCACAAACAAAATAAACAAATAACGCATATAAATCATTAAAAAACATCGTTGTTTATATATTTTTAAACGGAATAAACAGGATTCGAACCTATATCTTCTAGAGTGACAACCTAGTATTTTAACCATTAAAACTATTACTCCACTAATATTTTTAGGTTTAATAGGACTCGAACCTATAACTTCACAGTTATGAGCAGCACATTCTAACCAATTGAATTATAAACCTAAATTATGTTTATTACAAGACTTGAACTTGTATTCTGCAAAAGAAATAGATTTTAAGTCTATCGTGTCTACCATTTCCACCAAATAAACATTTTTTATTTACTATACTATCATAATTATGATTCTCTAAAAATTTAGATATTTATAATTAGTTTTATAAATTTAACATTTGATTTATTTTCTAAAGTGCAAGTTATATTTTATATGTCGATAATATAATAAATAAAAATCTCTCTAAATAGGACTCGAACCTATAACTTCATGATTAACAGTCATGCGTTCTAACCTTTGAACTATTAAAGATTTTTTTTTTAGTACCATATTTTGATCTAGAATTTTTTTGTGTAGATACACCACTACAATCATATACACCGCGAACTACTTTATAATGTACACCTGGTAAATCTTTACGTTTACCACCTTGTATTAAAACAATAGAATGTTCTTGTAAATTATGTCCAATACCAGGAATATAACTAGTAATACAATAATTATTACGTAATTTAACTTTTGCAACTTTTCGACGTGCTGAGTTCGGTTTTTTTGGATTTTTTATAAAAACATTTAAGCATATACCTTTTTTTTGTGGATTTTTACATAATGCGGAATAATTTTTTAATTGATCCTGTTTTGAATTGAATCTATAGTGTAAAACTTGATTTAATGTTGACATTAATTTTCTTATAATTTCAAGAGAAAAGGGACTTGAACCCTTAAAGTTGGTTTTGGAGACCAATATTTTACCATTAAATTATACTCTTTTATTTATTTTAAAACCATTTATAATGTGAATTATTTTTTAATTTTAAAAAGTTTTCATTTTGTAATTTATAAGCTGAAAATGTATAACTAGTTTGAAATAATGAATTTAAAATTTCTTGACTTAAAAAATAACTTAAACTATTATATTTAGTTAATTTTACTTTACTACAAGCATCTTGTAATAAATTTAAAATTACTCTTACTCTTTTTTTTTTTGGCAAAAATAAAATATATTGAGTTAAACGTGACATATAAACTATTTTTTCAATATAAAATAAAGGTTCTATTATTTGAAAAAAATTCAAAAATATTTTATAGTTATTACGATTTTGAATATTTAAAAAATAAAAAATATTATTTAATAATTTAAATGAATTATATTTTCTGCCATCAATTAAAAATTTATTAATAAATTTAGTACGTAAATTTAAAAATTTCATAACGTTTCAATGAACATCTCTTGCAAGAATCGAACTTGCTCCAATACCGTGAAAGGGTAATGTCCTAACCAGTAGACTAAAAAGATTAAACATTTGTCTCGAAGTGGAATCGAACCACTACATAAGGTTTTTCAGACCTTCACTCTAACCTCTTGAGTTATCGAAACAATTATTATATTATAATAATATTATTAGATTATAATATAATAACTCTATAAATTTTAATTATAAAAATAATCTATAATTTTTCTTACGATTATGTAGTTAGATATTAAAAGTATAATAAATTAAAATTATCTATAAGAATATTACCACGAACACGATATGAAACTAATAATAAAGATAAACCAATAGAAGTTTCAACTGCAGCAATAGTTAAAATAAATAAAGTAAAAATTTGACCAACAATATCATCTAAATAAATAGAGAAAACAATAAATAAAATATTAACAGATAATAAAATTAATTCAATAGAGATTAAAATAATTAAAATACTTTTTTTATTATAGATTAAACCAAAAAAACTAATTAAAAAGATTATAACAGAAACAAATAAATATTTAATTAAAAACATAATGTATTTGGAAGAGTGTTACAAGATACTAAAATACCAGCTATAAAGATAAACCAGCCAAAGCATAAAGGCAATAAAGATTTCCAACCAATTCTCATTAATTGATCATAACGGAATCTAACATATGCACCACGAATGATAACATAAAGAGAAATAAATAAGAAAATTTTTAAACATAACCAAATAGCACCTGGAATACAAGTTAAACCAAATAATGGTAACCAACCACCAAAGAAAAGAATACTTATAGTTGTACTCATAACAATAATATTACCATATTCACCAATAAAGAATAAAGCGAAACCCATTGCAGAATATTCAGTATTAAAACCAGAGACTAATTCACCTTCTGCTTCAGGTAAATCAAAAGGATGACGATTACATTCTGCTAATAAAGCAATAAGAAAAATAACAAATAAAGGAAATAAAGGAATACAAAACCAAATATATTTTTGTGCTAAAACAATTTTGGTAAAATTTAAAGAACCAGTACATAAAAATATAACAGCAAAAACAGCACCAATAGAAAGTTCATAAGAAACCATTTGAGCTGCAGAACGTATAGAACCCATAAATGGATATTTAGTATTACTTGCCCAACCAGAAATAATAATACCATAAATTGCTAAAGAAGAAATTGCATAAAAAAATAAAACACCTACATTAAAATCAGTATAAGTAATACCTTTAGAAAGAGGGAAAACTGCCCAATACATCATAGTACCAATAAAAGTAATAACAGGAGCTAAAATAAATAAGAAAGTATTAACATTTGTTGGTAAAATAATTTCTTTTAACATTAATTTTAAACCATCAGTTAATGGTTGTAAAATACCAGAAGGACCGACTACATTTGGACCTTTTCGACGTTGAATACTACCTAAAATTTCACGTTCAACTAAAGTCATATATGCAACACCTATAAGAACTGGTAAAATAATTAATAAATATTCTAAAATTAATAATAAAGTTTTAATCATTTTTTTTAAATTTTTATATAATAATTTTAATAATTACTACGTTTGACTAATGTTTTATTACAATTAGACATAAGTTGAGAAGCCAAGCTAATATTATCATTAGCATAAAATTTATATAAGGAAGAATTAATAGTATAATTTTTTAAATAATTATTTTGTAATTTAATATTATTATATAAAACTAAACTATCTTTAATTGATTTACGAGATGGATTATAATGATCATAATCATTATTATCGATAACTTGTTTGAAATTTTGTTTAAGAGTATTAAATAAAGTAGTAAATACACTATATAAAACTAAAATATTATTTTTAACAGCAAGATTATCATCTTTAATTGTTTCATCAATATGTAAAATATCACCTTGTACATTTACAAAAGAACCAAGTTCTTGAATATAAGGTTTAACAGGTAAAATCATACGAGCATAATCGATATATTTATTATAATGATGACCTTGATAAATAGTATAAATATTTGCTAAATTAGCATTTTTAGCAAAATAATCAAAATTTTTATCAACGTTTAATAAATATAAACAATCTAACATATTTAAATCAGTATCTTTATATTTAGTTTGAATATTAAGATATAATTTATTATATAAATCAATATCTGGATAAATATAATTAAAATTGTTTTTAGTAATATTTTTAGAAATAGACATTAAACGTTCTTTCATAATTGTAAATAAATTAGCAAGAGATTCAGTTTTAAATAAATTTAAATTTAATAAAAAACTTGGATTTTTTTTAACACTTAAATATTTACAAAAAGTATTATTACCTTCAATAAATTTAATAATAGTTTTTAATTTAAAACCAAAAAAATAAGTAGGATACATTAAATTAGTACGAATACCAAAAGTAATAATAGATAAAGCAGTTGCTAAATATTGTTTACGTAATCTTACATTTAAAAGAGGTAATTCACTTTTTAAATTTGAACCAAAAATAAAGCACATATCAGTATTACTTAAGCTAGTAACTTTGCCATTAAATAAATAATTAGAATTAAAATCATTATTTATAAAAAGTTTATCTTGAATACTATATTTATTTGGATTACCAATAATATCCATAAATTTTGAAGCTGTAAAGATTATTTCATTATTAAGTAATTCACCAAAATAACAACCAATATTTAAAGTAGATTTTTTAGAAAGTAAATCCGCTTTTAATGTATAAAAAACTTCATTCCAAGTAATATTACAATATTCACCAGCAGCATTAACATATAATGGTTTTAAAATACGTTGTTTATATAAACCATCATACATATAACGAACTTTATCAGAAATCCAATTTAAATTTAAATTATAATTAATACGTGGAGTAATTTTAACAATATTTGAACCAAAGAAATGAACTGTTATAAATGAACCTAAACTATCTAATGCATCAAAAGAATTTAAACGTTTTAAATTCCAAGGTCTATAAGCAAAAGCATTAGAATGTGAAGTTAAAGCACCTACTGGACATAAATCAATAACATTACCAGAGAATTCACAATCTGCAAATTTAGTTTCAACATAAGAACTAATTTCGGAATTAATACCACGACCAATAATACCAACAAAAGTACTACCAACAACTTCAGCAAAAAAACGGGTACATCTAGTACAATTAATACAACGATTCATAACTGTTTTAACTAAACTACCACGATCTTTATTTAAAATTGCTTTTTTATAACTAAAAGTATGACGAGATCTATCAGTACCAAAGTTATAACTATAATCTTGTAAATCGCATTCGCCACCTTGATCACAAGATGGACAATCCATTGGGTGATTAATTAATAAAAATTCTAAAACATCTTGACGTAATCTGCGAACACGTGCACTATTATAATCAACAATATCATTTGGTCTAACACTTGTAGCACATAAAGGAGCAGGTTTACGATCAGCACCTATGATACCTAAACATAATCTACAATTACCAGAAACAGGTAATTGGTTATGATAACATAAGTGAGGTACTCTTATATTAAGTGAAAGTAATACTTCAATATATGTAAAATTTGTATATTTATTTAAATCTAAGAATGATTTGTTAAGTTTAATAAAATTAGACATAGTTAAGTATAATTATTATATTATGGGTTAATAGAAACACAGTATGTAATAAGATCCAAGAATATAATTATAAAGTTTAAATAATTAAATATGACTTTTCAAAAATAAAAACTATTTTTAATAACATAGCATACAGTAAGTAATATGTTTAAATAATTTAATAATTTTAAATTATTTACTTCATAATTAAACCCTTATACACAGCATGTTAAACACTATTTTTTTACAAGATATCTTATATTTAATTCCTGAATTTTTTTTTATTGCAACAATAATTATTATATTAGTATATAGTATATTTATTTCTAATAAATATATATTATTAAATAATAAAAAATACAACACTCCTATTATTACAAACATTGTCAATAATATTATTCTTTTTTCTTTCTTCATTTTAATCATTTTATATGCTTTAAACTTAAATGTTACTCAAATTTTATTTACAGGTCAATTTACTATTAATTATTATACTCAAATTGGTAAAATTATAACTTTAAGTATTGCAATTTTATGTTTATTAACTTTCAATAATTATCTTAAAGATAATCAAATAAATAGTTATGAATATTTAATTTTAACTCAAATTGCAATTTTAAGTATTTGTTTATTATTAAATACAAATGATTTATTACATTACTATATTATTATCGAACTTCAAAGTTTATGTTTTTATACTATAACAGCTTTAAAAAAAAATAATATTTATTCTTCTGAAGCTGGTCTTAAATATTTTATTTTAGGTTCTATTATTTCTGGTTTACTCTTATTAGGTATCGCATTACTTTATGGTATGACCGGTTTAACAAATTTAAAAGAACTTTCTTTATTTTTATTAACAACCAAATATAACAAATTAATTATTTTTAGTTTCATTTTAATTTATTCTAGTTTATTATTTAAATTAACTGTTGCTCCTTTCCATGTTTGGGCTCCAGATGTATATGAAGGTACACCAAGTATTATTACTTTATTCTTTAACTCTGTACCAAAATTAGCATTAATTGTTATGTTAATAAAATTCCTTAATGTTGTCTTTTTTAATTTTATTGAAATTTGGCAAATTTTAATGATTATTAATATTATTTTATCTTTAGTTATTGCTACATTTAATACTTTTAAACAATATAAAATTAAACGTTTCTTAATTTTCAGTTCAATGACTCATATTGGTTATATTTTACTTGGTATAACTACAGGTACTATTGAAGGTATTCAAAGTATTTTTGTTTATTTTATTATTTATATTGTTTCTATTTTAAATATTTGGAGTATTTATATTTATTTTAATAATAAAATTAAATATTTATCAGATTTATCTTATATTTATAAATATAATAAAACTTTAGGTTTAAGTTTTGTTATAACTATGTTTTCTATGGCAGGTGTTCCTCCAATGGCAGGTTTCTTAGCTAAATTTTATTCTTTCTTTGTATGCATAGAAAATAATTTTTATCTTTTAGCAATAATCGGTGTATTATTAAGTATAATTTGTACTTTTTATTATATTAGATTCTTAAAAATTATTTATTTTGAAAATTCTAAAAAATATTTAATTCTTAATCATAATTTAAGTAAAAATACTGCTTTAGTTATAAGTTTAACAAGTATTTTATTATTTTATATATTTATTAATCCATCATCCATTTTTATTATTGCTCATAAAATTGCTTTAAGTTTATGTTTATAAAATCTTCAAAAAATTCTCAATACTATATTCTTAAATTTACAAGCTCAAATAAACATGCTTTTCAAAATAATATAAATAAAGTAAAATTATTATTACAAAACTCAAATATACCAAATTTTGTATATAGTACTTTACCAACAAAAAAAAAAAAATATTATATATTAAGATCACCACATGTTTATAAAAAATCAATTGAAACTTTTGAAGAACAAATATATACTTCAACTTTTAAAATTCAAATCTTTGATTCAAAAGCATATTTACAAATGTTTTATTTATTAAATTTTTTAAAACAAAACACACCAACTTCTGTAAATATGACTATTATTTTATCTCATAATGTCTAAACAAATATATTATAATAATGTTAAACTTTATATTAATTTCAGTAAATCTATTTTAAATATGTTACCAAATTATATTCAAGCCTCTATATATTCTAATAGAGAATTAACTTTTATAATTAATAAAAATTACAATACATTAGTTATAAATTTTTTAAAAAAATATACAAATAGTCAATACCAAACAATGTCTGATATGTGTGCTGTTGATTATCCAACTAAAACATATCGTTTTGAAATTATTTATACTTTATTAAGTCTTGTTTATAACTCTAGAGTTAAAATTAAAACTTATCTTAAAGAATTAGATTCTATTGAAACTATAACAAATTTATATAAAGGTGCAAATTGGTGGGAACGTGAAATTTATGATTTCTTCGGTATTTATTTTACAAATAATACTGATTTACGTCGTATTTTAACTGATTATGGTTTTACAGGTCATCCTTTACGTAAAGATTTCCCTTTAGTTGGTTATTATGAAGTTATTTACGATGATATTGAAAAATGTATTAAACGTACAGCTATTGAATATTCTCCTAAATTTAAATCTTATTATAATTTTGATAATTTCTATTCATTATAAAAATGTATTTAATAACAAATCAACAAGTCGCAAATACAAAAAATACTATTTCATTAACCAAATATAATAAATTTCAAATAAATTCATCTATTTCAAAAAAAACAAAACAAGCCATTAAGACTTACGATAAACAAAAAACTAAAAAAAATTTAAAATTTTTAAAAATCTACCAAAGCAATACTTTTTATTTACAAAATTATAAAATATTCTTTCAACAATTAAGTTTAAATACTAATATCATCAATATTTATATACAAACAACTTTAAATAATATGTTTATTACTATTTCTACTAAAAATACAATTTTAACTAAATCATTAGCTGCAATTGGTTTTAAAGGTAAATCTAAACAAACTTCTTATGCTTATAAAACTTTTGCAGAATTCTTAGTTACTGAATTACAAAATTTTGCAGAACAAACTAAATCTCAAATTATTGTTAATATTTTTGCAAAATCTATAAATCATAAATTAAAAGTATTTTTAAAAATTTTAAATACAAATAATATTAAAATCAATAAAATATATGATATTACTCCAATACCATATAATGGTTGTCGAAAAAAAAAAATTTCAATTAAAAAAAAAAAAAAATATATAATAAAATATTTATATTATAGATATTTTTTTAACAATACGCATCTGCATAATTGGACAAAAAAATAACAGAGATTTATCAACAACTGATAAATCTCTGTTACTTTCTCAAAAAACTGCTATTTTTTTAAATTTTCCATCATTTTACATACAACTAAGCCAATTCGGACAGATAGTACTTCATTAGGGTTATCAAAATCTATGCCTGTGATATGCGAAATCCGCTCAATACGCTAGGCCGCCGTCTTATAATGTATATACAAGTCCTGAGCTGTCTTTGTCAGATTCTGGTTGTGTTCCAGATAAGTCTTAAGTGTCAGGATCAGATCCTGACGCTGCTGTTTTTTGTAATGATATAATTTTTGAAGAGATTCTGGTACATATTCCATCATTTCTTTCTCATCACTGAGCTGACAAAGCAGTT
>ENA-ORIC01001075-ORIC01001075.1-human-gut-metagenome-genome-assembly--contig:-NODE-1075-length-28794-cov-4.299683_pt1 | contig 28794 bp, 34 predicted proteins | sample MGYA00243023_ERZ508732 | MGnify/ENA primary metagenome ERZ508732 (study PRJEB26277, sample SAMN04329767) | human gut metagenome | biome: human-associated habitat | host: Homo sapiens | place: USA...
CTTTTCTTTTCATTATTATCATTCCTTTCTTACATATTAGAAAAGAGAGGTTTTTACCCCCCCTGTTTGCTTTTGGAAAACGCGATATTTTGTCTTCTACAAACTATATTATGATTTACTTTTGATAGTTTCATTATAGCAAAACATTATCTATTTAGCAATAACCTTTATAACTTTTCTATTTCTTCTTTTGTTAAAACTGTGGCTTTCATGTTCTTCTTAACTTTTATTTTGCCGTTTTCATACCTAACACATTATTTTTTCTATTCTTAATTCATTTTTATCATACCACATTTATCACAATTTTAACCTTATATATTTACATGATAGAAGTAAATATTCCCAAAAAATTGATAAGTTTATTCTTATCAATTTTTCGTATTATTATCTATTTTTTTATAATTGATTTTAATATCTTATTATTTTTACAAGATTTATTTACTCAGAAACAACATCTTTTGATATTGTTATTACTGGGCGAATGCCAATACCTTTATCTTTTACAGAAGTCATTAAAGCACCTTGATTATTTACATACCACGTCGTATATGGTGCCATATCAAAACCAAGTAAATGAGTCCAATAACCTCCAATATCTCCGTAAGCGCTAGAGTCTTCTACATCACACCCATATATTTCACAATCATAAGTGTTAACAAATAGCCAAGAATACTTACCACTACTACATCCATTCTCAGCAGTTTCATACTTCTCACCTGTAGCAAGGCAAAATCCTTCATTATCGCCCAACCAATTTTCAAGATTTGTAACGTCAGCTACTTCATGAGTCGTAATTAATCTTGTTTTTAAATTACTGTCCCATTTTGATGTGTCAGCTGCTACCTGCTTTTCGACTTCAGAAGAATCTGTAGAATTTACTATTGCTGTGGTATTATGATCTAATATCATGTTATAATTAGTTTCATCTTCACTATAAATATACCACTTCATACAGCCTGTCTTTGTTCCTGTTGTACTAACACTATTTGAAGCATCACAATTTTTTGTTAAATCTGTTGGATCTAAATATACTACTCCTTTATGTGTATCACCTTCTTGTGCTGCTACTTTTGTTGGTCCAGATTTTATAACTTCGCCTTCTATTTCTTCCGGTTCTGTTCCTTTAGTAATATCTTTCCCTTTTGTTACAACATATTTTCCTATTACAAAGGAATAATTGGTTACTAATCCTTTTTCTATTTTTAACCATCCTTTTGTTGGAGATTCTCCTTTTACAGTAATTCCAGTCATTGGAACATTATAAGTTCCATCATTAATTAAGTTTTCATTCTTCACTTGATTAATTGCTACTTGTTTTTCTACAGCATCTATATATCCTAGTGCTGATTGTTCAGAAGCTCCTTTTCTTGCTTTTTCAATAACTCCTAATATTGTTGGTGTTGCAATTAAAGCAATAATTGCTAGTATTACGATAACTGCTAGTAATTCTATTAGTGTAAATCCTGTTTTCTTCATCACTTATCATCTCCTATTGTATTTATATAATATCATATTTTTAATTCTGTTGTAAACTTTAAGTTTACTCTTTCATAAAAAATAAGTCACCAATCATAATTTCTCATTCAAAGTAAAAAGATAGAATCATAAACTCTATCTTATCTTTTATATTATTTCTGCCTTTATATTAGGATTTTTTAACGCGCTCACCAATTGATCAATTTCTTCTTTAGTATTATAAAATGATAAACTAATACGAACTGTATTTTTAATATTAATTTCATCTTTTAAAATCTTAGAGCAATGGTTACCAGCTCTTACACAAATATGATATTTATTTAGATAGATTGCTAAATCTTGAGCAAAAATATCTTTATAATTAATTGTTATAATACTGCTTTCACTAGTTTCATTATAAATAATTACATTTTCTATCTTCTTTAATTCTGAAACAGCGTACTCTCTAAGATTATGTTCATATTGTTCAATTTGATTCATATCTAAATGATTTAAATACTCAATGATAGCTCCAAAACCTATCACTCCTGCAATATTAGGAGTCCCTGCCTCTAGTAAAGAGGGAACTTCATCATAAATTCTAGCAAAATCACTATTATAAGTACTATTCATTCCTCCACCAAATATAATAGGTCGAATATTATTCAAAAGAGAATTTTTTCCATACAATACTCCAACTCCTGTTGGTCCATACATTTTATGAGCAGAAAATGCCAAAAAATCAATATCTAACGCTTGAACATCAATTTTCATATGAGGAACACTTTGAGCTCCATCTACTACTACTAAAATATTATTTTGATGTGCGAATTCTATAATTTCTTTCAAAGGTCTAACATCACCAACTACATTAGTAATATGTGCTAAAGCAATCACTTTTGTTTTAGGAGTAACAGCTTTTTTTACATTTTCTAACGTCATTTTTAAGTGACCATCCAATTCAATATATTTTACATCTAATTGTTTTTCATCTGCTAATTCAAACCAAGGAAGCACAGTTGAAGCATGTTCACTTTTATTAATTAAAACTTCATCCCCTGGCTCTAAATTATATCTAAAATAACCAAAAACAATTTTATTTAAAGAATCTGTAGTTCCACTCGTAAAAATAATTTCTTCTTTTTGCTTGGCATGAATAAACTGTTGAACTAATTCTCTTGAATGTTCATAGGCATTATCAACTTTCAAACTTAAATCATAATCTCCACGATGAGCATTCGCACTATAATGATTATAATAATCACTAATTGTTTCACTTAATACCTTTGGTTTCAATGTTGTAGCACCATTATCAAAATAAATAACATTTTGTTTTAAAAGTTCGAAATCATCACGATGCATATTATCACCTCCAATATTTTTCAATAATTTTTTCTAAACGGTCATCTTGAATTCCATCTAATAAGAATCCTTTTGTCATTAAAATAGTTGCTGTATTTCTATCAATTCCTCTACTTTGTAAGTAGAATAATTCTTCCTCATCAAATCTTCCAATTAAAGCAGAATGATTGGCAACAACATCATTTTCTTCAATTAATAACTTAGGAGCAATTGTACATTTATGGTCATTAAATGTAACAATTTGATTTTTTTGATCTACTTCACATCCAATAACATTGTTAGGTACAATTCCTGTGACATCTAATTGTATAGATCCATCTAGTATATTTACACCACGATTGACAATATTACTAATTGTATTTTTATCATTGTGATATACAATTAAATCATATTTTTGAGGTTCTGTAGAAATTGTTTTTAAACAGTAGTCAATCATAGCATGTTCCCCATTTAACTCTACAATATCTACTTCTTTTATTTTTTTACAATCATAAAACTTTGTTGTTTTTAAGTATGCATTTTTTCCTATTACATAACGATATTGAGCTTTTAAACTATCATCATGTCTTAGTTCAAATAATTCTAAATGAAGATTATTTGGAATGACAAATTCTAAATCTATTTTAGAACTACTAGAATGATATTCAATTTCTAAAGAGGTATCTTTTTTTACTGTAACAATCATTTTTTTTACATCAAATAATTCAAAGCGATCAAATGAAGTAATATCTAAAGACTCATCAACTTCTAATTCTATTTTGTTGTTTACCACTATTATTCTATTCATGATTTTCTAAATCCTTTACGTCACTTGAACTAATTTCTTGTAATATTGTTTCATAACCTTTTGATTCTATTTCTTGAACTAAAGAGTGATCGCCAGATTTTACAATATGCCCATTCATCATAATATGAACAAAGTCAGGTTGAATATAGTCTAATAATCTTTGGTAATGTGTAATCAAAATAATTCCTGCTTCTTCTTTTTGATAATAATCCATTACGTTTTCTCCCACAATTTTTAAACTATCTACATCTAGTCCTGAATCAATTTCATCTAATAAAATCATAGAAGGTTTTAATAATTTCATTTGAAGGATTTCATTTTTCTTTCTTTCTCCTCCTGAAAAGCCACTATTAATAGCACGATGAACCATATCAGGATTCATTTTTAAATCTACACAAGTTTGATTAATTTCTTTAATAAAAGACATTAATTTAAAATTTGTTCCTTGTCTGACATGAAGAGCAGTTCTTAAAAAGTCAGCATTTGTTACTCCTTCAATGCTAATTGGCATTTGCATTCCTAAGAATAATCCTAATCTTGCTCTTTCATCCGTTGTTAAATCATTGATATTTTTTCCATCAAATAAAATTTCACCTGATACTAATTCATATCTAGAATCTCCCATAATAACTCTAGATAAAGTAGATTTTCCCGTTCCATTAGGTCCCATAATAGCATGGATTTCTCCTGTTTTTACTTCTAGAGAAAACTGATTTAAAATAGTTTTTCCTTCTATTTTAGCTGTAACATCTTTTAAAGTTAATGTATGCATATTCTCATCTCCAATATTATTATTCTATCAAATTATTCATTATTTAACTAGTATTTCAAGTACATTTCCAAAAAATATCCGAGAAATTATTCGGATATACAATATGGGTATTCTATTTTAACAATTTTAGCTTTTTTATCTTGATTTAAATCTTGTTTAGAGCCTTTCATCTTAATGAATAAATAATTACCAGTATGCCCCATAATATTACCATCTTTTTCTGTTTCTGGTAAAAAAACAACTTCTTTTTGAATAAATTGATTCATATAATCAAGTTCTAATTTTTTAGAAAGTTCTAGTAAAGTAGATACACGCTGTTTTTTTATAATACCATTGACTTGATTAGGCATTAAAGCTGCTTTTGTTTGATCTCTTTTAGAATATGGAAAAACATGTAATTTAGAAAATTTCACTTTTTGAATTGTATCAATTGTTTCTAAAAACTCTTCATCTGTTTCTCCAGGAAATCCTACAATAACATCTGTTGTAATAGACATGAGAGGACGAATTTTTCTAATTTTTTCAATTTTATCTATAAATTCACTTTTATTATATTTTCGATGCATTCTTTTTAAAACAGAATCTGAGCCACTTTGAAGAGGAATATGTAAATGATCTACAATAACAGAACTATTTTTCATAACTTCCAATACCTTATCATTAATTTCATTCATTTCAATAGAAGAAATACGAAGTCTTTCTAATCCTTCCATTTGAACTAACTCTTCTAATAAATCACTAAATTTATAATGTTCGAATTCGGCACCATAATTTCCTGTATGAATTCCTGTTAAAACAATTTCTTTATGCCCCTTTTCAATTAATGTTTGAACTTCTTTCAATACATCTTCTCTTTTTTTACTACGAACATTTCCTCTTGTATAAGGAATTACACAATAAGAACAATAGTTATTACATCCATCTTGAATTTTAACAAAAGCTCTTGTTTTATTAAAATTATTTAATTGCATAGATTCGAACTCCAAGTTTTTCATTTCTTGAATGTCTAATAAATGTTGATGATTTTTTTTATATTCTTCAATATAATCCACTATTTTTGATTTGTTGATATTTCCTAAAATAATATCAGCATCTTCTATATCATCCTTTTTATTTTGTGTCATACACCCTACTACTACAATAATAGAATTAGGATTACTTTTTTTTGCATGATGAATGGTCTTCCTAGATTTACTATCTGCCATATTAGTAACAGTACATGTATTAATAATAGAAATATCAGCTGGTTCGTCTGTTGATACTTCTATATATCCAGCACCTTTTAAATGGTCAGCCATTACATTAGATTCATAAGTGTTTACTTTACACCCTAGTGTATAAATATTAAACTTCATAAAAACACCTCTTTTTACTAAAACATAATATCATTAATTGGTTAAATTTACAATAAACAGTTTCATATTTTAAAACGAAAAAAAGAAAACTTCAATTCTATTTGAAATTTTCTTTCATATTACTGATAAATATTCATTTATAAATTACTTCTAAATTCTTTTAGAGCTTGTAAAAATTCATCATTTTTTTTGAGTTGTTCAGAAAGAACATTCACGCTTGTAGTAACACTTTGATTATTTTTTTCTTGATAATATTTGCTGACATCTTCTCCAAAATAACTGTTGAAACTTAAATCATCATTTTTATTAAAGGAACGAACTTTTGGATATTCTAAATGCTCATCCATTTTCCCAAATATTGGTGAAATAAATTCTGTACTTTTGAATTTTTTATCTTTATTTTCTCTTGGCGATTCAATTTTAGCAATTGCTTGATCTAAAGACTTCAATGGTTTTGGCTTTTCTGTTAAAAATTCAATTGGATTTTGATCTTTCAATTGCTGATAACTGATAATAGCATTCTCTTCTTGATCTCTCTCAAAATTCTCTGTTTCTGCTTTTTTAGCATCTGCTGCTTTTAAAAGTTCTTGATAACTAATAATAGCATTTTCTTCTTGGTCTCTTTCAAAGTTTTCTATCTTGGTTTCATTTTTCTTTTCCAAATCGTTTTGCATAACACTTAGCATTTCCTCTAAGTTTATTTGTTTTTTAGGTTCTGAACTCTTCGGCTCAATTTTTGTAACTTGAACTTCTTCATTACGAGGTTTTGCTTTTACAAGATCATCTAACAACTCATCTATTTCAGCTTGATCATTTTTTTTATCTTTATAAATAATAAAAACAATAAGTCCTACAATCACAAATAAAATAATACAGGATATTAAAATTAATACATTTGTTGATATTGAAATATTAATCATCATCATCACTCCATATATTCATAATTTATAACACTCATCATGAAAAGAGGTACTGTTTCTACACGCATTATTCTATTACCAAGTGTAATAGGAATAAATTCTAGTTCTTCTAATCTCTTTTCTTCTTGTTCTTCTAGTCCACCTTCTGGACCAATTACTACATTCATTTTAGCACATATATCTACATTTTTCAAAAGCTTTTTGATATTTTCCGTTTTTTCCCTGGTACTACACACAAGCTTGACACCATCTAAATTACAAAGTTCCTCTAATTTTTTTATTCCAATAATATTTGGAACTTCAAGTCTATGTGACTGTTCACTAGCCTCTTTCACAATTTTGTTCCAACGAATTACTTTCTTATCAAAGTCCTTTACTTTTACAACGCTTCTTTTAGCTTCATATAAAACAAATTCAGATACACCTAATTCTGTAGCCTTTTGAAAAATATAATCCATTTTTTGTTCTTTTAAGGCAGGAATTACTAAACGAACAAATGGAATTTTGCTTTCTTTTATAGACATCTCTTCTTTTATAAAAACTTTCATATCAGAAGAAACATTTTGTAAATAACATAAGTAAGCAATGGAATTATAAATTACTACAATTTCATCTAAATCCTTCATTCGCATAACCACTCTGATATGATAATAATCACTGTCTTCTAAAATAAAACAATTATTTAATTTTTCTTTTGCGAAATATCGTTGCATTATCCTACAATCTCATTTCCATCAAATTCAATGTTTAAAAACTTTCGACTCGATAAAAAATCACACATATGAACAAATTTTTGATATTTTGTTTTTGGTTTTTCTAAAACTTCATTTCCTTTATAATCTCTAGTCCATTCTCCCATATGTGTCTCGATTACACTACAAATTAATTCTATTTCAGAATCGTCAAGAGTCAATTTAGAACGATTATCTTGAATAAATTTACTCATTAATAAAGGATGCTCAAAAACCGTATATTCTGATTTAACAAGTCCTGATTTTAAGCCATCATGAACAAGTAAAGCAGCAATCATCATATCTTTCTCATCTGAAGTAAAAGTATTAAATAAACTATTATTTCCTAATAATTCATGTGCTATTCTAACAGCTGACTTAGTATGTCTTACAAGTCCACCTTCTCCTAAAGAAAATTTAGGATGATACTTTCCTGTAGAAGAAGCAGGAACTTCAAAAAAATAATCTGGTAACAAATCAATAATAATTCCTATATTTTCTGCATATTTAGGATTTTTAATATATCCTATCTCCGTTTGAAACATTTCTTTTTTCATCATTTTACTCACCTACAAATTCTACTAAAATGTCATTGGATACATATAACAAATCTTCTGGTATCCAAATAAAATTGCCATCGCTTTTCACTTGATGTTGATTTCTTAATTTACCAAGATGAAAAGTTTTTTCTATTGTTTGTCCATATTTTTGATAAAAATCTTTACAGGACACTCCTTTTAATTTTCTAAGTCCTAAGATCATTTCATAAACCATCTGATCTTGTTTTGTAATTAGTTCTTTTTCTCTTTCAAAAGTTCCGTTTAAATATTTTGTAATACTTTTTGTATTTGTATATCGAACCCTATTCGTATATCCACTAGCTCCTACCCCAAAACCATAATATTCAAAATTATTCCAATAAGTCAAATTATGTTTAGATTCAAATCCTGGCTTACTAAAATTACTAATTTCATAATGTTCATAGCCATGTTCTTTTAAAGTTTTACAAATAGTTTGATACATTTGATAATCCAAATCTTGATCAATAGGATTTACTTTTCGATTATATAAAATAGTATGGGGTTCTATCATTAACGAATATGTGGAAATATGCGTAATTTCTAATTTCAAAAATTTTTCCAAATCATCTTTTAAATCTTCAATGGTCTGATTTGGTAAAGCATAGATTAAATCTACATTAATATTTTGAAAGCCTATCTTTTTGGCATAAGAGATTATTTTAATATCACAAGTCTCACGTCCTAAAAATTTTAAGAACCTATTTTGAAAAGTTTGAACGCCAATACTCAAACGATTGATACCATATTTTTTAAATAAATCTAATTTTTCTTCTGTCAAATTTTCTAAATTACACTCAATAGTATATTCTAATGAATTGCTTCTTTTCAAGATTTTTAAAGTTTCAAATAACTCTTGTAATTCAGAAACAGTTAAAGCAGAAGGAGTTCCTCCACCAATATAAATTGTATCTAAAACTTCATTTTGATAATTGGCAACAATCTCTTTTTTTAAAGATTTTAGATATTTACTTATCCAATCTTTTTGATAGTAAGCCTTTGTAAAATCACAATATGTACAAATATGAGTACAAAAAGGAATATGAATATAAGCAGAATGAATCATTTTTTAAATCCCCGAAAACTACTCTTTCTAATTTCTTCTATGTTAGTCCCTACTCCACAATCTACAAAATAATCTAATAATTCATTGATTTTTTCTAGGTTAGTCATTTCTTCAGAATCTTTTGAATATTGAAATTCTCCATATTTTAATTCATAACGTGGCAAATATAACTCTAACCAAGTTAAATATAAAAATTGATAAAAATCATCAATACTATGAATTGATTTAATATTATCACTTTTCCATTCAGAAGTGGCTTTTTTCTTCTTTTCTTTTTTTACAGATTCATCTCTAGTAAAAACAGGGTTTTCTTTAAAAAAAGTATCATAATCTGATTCTGAACCAAATATCTGAGAAAAAGTATCTTCATCTATTGGATATTTCATACTACCACCTTTCAACATTATACAAAAAAAAGAGTTATTTTTAAACCCTTTTCCCATTATATTTTTAAAGTTTCAATAGCTTCTTTAATAATATTCACGCAATTTTGCATTTTTTCTGTTTCTTCTTCATTAAGTTCTACAGCAATTTTACCAGCAGCACCTTTTCGATTAATAATAGTTGGTAATCCAATATAAACATCATTGTTTTCATCATAACTAGAAACTGTGATAATACTGTTTTCATTGCCTAATATAGCATTTGTAATACGAACTAAACACATTCCTATTCCATAATAAGTAGCGCCTTTTCGATTAATAATTTCATAAGCAGCATTTTTTACTTGAACTCGAATATTTTCTAAAGTTTCAGAATCTAAAAAACGATGAATATTTTGAAGTCCAATATTTGCATTACTCCATGGAACAAATTCACTATCTCCATGTTCGCCAATTACATAAGCATGAATATTTTTAGGATTTATATTTAATCGCTCTCCAACTAAATAACGAAGTCTTGAGGTATCTAGACTAGTACCTGAACCAATAATCTGACTTGTTGGTAACCCCGAATATTTCCAAGTTAAATAAGTCATCACATCTAAAGGATTCGTTGCTACTAAAAAAATACCTCGAAAACCATTTTCCATTACTTGATCAATAATATTTTTAAAAATTTTACTATTTTTAGTAATTAAATCCATTCTAGTTTCACCTGGATTTTGATTTGCACCAGCTGCAATACAAACAATGGAAGCATCTTTGCAATCTTGATATGTCCCTACTTTAATATTAATTTTAGATGGTGCGAAAGCCAAGCAATGATTTAAATCCATTACTTCTCCCTCTATTCGATCTTGATTCAAATCGATTAAAGCTAGTTCACTTACAGCAGTTCTTTGATTTAATAGAGCATAGGCGTAACTCATTCCTACATTACCACAACCAATAATTACTACTTTATTCATGTTATCATCTCCTACTTTCAATAGTATACCATAAAATTTATTAATTTTTCATTTCTTTTTCTATCCAAGACATAATTACTTGAACAATGTAGTCTTTTTCTTTTTGATTCAAAGTATGATTTGGTAAAATATGATGCCATTTACATAAGCACCCTCTACAACAAGTAGCAGTTGCATGTTGAGCTATAAAAACAGGATGACCTTTCATAGGCGTTTGTTTTCCATCATGAATAGGATTAGCAGGCGCTAAACGCTTTTCTACAAAGTCATAAGCATGTTCTTGAATTTTGTTAATACCTTTCTCTTTTATATATTTTTTTTCTTTTTCTCTTAAATGAAATTGACTTCTGAATTTAGATAATTCTAGACGTTCTAATATTGTCATCATAATAATCCCTTCTCACTACATATTTTAACACAAATAAGATAGAAAAAAATTATAATTTATGCTATAATACAAGTATGTTTCCATAGCTCAGATGGATAGAGCAATCCCCTCCTAAGGGATAGGTCGCGAGTTCGACTCTCGCTGGGAACACCATATTGAATTGAAGACTTGTCAAAAGTCTTTTTTTTTATAAAAAAATAAAAAATGATGACTGAGTCATCACTTATCTTATAGTATTTAATAGAACAATAAAGAAAAAATTAGTTGCATAAGAAATTTGACCTTTAAATTTTTGACAAAATTCGTATGTCCCAATCACTTTATCTACAGAACTAACAATCCAACTTTCCGCATATTTTGGTAAAGAAATATAAAGTGGAAACATATGAGATTCAATAATATTTTTTTCTTTATCTGTTAAATCAAAATATTTGCAAGCATTTAAAACTGCATATTTAGGATGAGTAAAAGTAGATAAAAATCTTTCTTTTTTTGTCCTATCAGGATCACTTAGAAAAAAATCATGTAAAAGCCCTGCTCTTGCTACTTCTTGATAATCTAAATGTAATACCTTGGATACTTGATAAGAAAAATAAGAAACTTTCAAGGAATGACAAAACCTCGTTGTTCCATGATGTTCTATTTCTTTTAATCGATCAAATTCTTCATTTGAAAGGATATTTTTAACAAGTTCTAAATACTCAACATCCTGTATTTCCATAACATCTCTCCTCAGACTAATACATTATATCACAAAATAGCAATAAGAATTATTATTTTCACACAATTTTAATTATTCTGTGATAGAAGGAGTTTCTGTAATTGGTTCTATTTGGATAAATGTATTGCCATCATTTACACTAATTAATGTTCCATCTGAATATTTATAAATTGTTTTAGAACCTCTAGAAGCTTTTTCCCAAGTAATTGGTCTAGCATAACCATTAGTAATAAAATATCCTGTTCCAGAACCTATATTGTTTAAACTTTGTCTACCATAGCTATCAATTGTATAATTTTCTACTTTTTCAATAATAATATTTTTAAAATGGTATTGCTCTCCTGTTATGTAATCTTTATGAGCTACTCCATTGGCAAATCTCAAATAATATCCATTCGTTGCATCATAAGTATAAGAACTCGTCATGTAATAAGAATAAGGAATACTAATATTATTTGCTACAATACTATCTTCACTATCATTAATATTTACTTCATCAATACTATAATTTAAAACCAATTCATCTTTTACATTCTTAGATATGTATGTTTTTCGATATCCTTTTTGTTCGATTACTTGATTAATTTTTTCCATACTAGTAACAGCTTTATGCTCATAATTTACAGGTAAATTGTAATCTCTCCAAAAAGCATCATCATATAATCCATTAATATTATTAACACCTAATGTTTTGATATCACTTTCTGCTTGAGGGCTCCATCCAAAATGAACATATATAGCGTCATTTTCTAAAGCATAATCCAAAAAATAATGTCTTGAACTTCTAACAGAACCAATACGAGCCGTAGTTTGATCTTTGAATACAGCCATCATTCTTGTAATACCACCTTCTACAATAGCTTCATAAACAACATAAGCATCTTGTAACCCTGAATGATATGGTCTTGCTTGATTATGATTATTAATCATCACAGCAATTGGTCTACTATCAGAAGATTCATCTACAATCTTTAAAGTTGGTTTGGGTTTTTCTTCTATTATGTCATTAATTTTATCTTTAATTTCCTCTTTTTTAGGGCTAAACAATAAAAAATAAATGACAACTCCTATTAATATTAAAAATAATAAAATAAATACTACTGGTTTCTTCTTTTTCTTTTTCATAAGAACCTCCTATATTTTTATTATAAATGAAAAAAGAAAGATTGTAAAATCTCTCTATTACATAAAAGAAATATAAGTTAAAAAAGTTAGTAGAATAATCGATAAAATACATCCATTAATTCGTTCTGATTTAGTAGATTTATATTTTACACCACAAGCCATAGAAATCAAAATTCCACCTATCAATCCACCAATATGGGCAGCATTATCAACGCCAGTAATCATAAAACCTAATAATAAATTAAAGATAATTAATGGAATCACTTGTGAACGTAAAACCGTTCCTAAATAAAGACGATAATGATATCCAAAATAAATTAACGATCCAAATAGTCCAAAAATAGCGCCACTTGCTCCTAAGCTAGCTCCATTATTAGGCATAAAAGTAATAGACATTAAACTCGAAGTAATTATACTAAAAAGATAGATAATCATATATTTCTTTTTTCCAAAAAAACTTTCAATTTGAGAACCAATTACATATAAGGCATACATATTAAATAAAAGATGAAAAATATCATAATGAGTAAAAGCAGCCGTAATAATTCGGTAATATTCACTATTAATATTTTTTAATAAAACTAAATTATTTAAAAGTTGAGGATTCCAATGAACTAAGAAAAAGATAATAGCATTAATAACTAATAAAGCATAAGTAATGTATGGGCGTTTTACTTTAAAAACTTCTTCAGCCTTAATAGATTCTTGCTCATTTTTTTTAGTAATTTCACCAGTAATCTTTAAAAATAAATCTGCTCCTTTTTCTTTAAAAGTTGTTTTCTTTGTAATAGTAGGAAACGACTCTGTAATAAAACTATATTTATTAAAATCTTGAATTGTTTGAATTGATGCACAATCAATGTTATCTGTATGTAAATATTGATTAATATCCACATTATCTCCTAAATTTACAAATAAACTAAGAGTATTCATATTAAAGGAAAATGTTTTTTTCTTAATTTGTTTCATAATTTGTCTAGTACGAAATAAATCAAAATTTAATTGATCATTATTATGAATATAATTAGAAACAATACGGACAATTTGATAATCACCATCTAGTTTTTCTAACCATATTTCATCTTTCGCACCGTGCAAAACAATTGGACTATACCCCATTTCAGTAATAAAATAATGGAGAAGTTTCATTACCAATTCATCATTTTTATTAATTACTATTTGTTCCATACATACCTCCAGTAATATATTGTAATCCTCTTCATAAGATGTGTAAAGAGGTGTTTTATGAAAAATATTTTAAAATTTATTATAATCTTAATTCCTTGGTTTATCAGTGGCTTATTTTTTCAAAACCAAACAAGTTTTTATGAAAGTTTAAATTTACCATTTTTTGCTTTTCCAAACTATCTATACGGAATTATTTGGACAATTTTATATTTATTAATTACGATTTCTATTTTTAAAATTCAAAAGGAATATACCATTTCTCAAGCCAAACAATATTACAAAATATTATTGATTAATTACATATTTAATCAGCTATATACCTTTATCTTTTTTAGGTTACAAAATCTATTTTTAGCCTTTATTGATTGTATCATTATTTTTATTACAAGTCTATCTTTATACGATGAAACAAAAAAATTAGATGACAAAGCTAGTACTTATTTATTACCTTATGTATTTTTTGGTTTGTATGCTGTTATTTTGAGTTTAACAATTTATTTTATGAATCTTAGCTAATATAGCTAATAAAAGTATCTAATGTAATATTACTTTGAATAGGAAATCTAGGAATAGCATATTTATTAGAACTTCTAGTTGCTTTATAACCACCACCAGCAAAAGCCACTTGAAAACCAGCTTCTTTGACTTCTTCTATAGCAGTATTATTATAAGCATAAAAAGGATAGCAAAAAGCTTTTGTACTTCCAGTAATTGCAATAGATTTTTTTAAATCATTGATTACTTCATCATGAGAAGAACATAACAATCTAGCTCCTCTTGTAACACCACTACAAACTCCTTCATTATGCATATCGTACGTATGACTTTCAATATCTAAATAAGCTGATCTATAATTATTGATATCCCACCATCCAGTAATTAAAAATAATGTGGCATGAACTTGATACTTTTCTAATAAAGGAATTAATTTATTTCCATTATGAGTTCCAGTTCCCATCGCTCCATCATCAATTGTTAATAGTACTGATTTTTGAGGTAATTCAATTCTTCCATAAATCCAATCTACAAATTCTTGCATCGTCAATGTTTTATAGTTATTTTCTTTTAGATATTTCAATTGTTCTTCAAATTTACTAGTATTTAAACAAATTCCCTGACCACAATTTTCTCCATCGCTATAAAAGAAATGATAATTTAAAACAGCAATTCCTGGTTTATAAACCACTTTCTTTTTAGTAACTTCTACAGTTCTTGTTACTGTTGACTCATTATTACTAGAATCTGTAACTCGATAAGTAATTGTATAATTTCCAGGAGTATTGGTATCAACCGTTCCTTCTGTTACTACCTTAGAAGTAACATCTCCATCATAGTTATCGGTCGCAGTAACAAAAGGATCTTCAAAATTACTTCCCTCTTCTATTTGAATTTTTTCATTTCCCTTTATATTAATAATAGGTCCTTCTAAATCTACAACAATTACTTTCCTTGTAATTGTTTTTTTCTTTTTCTTATATTTAACTTGATAATCTACGGTATATTCTCCTATTTTTGTATTATCTAAATTAGAATGAATTTGAATTTCTTTTGTAAGATTTTTCTTTCGAAAAGAAGCAGTAGCTCCTTGTTCTTGATACTCTTGATTTAATGGCAACATAATTTCTTTTTCCCCTTTTAAGGTAAGATTAATTTTACTAACTTGATCTAAATAAATCGTTTCATAAAAAAGAAATACTCCCACACTTAGTATGATAATAGCTATTATAATAAGCAATAATTTATGTTTTTTAATAAATCCTTTTATTTTTTCTCCCATTTCATAATTCTCCCTATTTAAATTGATCTAAAATATTGATAAAGCATTCTGGAAGTGGAGCTTCAAACTCCATATATTCTCCAGTTGTAGGATGAATAAATCCTAATTCTTTTGCATGTAAACACTGTCCTGTTTCATCAATTAATTTCTTTTTTCCGTAAACAGGATCATTTACAACAGGATGTCCTATATAATCCATATGAACTCTAATTTGATGGGTTCTTCCTGTTTCAAGTTGCAATTCAATTAAAGTTGCTTCTTGATATCTTTCTAATACTTTAAAATGCGTAATCGCGTCTTTCGCATTCACATCTGTTACTGCCATCTTTTTGCGATCTTTCAAATCCCTTCCAATAGGAGCATCAATCGTTCCTGTATCTTCTTTTATAACACCCCAAACTAAAGCAATATATTTACGAGTTGTCTTTTTTTCTTCCAATTGCTTTGCTAAAATTTCATGAGCTTTATTGTTTTTGGCTACCATTAAAAGTCCTGTTGTATAAGCATCAATTCGATGGACAATACCAGGTCTAAATTCTCCATTTAAAGAAGATAACTCTTTAGAATGATGTAAAAGTCCATTCACTAGTGTATGACTAGGGTTCCCAACAGCTGGATGAACAACAATGCCGTTTTCTTTATTTACAACAATAACATCATTATCTTCATAAACTATATCTAAATTCATATTTTCTGGAGTTAAATTCATAGGTTCTTCTTGATATTCTTCAGTTTGAATCATATCATCCATTTTTAATAAATAGCTATTTTTAGTTTTCTTTCCATTTACTAAAACCTGATTATTTTGAACCATTTTAGCGATTTTACTACGACTCAAATGTAATTGTTCTACTAAAAATTGGTCGATTCGTTTATTTTGATTTTCTTCGGTTACTTTGATTTCCATAAGAATCCTCCTTTATCATTGTAGCAACTATCATGAAACAACTAATTACAATACAAATATCAGCTAAATTAAAAATAGGAAACTGATAATGAAATAAAGTAAAATCAAGATAATCGACAACATATCCACGAATAATACGATCTATCATATTCCCTATAATTCCTCCTATTAAAAGAGAATTCATAGCAATTGATAATCTCGTTTGTTTTTGATTTTTAATTAAATAATGATAAATCAATATAAGTGCTACAAAAGCCATTATAATTAAAAAATATCTTCCTCCTAAAAAGGTACTAAAAGCAGCTCCTTCATTTTGAACATACGTTAAATTAAAAAAATTAGGAATGATATTTTGAGAACTATTTAATGATAAATTACTTGTGATAAATATTTTAATTCCTTGATCAAGTGTAAGAATTCCTAAGGCAATTGCTAAAATTTTTTTCATAAATCCTCCTATACTTTTTTTAATCTTTTTTGATAGCTATTTTCTAACTTTCGATAAGATTCTTCTGTTAAATCCAAATAGAAAGTATCTTTATATTCTAAATCTAAATAGTGAATTACATCTTCTATATTATATTGATTAATTATACTATTAAGTGCAATAAATTCTTCTTTATCTTTGATATAATCATAAAAATAGCAAGCAAATAAATAACCAACTATATAACGATTTTGAAAAAAAATATCAAAGTTATTCTGATCTATATTTTCTGATATATGATTGGATATCATAATGATTTCTTTCTCATCATATTGATTTAACAAATCCATAAAGTTAGAAGCTGTAATGTATCCTCTATCTAAGAATTCTGAAACGAGTATTGTTTGAAACATATTAATTTTATTAATTTCCTGTAATGATCCAATAACTGTTTGATCGTTAATAGCAGCATTTTTAATACCCTGTTGTTCAAAAAAATCTCTTTGCATCATTTCAGCTGTAAAAGAAAACATTTCACAAAATAGATTACGAGCAATACTAACATATTCTTCAATTGTTGTAGCATGAATTAATTCATGTGTGATAATAAAAGAATCTCAGATTCTATTTTGATAAGCTAAATAAATATATTTTTGTTTGGTAGATTCTATATAATCAGAATATGGATCTATTGGGGAGTTAAGTTCACATTCTAACTGAACATTTTCAATTTCTTTAGCATATTCCTCAGATACACTTTTTAAAAAATTTTGAGAATATTTCATACTCTTTTTTAAAGGAATATGTTTTCTATTCTTTGGATAAGGAACACATTTTTCATTACTACTGATAATTTCCGACAAGCGACTAGTGAAAGTAAATTCTTCTATGTCATCAATTTGAAAATCATGAATAAATTGTTCTATTAAATGATTTAATTTTTTCATACTTTTTACAATTCTATTTTAATTTCTCGATTAGTAGGAACATACTGACGATATTGAATGCCAACTGCATCCAATATTTTCTTGCTGACTTTAGTAGAATCGGTATCTTTATATTTATCACTCAAATAAATTACTTCTTTAATTCCTGTTTGGGCAATCATTTTAGCACATTCATTACAAGGAAATAAGGTTACATATATTTTTGTTCCTTTTAAATTTCCACTATAATTTAAAATAGCATTTAATTCACCGTGACATACATAAGCATACTTGGTATCCATAAAATTACCTTCTCTTTCCCACGGCATATTATCATCACTAAATCCTTTAGGTGAGCCATTGTAACCAATGGATAAAATTTTATTTTCATCATTTACAATACAAGCACCTACTTGAGTATTTGGATCTTTGCTACGATAGGTAGATAAAATAGCAATTCCCATAAAATATTGATCCCAGTTAATATAATCTTGTCTTTTCATTATTTCACTTCCTCTATATACTTTACTACTTCGTGTATAGTTTTATTAAAATCCTTAAAGTTTACATCAAACCACTTCATAGGAAGCTGATGATTAAACCAAGTATACTGTCTTTTCGCATAATTTCTACTTCTTTGTTGAATACAATGAATAGAATCTTCTAAAATACAATTTCCATCAAAATATTCAAATAATTCTTTATACCCTATTGGAGTCATAACAGCTTTTGTTCGAATCATAGACTGATAAATTTTTTTTGCTTCTTCTAGAAGTCCTTGTTTCAACATTTCTTCAACTCGAGTATTAATTCGCTCATACAAAATTTCACGATCCGTTGTAAGTCCAATAAATATTGTATCATATAAAAGTTGATTTGTATGTTCTTTGCTACTAAATGGTTGATGATTTTCTTTGAAATAATCTAAAGCTCTCTCTACTCTTTTTCGATTATTCATATGGATTTCAGTATTTGGATCGACTTTTAAAAGCTCTTCATATAATTCTTCTTTGGTAAAATTAGAATAATCTGTTTTATAATTTGTTTCTTCTTGAAATTCATAATCATAAAGAGCAGCTCTAATATAAAGCCCTGTTCCACCCACTAAAATAGGAATATGCCCTCTTGCCTCAATCTCTTTTATTTTCTTTCTAGCATCTTTTTGATAATCATAAACGGTATAATTTTCTGTAATTTCTTTGATATCAATCAAATGATGAGGAACATTTTCCATTTCTTTATTCGTTACTTTTGCTGTAGCAATATTTAATCCTTTAAATACCTGGGTAGAATCAGCATTGATGATTTCTCCATTTAATTTTTTAGCTAATTCAATACTCAGCTTTGTTTTTCCAACACCTGTTGGTCCTGCTATTACAATAATCATTTTGTCTTCCTCAATACAGGATCAGAAATAGATTTTTTTATAATATCAAGGGATTCTAAAACCATATTTTGATTTAAAGGAATTCCTACCTTATTCAAAACTTCTTGTACTGATAACTCTGCATATTCTGTGTTTATTTTATCATTTAATTCAACCATATCTTCTAATTTAGAGTGTTCTAAGGCATAATAGGCCAAAATTATACCAACAACATATCGATAATTTTGATTAAACAAATTAACTACAGGCTTATTTTTTTTGAGTGAGTCTAGTTTATTCAAAGTTTGTAAGCATTCTTTTTGAAAACTAGGATCTCTTATTCTTAAAATATTTCTTAAATCCTCTTCTGTATTTTCATTAATATTTCCAAGATATTCGTAGGCTACTAATACAGTAATATATTGATATAGTTTTATATTTTTTCTATAAAGAGGTTCTACTCTATTGTTTATAATAAGCTCATCTTTTGAAATGTTTTTTTCTTCTATTAAATATCTTTTAGCTATAGTTTCAAAATAAATAGCAATAAACTCTGTAAAAAAATCAAAATTAGAAGATATTTTTTTATTCATTTTTACTTGTGTATAATGAAAAAATTCATGAATTAGAGATACAACATCATAATAATTAAATTCTCTTGAAACATTTATTAGTTTTCTATTTACAATTTCATTATAGTCATAGAAAGAAAATCCACTGTTGCCTTTTGAATTAAAATTAAAATTTAATGCCCCTGACTTTATAAGTTCGTCATATTCGCCCAAATATCTTGGTGAAATTTTTTCAATGATTTCTCTAGCAAGTAAATAAACATCTTCGAACGTTAAATGATTAGATTTAGATTTTATTTGAAATGTTTCAATATTATTTTTAAAATAATCATTAATTATAGTACTTAAACCCCAAATTGGAATTAAATTATCTACAAAAATTTTATTCTTTTTTTGAAATCCTAAAAATACATCATTTAGATAGTCATTTAATCTTTTATATTCTTCTTGCGTCATATTATCACCACAAATTCTTTAAACTATTTTTATAACTTTTTTCTAATTTTTTATAACTTTCTTCTGTTAAATCAAATACCTTATCTTTATTAAACTCTAGATTTAAATAAGTTAATACTTGATTAGTATTCATTTGATATAAAATATCATTTAAATTCCAAATATCATTTTTCTTCATTTCATACATGTAACAAGCAAGAACTAACCCAACCGTATTTCTTGTATGTAAAATATAAGTGTCTTCAAAAGAATATTGATCTTCTTCTAAAACTTCACTAATAACTGTATCAAAAATAGTATTAATAAGTTCTGGATCTGGTTGATACTGATAAATAGTCTTCATGATTTCATGTAACTCATATTGATTTATTTGAATCCCGTTAATCTTTTTCTTTAATAATTCCAAAATGACTTTTAAACAAATATTATCTTGGTATAAAGTAATAAAATTATTTTTATGCTCTTTTAAAACATCTTTTTCATATTTAGGATATTTTTTTACAATATAATCTTTCGCTAATAACTCACTAAAAATAGAAAAACATTCTGTATAATAACTTGTTGTAGAATTAATATATTCCTTCCTAGTATTAGTAAAATGAATAAATTCATGAATTAATGTTAAAACATCTGATATGTTCTGAAACATCTTCATATGAATAATTGAAGTTCTTGAATCAAAATAAGATTTATCATCAATATCTTTTCCTTGTTCAAAAATGATTTGATTATCTTCTAAAATATCTTGTAAATATTTAGAATATTTATCACGGAACATCTTTAAAATTTCTAAGCTATACTCTACTGATTTATTCTGACCCAAAGTTAATTTAAAATGATATAACACTTCATGTCCCTGATTGATAGGATATAAATTTTCTATAATAATATTACATAGTCTTTCTTCAAACAAAAAGTCATCTTCAAAAACAGGATAATCTTCGTAAAGAAATACATCTATTTTTTGATTTAAAATATCATATTCTTCTTTAGTCAATAAACATCGAATCTCCAAATGAAAAGAAACGGTATTTTTCCTGAATTGCTTCATGATATGCATTCATAATATGTTCTTTTCCAGCTAAAGCACTTACTAACATTACTAAAGTAGATTTAGGAAGATGAAAATTAGTAATTAATGAATCAATTGCTTTAAATTGATATCCTGGATAAATAAAGATATCTGTCCAACCACTACATTCTCTAAACTCTGGATAAAGACTTCGAATGGTTTCTAATGTTCTCGTAGATGTTGTTCCTACACTAATAATTCTTTTTCCATCTTTTTTAGCTTGATTTAAAATATCTGCTGTTTCTTTACTCATTTGATAAAATTCACTATGCATTTTATGATCATGGATATCTTCTACCGCTACAGGTCTAAAAGTACCAAGACCAACATGTAAAGTAATTGTGGTAATCGTTACACCTTTTTGTTTTAATGCTTCTAGTAATTCTTTTGTAAAATGAAGACCTGCTGTTGGAGCAGCGGCACTTCCTATATTTTTGGCATATACAGTTTGATAACGATCTTTATCTTCTAGTTTTTCATGTATATATGGAGGCAAAGGCATTTCTCCCAATTGATCTAATATCTCGTATAAAATTCCTTTATACTCTAATTTAAAAATTCGAATTCCATCTTCTTTTGCTTCAATACATTTTGCTTTTAATAAACCATCACCAAAATTAACAACAGTTCCTTCTTTAATTCTTTTAGCAGGTTTTGTTAAACATTCCCAAGTATTATCTCCTTTTTCTTTTAACAAAAGAACTTCAATTACTGCATTTGTTTCCTCTTTCACTCCATAAAGCCTAGCAGGCATAACCTTTGTATCATTCAATACTAAAACATCATTAGGACCAAGTAAATCTACTAAGTCATGAAAATGTTTGTGTTCTATTTCACCTGTTTTCTTATTTAATACTAGCATTCTAGAAGTATCTCTTTTTTCGATAGGAGTTTGCGCAATTAACTCTTCTGGTAAATCAAAATCAAATTCTTCTACTTTCATATTTTTCACCTATACTTTCTTTCATTTCCTGTGCTCTTTTAACTTCTTCCTCCGATAAAAAGGAATCATAATTTTCAGGACAAACTTCAACCTTTGAATAAACATCTTTTACAATACTTAAAAAATCACCATTGGGATAAGGAATTATGGTATCACTCTTTTTTACAATAAAGAAAGATTTTTCACCTTCAGAATCAATTAATGCGACTTGTGTATACCCTAATCTTCCTCTAAAATAACGAGCAATACTTTGATAGGTAAACTCTTTTAATTCACCTGTCATACAATGTACATAGTCCTCATATAATTCTTTATCATAGATCATTTTTTCAACTAGGATAAGTTCATATATGTCATCATGATAACGATGATTCACATAATCTACATCATATTTAATTCCGGTCGGATCAATAATAGAATTTGTTAAATAATAAGGACTAACTTTCTCTATATGATAACTCATATCAGATAATTTATAATAATGAGAATCCGGAAGCTTAGAATTTATCCTATGATAGGTCATTTCACCATTTTCACCATATAAAATTCCTTCTTCTATAGGAATAGGATTTTGTATTTTATATCCTAAATGTAAAATACAAAAATCAAAATATGGTTCATAGTAATGATATTCTGATTGAAATGCTTCAAATATTTTCTTATTTTTGGCATCCATACTAATATATTTATTTACAAGATTTTCAAAAAAGTTACCAATTTCATAATAAGGAATTGTTATAACAGTCCCATTGGGTGCTACTACACTAGTAATCTTAGCCGATTTTTCTAACATTTAAAGGTTCCAAATCTAAATTTATTTCTTCTGAAATTGGTAAAAAAGAGATATTAGGATATTCTTTTTTATATCGTTCTTGAAATTCACCTATCCAAGGAATATTGAAAAGATCATTATATAAAACATTGCCATAATTAGTATCAAAAATGCACATATGTGTAAATCCTAAACGTTCTACCATATAAAATTCAATTCTAGTAATAAGTCCGTTAATATCTTTATTTGACATACAACGAACATAGTCTTCATAAACTTCTGAGTCATAAATCATAAGCTGATTTAATATTAATTCACCAACTTTAGCATGACCCATACCTATTTTTCGATTGACCTTAAAACCTATACCATTAGGATCAATGAACCCCTCTTTAATAGAAGTATCTTTATAATTCGTAATTTGTAAATCTTGATCACTCACACTAGTATATTTTTCTATTCCTGATTTTTGCTTCAGCGATTTTGTAACAAAAAAATTACCAATTGCATAACCGATTGTATCTTCTTTCAAAAATGGATTGATAATTTTATAACCTAACTTAAATATAACAAAGTCAAAATATGGCTTAAAATAATGATATTTTTCAGAAAATTGTTTAAATACTTCTTCATTTTGTTTTGATTTATTAATATATTGTTCACATAGTTTTTTAGTATATAAACCTAGTTCATAGTAATTCATACTATGAACTTCACCATTTGGTGAAATAAGACCTGTTTTTATTTCTTTCATAAATTCTCCTTACACATCCATCATTTCTTGATGATTTATTTTTAAATGTTCATAGGCTTTTTCTGTCACTACACGTCCTCTGCTAGTTCTCTTTAAAAGACCTAACTGCAAAAGATAAGGCTCATAGACATCTTCTATAGTCGTTTGCTCTTCACCAATAGAAGAAGCAATTGCTTCTATACCAACAGGACCACCATTAAATTTTTGAATAATCGATTTTAATAAATTATAATCTGTTTCATCTAAACCTAATTCATCTACTTTTAACTTATCTAATGCTAAAGAAACAATTTTTTTATTAATTACCCCATCTCCCATTACCAAAGCATAATCGCGAACTCGTTTAAACAAACGGTTGGCAATACGGGGTGTACCTCTACTTCTTTTTGCTAAGGAAATTGCTGCATCTTCTTCAATAGGAACTTCTAACACTTTGCTTGTTCTTTTAATAATTTTAGTTAAATCCTCTACAGAATAATAATTTAATTTTGAAACGATTCCAAAACGATCTCGAAGAGGACTTGATAAGTCACCTGCCCTAGTAGTAGCTCCAACCAAAGTAAACGGTGGAAGTTCAATTCGAATATTACGACTACTAGAATCATTACCAACGACAATATCTAAAACATAATCTTCCATAGCAGAATATAAAATTTCTTCTACGAAACGAGGCATTCTATGAATTTCATCAATAAATAGTACATCACCGGGTTCTAACGAAGATAAAATTGCTGCTAAATCACCCGTTTTTTCAATTGCTGGACCACTCGCTGTTTTAATATTAACACCGAGTTCATTCGCAATAATATAAGCCAAGGTTGTTTTTCCAAGTCCTGGTGGGCCATATAACAAAACATGATCCAATGACTCATTTCTCATTTTAGCTGCCTTAATAAATACATCTAGATTTTCTTTTACTTCTGATTGACCAATATAATCAGAAATCGTAATTGGTCGGATAGAATTTTCTTGTTGATCTTCTATCATTTCTTCTGGATTTATAATTCTATCTTCCATTTTAATCACCTCTTTTTAAATTGAAGAATCTTACAGGGCTCTTTTTCTATATTTTGTAAGGCTATTTTTGTTTGTTCTATCTCATCTAAAGATAGAAACTCATTACAAAAAAGAAGTAAAGCTTTTTCTAAATAATCGATTGTTAAAGGCTTTTCGTCCATAACACTGTAAAAAACAGCATCACTTAAAAATAAAGAAGCATAATTAAAGAAATTCTCTTGGTTGTTAATACGTATTAACGTATTCAGAAGAGCTGTATCTACTTTTCTTAATTCTTCCCAAGTAAAACGAACAATTACATCTGGATAATCCAATTTTAATTTTTCTAAAAAAGCTTGTTGATATTCTAAAGATACTTGAATTGATACTTGATCTTTTTTTGGTTCAAATTTTACTACTTTCATATTAAAATCCTACTTTCTTCTTTACCTTACTAAAATCAATTTTTTTTACTTCTTTTAAATAACATTCTCCACATAATGGAACATATTCAACTTGATTAGTTCCATCAATTACAACTTCTTGTCCATCCAAAACATAATTTCCATTCACTTTTCTTCCTACATAACGAGCAATATTACCACATTTACAAATGGTTTTGATTTCTTCTAAGGAATCAGCAATTTCTAAAAGTCTTTTACTTCCTTCAAAAGATTCTGCTTTAAAATTTGTTCTGAGTCCATAACAAATAACAGTAACATCTATTATTTTTGTGAGAAGAAATAATTCATCAATTTGCCTTTTAGATAAAAATTGAACTTCATCAACAAATATACAGGATATATTTTCTAATTTATCTCTCAATCGTTTTAAAATGTTATCATTTTTTTGAATTAAAAAATCAACTTTTCTTGTCATACCTACTCTAGAAATAATCATATTCCCTGCTTTAGTATCAATTTGTGGTTTTAAAACTAAAACTTGAAAACCATTTTCTTCATAGTTATAAGCATTATGAATTAAATCTAACGTTTTACCAGAATTCATCGTTGCATATCGATACTGTAATTCTGCCATTTTACCACCTACTTCAGCATTAATTTTAAAGCCTCTTTTACTTGATTTTCCAAACTATCTTCTTTAATGAAAGGTAAAATCCTTTTAATATCAGGTTGTTTATAACCTAAAGATTTTAAAGTTTCTATTAATTCATCATTTGAATTAGAAACTACAATATCACTAGACGTCAATTTACCTTTCAAATCCAAAATAATTTGTCTTGCGACTTTGTCTCCTATTTTGGGGAATTTTTTTAAATATAAGATATTTTCTCTTTCGATAGCATCTGTAATACCACTGATTGATCCCGTGGCCAACATAGGAAGGGCCATTTTACATCCTAATCCTTTTACTCCAATTAATTTTAAAAATAAGTTTTTCTCTTCGATTTCCTTAAAACCATATAATGTATGTTCATCTTCTCTTACATACTCATAAATATAAACCTTATATTCTTCTTCCAAATGAAAGGAATATGGGTTTGCTACATAAACTTCATATCCTATATTAGAGCATTCTATCACAATATAGCTTGCTTCGATATTTTTAATTGTTCCTTTTATATAAGCATACATGATATCACCACAGTCATATTGTATCATATTTTATATGGTAATGAAACAGTAACGAACAAATTTTCGAACAAAAAAAGGACTTTTAAAATCCTATTACAAAACATAAACATAAAAATACTGTTCCTAAGCAAAATGTTAGCCTAGTAACAAAAAGTTCGCCACCACGTTCTTTTCTATTTTTAAATAAACTGTCATTACCACCCATTAAAGTAGCTGAAGCACCTTCTGCTTTTCCAGCTTGTAATAAAACAATGGCAATTAACATAATTGATACAATAATTAAAATAGTTTTCATAAGGTTCCTCCTTGCTATTTAATAATCTATCACAAATTCTTATTAAAATCAATCTTCATAAGTAATTTTTGAGGTATACTGATTAGTTTTAATATCAATTTGATAGATTTTATTATCTTTTTCATATGGAATAATTTCAATATTATCTAGTTGATAAACTTTGCTACTAGATCCATCTTGATAAGTCGTTTGACTATAATATTGTAAATCTTTAATTGTTTGATAAATAGTATATGTATCTACATAAGCAATTATTTCTTGATAAGGAAAATTAGCATCTAAATTAGAAGCATCATAATCATTTCCTTGATACGTAAATTCATTTTTATGATCATGAATTTGTCCTGTTATCTTTTCTTCATTAATTTCTAAAGTATAGGAATAGTGATTCATAGTTTCTAATTTCTGAATAGCAGATACATGAACAGGAATATCTGTTTTTTTAGGAGAAAATTGAATATATAGAAAAATACTACCAAAAAAAATAGCATAAAGCCCTAACACAATAAGGGCATGGGTTTTAGGATTTTTCCATAATTCTTGGATATAGTTCCATTTTTCTTTCATTTTAGTTACACAATTTTCCTATTAAATCTTCTTTATTTTGAAAACCATTTGCGAATGCTGTAGCGCTCATTTTTTGTTTTCCTTCAGGTTGAATTACAGTAAGTACAACTTCTCCATTAGATACTTTAATTCCTATTCCGTCTGGATAAATATTAGAAATTTGGCCATCCATTAAATTGGAATAATTATTATCACTGATATAACATTCCCATACTTTAATTCGTTTTCCTTCTAGAATAAAATAAGCTCCTGGCCAAGAATTAAGGCCTCTTACTTGATTATAAACCTGTTTTCTTAATTTTCCAAAGTCTAATTTTTCATCTTCTTTACTAATATTAAAGGCATAAGTTGCTTCATTTTCATCTTGAGGAATTCTTGGAGCTGTATGATCTATAATACTTGGTAGTGTCTTTAATAATAGTTCTTTTCCTAAAATACTTAATTTATCATGTAAAGAAGAAGCTGTATCATGATCTTCTATTTCTATTTTTTCTTGAGATATAATATCTCCTTGATCTAATTTTGGATTCATATGCATGATTGTGATTCCTGTTTCCTTATAGCCTTCCATAATAGCTCTATGAATAGGAGCTCCTCCTCTTAACTTAGGAAGTAATGAGGCATGAACGTTAATACAACCATATTCTGGATAAACTAAAATTTCTCTAGGTACAAGTTGACCATAAGCACAAGTGACAATTAAAGTTGGTTTTAAATCAGTAACTAATTGCCATTCATCTTTTAAACTTTCTGGTTGTAATACTAAAATAGTATTTTCTTCTGCTAATTTCTTGATAGGGCTTGCTTGTAATTCACCACTTCTTCCTACAGGTCGATCTGGTTGTGTAACAACTGCTCTTACTTTATAATGATCAATTAATCCTTGTAAAACAGGAACAGCAAATTCAGGGGTTCCCATAAAAACAATACTTACATCTTTTTTTATATTAATATCTTCTATATTCATATTATCACCACTATTATTTTAACACAATTGTATCTAAAAAAACAAATATTATATAATAAAAAGAAGCAATTACGCCTCTTATCGATAATAAACTTTTGTAAATGTCATCACTTTTGATTGTTCATTAATAACATTAATACCAATTCTAGCTGTTGTAATATAAATTTTTCCTTTAGCAAAATCAGCATAAAAATTAATTGCCCAATTATATACATCAGCAATTCCATTAGAAACATAACTCCATGATGTTTGATCTTCTCCTTTATTGATCAAATGAATTTGGAATCCATCTTGATTCACTAAAAGGATTTCTTTAGCTCCAATGATCTCCTTCTGAGTAACACTATTAGTTTGCCATTCTTTTGAAGGCATTACTAATGGGGTTGTTAGTTCCGTCTTCTTCCAAATAATACTATCATTAAATGAAGTAATGTCTAATTTTTTATTCAATAACCCTATCATACTAGCAGAATCTACTTTTTGATTAATAGATACTTTTACATCCTCGATAGTCTTTCTTAATGTATTATTTTCCTCTTCTAATGTTGCTTTATCTTTTTCTAATTGATTAACTCTTTCTGTTAATTTTGTAATTGCTGATGT
>ENA-ORIC01001085-ORIC01001085.1-human-gut-metagenome-genome-assembly--contig:-NODE-1085-length-28539-cov-3.407420_pt1 | contig 28539 bp, 24 predicted proteins | sample MGYA00243023_ERZ508732 | MGnify/ENA primary metagenome ERZ508732 (study PRJEB26277, sample SAMN04329767) | human gut metagenome | biome: human-associated habitat | host: Homo sapiens | place: USA...
GAGACATTATTTTTCTTCACCGGTGACAACTCCTTTCGTTTCGCTCTCAAAGAGCTCGCGGTACGCGGGAACTGTCCGCATTAACTCCTCGTGCGTTGACGTGATTGTCTTTCCCTCATCCATCCAGATGACCTGACGCATCCTCGGGAACATTCCGAGCCTGTGCGAGATGAGGATGACCGTCCTGTCCTTCGCGAAGCCCTCGAGCCTTTCGTATATTTCCGCCTCTGTGTTCCGGTCGAGCGCGGAGAATGGGTCGTCGAGGATTGTCAGAGCTCTTGAGCGGAAGATCGTGCGCGCGAGAGCGAGTCTCTGCGCCTGACCGCCGGACAGACGGACACCGCCGCTGCCGACCTTGGTGTTCACGCCTTCCGGCATTTCGGAGACTTCCTTGTCAAGCGACACGAACCGAAGCGCTTTCCATATGTCGCCTTCGTCTCCCATGAGGACGTTGTTTTCGATGCTGTCGCTCATAAGCTCCGGCGCGTGACCGAGGTAGGCGACGATTCCGCGGCGCTCGTCCTCCGGTATTTCGGAGAGCTCTTTCCCGCCGTACTTTATCGAGCCGGAATACGGGTACTCGCAGAGGAACGTCCGCCCGAGAGTCGATTTGCCGCAGGCGACCGGACCTGTGACTCCGATGATCCCGCCGGGCTCCGCCGCAAGGTCGAGACCTTCGAATATCTTCTTCCCGTCCGGGTATGTGAACGAGAGCGACCTGACAGACAGCGTATCCGGCTTTGATGGTATTACATCGTTGTCCTCCGGAACGGCTTTCATGAGCGGCTTGATGCGCTTCCATGACACTTCGGCTTTCTGCACCGAGTTCACGAGCTTCGCCGCCTTCGAGGATTTCGTCGCGAGCTTCGAGTAGCAGGACAGGAAGGTCGTGAAAGCGGCGATGTCCCACGTTGTAAAGCCATTGCCGATCACGTTCTTCGCGCCGAAATATATTATCGTCACGGCGCCGAGCATCGAGACTATGCCGTACAGAGGGGTGAGCGCGGTCTGCGGGATGTTCGCTTTCACGGCGCTTTTTTCGTATGCGGTGAGTTCCTTCTCGTAAGCGTCGCGTCTGACCCTGTCGCAGCCGTAGACGCGGTATGTGAGCGCGTTCGTCGCGCGGTCGAGCGTCGCGGCGTTCAGCTTTCCGGCTTGCTTCTTGTAGTCTGATCCAGTCTTCTGGACGATCTTCTTCATCCTGTCCGCGGCGATGTACGCGACCGGCGGGAAGATGAGCGAGATCAGCGCGAGCCGTGGGTCGTACACGATCAGCATCACTATGTATCCGACCATCGCGACGCCGGTGTCGAACACCTCGGTCGTGAACTTGCGCATTCCCTCAGCACAGTCGCCGACGTCACTTATCGCCTTGGTGAGCAGGTTTCCGGAGCCCTCCTTCGCGAGTTCGGGTCCGGATTTGTGCGTGAGGTTCGCGTAGAGCGTCTGTTTCATGCTCCGGTCGACGTTGTTCGCGAAACGCCTGACATAGAAGCGCTTGATGAACCTCGACCCCTGTACGAGAGCCGTCACGACGATATATCCGACGGCTAGGACAGCCATGTCGACGAATCCCTTGCTGCCGTATAATATGTCGAGCAGCGTCCCGGCGAGCTTGCCCTCGAACCACGGACCGGCGAGCAGACCGACGTTGTAGATGAGCCCCGATATCGTGATCAGCGTGAGCGGAATCCATTCGGCTCTGAAATATCCGGAGATTTTGTCCGGGAAATTATTCGTCTTCATTCCGTGTCTCCGTTTCCGCGTCGTCCGCCTGTGCCGAAAGGCGCTTCGTGACGTTCGGGAAGCCCGCGCGGCTCTCGGTCTTCGAGCGGATGTAGAGCTTATCGAGCAGTCCGGCGAAAGTTTCCTGTTCCTCCGGTGTCAGCCCCTCGAGCAGGTATTCGTAGAACGCCGTCTCGGTGTCCGCCTTTGATATCTTGAAGCGCTCCGCCTTTTCGGTCGGAAAGAGCAGTCTGCCCCTCGCGTCGTCCGGGTTTGTCTCGCGGCGTATGTAGCCGGCTTCCTCGAGGTTCGCGGCGCGTCTCGCGGCGACCGATTTGTCGATGAACAGCTTTTTCGCGATGTCGTTCTGCGACGCGCCGGGGTTGTGCCTGACCGTGTGTATGAAGTCGATCTCGGACGGTCCGACCGGCTCGTCCTTCGTCATGCGGGCGATGAGCTTTGACGCTTCGCGCGCGATCTTGGTTATTTTTCGTTCGGTTATGTCCATGTTAATCTCCCATTTGGTTGTATACTGCAACTATTTTATCACAATGCCGGGCGTTTGTCAAGGGGGTACGGGAAAATAGTTGACTATGGCAACCGGATTATTTCGGAGCGGCGTATAAATTGTCACGTTATTATGTCTCCGCGCGTTTGATTGTTAACATTCACAATTAACTTGACAAATGCCGCTGTTTATGTTATAATGAGGGTACAAAGTATTTTTGTAAGGAGATACCGGTTTTATGAAGAATAAAGCAGAAATTCCGTTCATTGTCCGCGTGAATTCGGCGGATGTCGGCGGATGGAAGAAGATAGATGACAGATACGTTTCGGGCGACCTTGAGGTCAGCGTGACACTTGAGGAATACGGCTTTGTCACGAGACAGAGAACCACCGTCAAAAATAACGGCGGAACCCCGGTTCTTCTCTCGGGCGTCTCGTCGTCGCTCATCCGGACGGAGCGCGGGGACATCTTCGTTGACCGCAACAGGTGGCAGGCTGAGGGGCAGTGGAACCGCTTCACGCCCGAACAGTGCGGGCTCGTCCCGGCGTCCTGCCATCCGTGGGAGAGGGAGACGTTTGTTATCGATTCGGTCGGAAGCTGGTCGACCGGCGTTTTCTACCCGCTCACGATGATTTCGGACGGCAAGCATACATATTTCATGGAGATCGAGGGCGCGCACAACTGGCGCTTCACCCACGCCGTCACGCGCGGGAACGAAGAGAGTATCTGGACGCTCGAGGGCACGGCGGCGCACGAGGAGAACGGCGGCTGGACATATCTTCTGGCGCCCGGAGAGAGCTACACGACCGAACCCGCAGTGTACGGACGCGTCGACGGCGGCTTTGAGGAAGCGGCTCAGGTACTCGTGAGATACAAGCGGGAGACGTCTCTCACGCGCTTTGACAACGGTATTGTCCCGGTGGTTTTCAACGATTACATGAACTGCCTGTGGGGCGTCCCGTCCGACAAGAAGCTCATCCCGCTTATCGACGCGGCGGCGGAGGCTGGATGCGAGTACTTCTGCATTGACGCGGGCTGGCACAAGAACGCCGGCGGAAGGCTCGGCGCCGCGGGAGACTGGATAGTCGCGAACGAGCGCTTCGGTGAGAAGGGGCTTCAGGGAATCTTCGACCACATGAAGGAGAAGGGTCTTGTCCCCGGCGTGTGGTTCGAGTTTGACACGGTGAACCCGGACGCGGGGTGTATCTCAGAGCTTGGAGAGGACTGCCTGCTTGAGCGCTACGGCAAGCCTATCCCGCGGTACTTCTTCAATTTCCGGAACGAGAGGGTAAGGGCGTTCCTGATGAGCCGGATAGACGAGCTCTACAATATGGGCGTCCGCTACATAAAGAACGACTACAACCAGACGACCGGCATCGGCTGTGACAACGGCGGAGTTTCCCCGGCGGAGGGGCTTATCCTGAACTATAAGGCTTTCTCGGCGTTCATCGACGACGCGATAGAGAAGCACCCGGGTCTTGTCATAGAGAACTGCGGAAGCGGAGCCTGCCGCGCCGACCACGGGACGCTGAAGCATTTTTACCTCCAGTCGACGAGCGATCAGGAATACTACTACAACTATCCGTCGATCATCACCGGCTCCGCGCCGCAGTACGCTCCGGAAAAGGCGGGGATCTGGTCCTATCCGTACCCGGTCAGATACGACGAGCGCGAGGACGATATTGACGTTCCGGCGTTCAGGGAGAGATTCGCGGACGGCGAGGAGACGATATTCAACATGGTGAACGGTCTCTGCGGGGCGCTATATCAGTCCGGACGGCTCGACCTGATGGATGAGAAGAACATGGCTCTCGTGAAGGAGGGCATATCGGCGTTCAAGCGTATGCGCGCTGATATGTCCTGCGCCGTGCCGATGCTCCCGACCGGAACAGCTCTCATAGGGCAGAAGGGGATCATTTCCTACGGTCTGCTGCGCGAGGGAGGAAAGAAGGCGTATCTCGCGATCTGGCGCGTTGGTGACGACAGGGAAGAGGCGGAGATCGACCTTAAGAAGTACGGCTTCACGAAAGCGAACCCGTGGTATCCGTCATCGACCGACTGCACGCTTGACGGCGGAATTCTGAAAGTAAGGCTCCCGAAGGAATACTCGGCGAGAATGGTAATACTTGAATAACAAAAAGGAGATAATAAATGAAAAAACGTCGTTTTCTGAAAGTGTCTCTGTCGACGCTTCTCGCTCTGGCGTGCCTTGGCGGAAATGTCGGCGCGATTTCCTACACGGGGCTCGGCGAGGTCACGTATATCACGAGAGACGATATCGGCACGGGGCTTACATATTCTTCTTATACCGCGCAGGATTCGTCCGGAAGGAAGCAGAGCGCGTACTGTATGCTCTACGACCCTTCCGCCGGTGGGGTTCTGCCGATAATCGATTACGGTGAGAAGATCTACGGCCGCGACAGGATAGGCAGTATGGTCGCGCGGATAGGATCCGGCAATATCCCGGTGCTCGGCGCGATAAACGGCGACTTTTTCAGTATGCAGACCGGAGTTCCGCTCGGCGTCATGATAAGCGGCGGAAAGCTCGTCTCGACCGACGACGGCAAGTATTCGATAGGCTTCTCGAAAACCGGACAGGCGGCAATCGGCAAGCCGGGCGTACATATCTACCTGAAAGGCAACAACGGCGCGATTGAGATCGACCAGCTCAACAAATACCCGACTATCTGGGGTTCCTACCTTGTGACCGAGGATTTCGCGTCGACGACCCTTTCGGCGGTTGAGTCGCTTGAGATAGTTCTTGATCTTCAGGGCGCTGATATAACTCCGTCCGGGACGATCGGCTGTGTGATACGCGATATCTTCACCGGAGAGTCGAACTCTCCGATACCGGAGGGCTGCGCCGTGCTGACGATCGCTCTGTCGCACGAGGATTACCCGCTCTACACCGACTTCAAGGTCGGCGATCACGTCGAGCTCGAGACGACCTGCAATCCCGGCTGGGAGACGGTCGAGACCGCGATAGGCGGCGGTGACCTGATACTCGAGAACGGCGCAATGCCGGACGGAATCGTCGACGAGCAGCACGAAAAGGTCGCGAACCCGCGCACTGCGGTCGGTCTCACCGCGGAAGGAAAGGTTCTGTTCTTCGCGAACGACGGGCGCACCGCGAACGGCAAGGGACTGACGCTCGAGGAGCTGTCAGCCGTCATGCGCGAGATGGGCTGCGTCACGGCTCTTAACCTCGACGGCGGCGGTTCCACCACTGTCATGATAAAGCGCTCGTGGCTCGAGGACTGCGTCTATGTGACAACCCCGTCGGACGGCAGCCAGAGACCGGTTTCGAACGCGATACTTCTTGTCAGCACGGAGGAATCCGACGGTGTCCCGGCGCACCTGTCGCTGAGCCCGAACTCGCCTTATGTCTACAAGGGCAGCACGGTGAAGTTTGAGGCGAACGCGGTCGACCGCGCGTACAATCCGACCGGCGCAAAGATACCCGGTGAGGAGCTGAGGCTCGGCTTCGCGGAACAGTACGATGTGAACATCGGAAGCGTCAGGGACGGCGCGTTCACAGCCGGAAACATCCCCGGCGAATACGTCGTGACCGCGAAATACGAGCAGCAGGACGGAAAGGTCCTCGACGGCAAGGTTTCTGTCTTCGTGACCGACAAGATAGATCAGCTGAACGTCAGCGCCCCGTTCGCGAAGGTGTCTGACGGAACGCGCTTCGACCTCGGCGTCTCCGCGTCCTATCAGGGCAGGAAAGTGTACATCGACCCGACCGCGGTCTATTACACGCTAGACGGAGTGAATACCGCGCCGAACCCGGGCGATTACGACGACGCGCTCGTCATCTGCCCGAAGGGATACATCACGACCGACGGTCAGTTCAGAGTCTTCAAGGGCATGGAAGGCGAGGTCGAGATAGGTGTCACTGTCGGCGGCATAACAAAGACGATACTTCTGAGAATAGGCGACGCGCCGGACGAGGTCGCGGACTTCGAAGATCCCGTCCAGCTCGGAGGTTTCTCGGTTTCGACAGGCGGCTCGGTCAGCGATGTTACCTACGGATACGCTCAGGGCGGTTACAAGTCGGACGGCGCGCTGTCGGTCGGCTATACGCTGACGACGCCTGAGTCCGCGAGACTGTTCGACATACGCCTGACCGACGGTCACAGGGTCTCGCCTTACGCCGAGAGCGTGAGCATGTGGGTCTCCGGGGACATTTCCGGAAAGCTGACCGCGACTCTGACCGATTCGGCGGGAAAGACGCATGAGATTGAGTATCACGTTACGAAGGATTACTCGAGACAGCTCGGCTGGAGCGAGATAACGGCGGACATTCCGTCCGATCTCAGGACCGGAATGATGACCCTGACGAACGTCCTCTCGATCACCGACAAGGGCACCGGAACGAGAAGTATAAAGCTCGACAACATTCGTGTGAACTACGGCGCGATCGAGCTCGAGCCCCTGACCGGAATCGACGGACACTGGGCGAAGGACGCTATAACGAAGCTCTACGATATGCAGGTGATAACCGAATCCGACTGCGAGGTGACGGCGGACGGACTTTACTGGGAGCCCGGAAGGACCCTGACGAGGGGCGAGTTCGCGAAGATGCTCGTCAGATGGCGCGGCATCGACACGGCGCCGTACGCGAAAGACGGCATAACCATCGGCGACGGGGCTCCGGAGGACAAGATTCCGTACATCCGCGCGGCGATAGCGAACGGTCTGATGAACGGCTACGGAACCGAGAACGGCGTGACGCTCTTCGGCGCGAACGACAGTCTGACGAGGGAAGCGGCATTCAAGGTGCTGGGCTCGCTTCTCGACAACGACGGTGTCGCGCTTAAGTTCGCGGATGTTCAGGACATATCCGACTGGGCGTACGATGGCATCTCGAAGTGCGTCGCGGTAGGCGCGGTCAACGGCTATGAGGACAACACGATAAGACCGAAGAACACAATATCCAGAGCCGAAATGGCGACACTGCTCTCGAAGCTCGGCTGACAGGACAAAAAAACGGCGGGAGCGAATCCTGCCGTTTTCCTGTATTCTGATGCTATGTGTCCCTGCGGATCTCGGACGGCGTCTTCCCGGTGACGGACTTGAAGGTTCTCGTGAAGTATGAGAGGTTCTCGTAGCCGCAGGAGCGCGCTATCTCCTGAACCGGCGCGTCGGTCTGTTTCAGCAGTCTCTCAGCCTCTCTCGCGCGGACGTTATTTATGTACCTGACGACTGTGTAGCCGGTCTCGCGGCGGAATTCGCGGCAGAAGTAGTACTTGCTCATCTTGACGTGGTCGGCTATCTCGTCGACGCTCATAGGTTTGTCGAGGCGGGAGTTTATGTAGCCGATCGCGCGCCTTATGGTGTCGCTCCTGTCGGCGTTCTGCGGGGCGGGGCGGGAGAAGTTTCTCGAGACGTAGACGAGCATGTCGAGTATCCGCGCCTTTCTCGCGGCGGCGGAGAAGCTGTCGGACGGCTTCACAATCTCGTCAGCGGCGGCGAGGAAGAGCTCCTTCGCCCGCTCGTCGCGTATCACGGCGTCATAATCGAGCGCCGCGCAGTTGATGTCGTTCTCGACGCAGAACTTCATGTCGACGATCAGGCAGTCGTAGCTGACCCCGCCCGTGTACGGGACGGCGTGGAGAGAGTTCGAGTTGAACACGGCGAGGTTCCCGGCTTTTGCCTCATACCTCTCCCTGTCGCGGAACACTGCGCCGTCGGTGTAGAAGAAGAGGATCTCGATATTTTCGTGCCAGTGCGGGAAGCAGCCGCAGTTTTCGCTGTGGCGGTGGAAGATATACGGCTTTGACGGGTCGTTGACCCTGAGGGATTCGTATTTGTTTGTGTATGGCCGCGGCTTTGCGGGGTCTCCGGGCTTTGTTCCGGGCGGGGGCGTACAGCAGCTCATACAGTTCATGTCGTTCATATTTTCGTCGCCTGACCTTTCGCGTGGTTTTGGGGTGAGGGCAATATTGTGTCAAATGATGGCAATATCGACTATTGAAATTGATCTCAATATATTATATAATATTTTTGAGGAAAAATCAAGAGGAAAGCGAAAATTTCCTCCTTTTCCGACACGCCCGGCGGATGTGGAATTCTGCGCGGGTATGGCAATATTGAAACAATCATGGTGTCATTCTATGAATTACGAAAGGAATGGTGAACAGTATGTATAAGTTCCCGATAGGCGCTATAATTGAGTCGTTCAGGCTTCCGACCCTCGAGGCGGTGAAGAAGGCGGCTGAGCTGAAGCTCGACGGCCTCCAGATGTACGCGACGAGCGGAGAGCACGCGCCGGAGAATCTCTCCGGAAAGAAAGCGAAGGAACTCCTTCAGTATGTGAAGGACAGCGGTCTGCGTTTCTCCGCGCTCTGCGGCGACCTTGGACACGGCTTCGGCGACAAGGAACTGAATCCTTCGCTGATCGAGAAGTCGAAGAGAATACTCGATCTCTCAAAGGAGCTTGAGTGCGACATCGTCACGACTCATATCGGCGTCGTTCCGGAGAGCCCGGAGCATGAGAGATATAAGATCATGCAGGCGGCGTGCGCTGAGCTTGCCGAGTACGCTGACTCGGTCGACGCGCATTTCGCGATTGAGACGGGACCGGAGACCTCGGCGACCCTGAAGAAGTTCCTCGACAGCCTCGGCTCGAGAGGCGTCGGCGTCAACCTCGACCCGGCGAACCTTGTGATGGTTACCGGAGACGATCCGGTGAAGGCTGTGCACAACCTTAAGGATTATATCGTCCACACCCACGCGAAGGACGGAAAGATGCTCGCGAAGGGTAATCCCGAGTACATCTACGGCATCGTTCACCCGGTTCCGGTCGAGTTCCAGGGTATCAGGTATTTCGAGGAGGTGCCGCTCGGAACCGGACAGGTCGACTTCCCGGCGTATCTCGCGGCTCTCGACGAGATCGGATACAAGGGCTACCTCACGATTGAGCGCGAGGTCGGCGACACTCCCGCGAAGGATATCGCTACAGCGGCGGACTTCCTGCGTGAGATCATAAACAAGTAATCGGAAAATACGAAAGGAAATAAAAAAATGGAAAAACTCCGTATAGGTATGGTAGGCGCCGGCAATATCTGCCACGCGCATCTTTCGGCTTACAGACACGACCCGAGAGTAGAGATTGTCGCTATCTGCGATATAGATTTTGACAGATGCAACCGCACCGCCGATGAGTTCGGCATTCCGAACCGCTACAAGAGCGTTCACGAGATGGTCGCTGACAAGGCGCTGAATCTTCAGGCTGGTGACGTCTGCGTATGGAACTGCGCGCACGCTGAGTGCTCTATCGCGTGCCTTGACGCGGGTCTTGACACTCTCTGCGAGAAGCCGATGGCTATGAACGCCAAGGAAGCCGAGGATATGCTCGAGGCGTCGAAGAGAAACGGCAAGCTGCTGATGCTCGGATTTGTCACGAGATTCGCGACTGACTCGAAGATCGCTAAGGATTTCATTGACAAGGGGCTGCTCGGCGATATCTACTATTCGAAGGCTACCTATATCCGCCGCAACGGCAACCCGGGCGGCTGGTTCTGCGACAAGGAGCGCTCCGGCGGCGGACCTCTGATCGATATCGGCGTTCACCCGCTCGACCTTACCCGTTACCTGATGGGCAATCCTGAGCCTGTCTCGGTTTACGCCGTGACGTCCGACCTGCTCCACACCGAGCGCGCACAGCTCAAGACCTCTGTGGGCTGGCATCCGGAAGGAGCTGACCCGAAGAAGGACAAGTGCACGGTCGAGTCTAACGCTGTCGGCATCATCCGCTACGCTAACGGCGCGTCCACTCTTCTCGAGTGCGCGTACGCCCTGAACGGCGAAACCAGAAACGAGCGCTCGCTCTTCGGCACAAAGGGCGGCATCTGCCTTGACACGATGAAGGTTTACTCAGAGATGAACGGCTTCATGACCGACGTCAATCTTGTCGACCTTAACACCTATTATGACAAGAAGGACATGTTCGTCGCGGAGATGGAGCATTTCGCTGACTGCTGCCTGAACGGCACGAAGTGTATATCCCCGGCTGAGGACGGCGTCGTCATAATGAAGATCCTCGAGGGGCTCTATGAGTCAGCGAAGACCGGCAAGTCTGTCGACATAAAGTAAGTAGTTGAACGATAATCGACAAAACAATTAACGATTTTCGGGAAAGCTATTGACAAACCTGAGCTTATAGTGTATAAAATATCCGTCGTCGGGATCCCGGCGGCGGATATTTTGCTATAATAAAGGAGACGAGTCATGAAAAGAACTATCAGCGCATTTCTTCTTATCGCGATGCTGGCGTCTGTATCCTGCGGGAGCGCTGGAACTGCCGATGTAACGACTGATGATACGACAACTGTACAGGGCGATGCAGAGACTACTGCCGCGAGGGACGACCGGGAGTCTGTGAGCGACGATCTCCCCGCGAGGGACTTCGGCGGGGACAAGTTCACTATGCTCGTGCGCACCGAGCGTTCGTATGAGTTCGAGGCTGAGGAGGAGAATGGCGACCTGCTCAATGACGCGGTGTATAAACGGAATCTCGCGGTTGAGGACAGGTTCAATATAAAGTTTGACAACGTGCTGATGGACAGCGTCTGGGGCGACCAGGCGACGCAGTTCACGAATTCTCTCCGCGCGTCGATACAGGCGGGCGAGGGTGCGTATGACATTGTGGCGTCCTACGCGGCGACGATTCCGGCGCTCGTCTCACAGGGGCTGTTCGCTAACTGGAGCGACATGAAGTATGTCGACTTCTCGAAGCCTTGGTGGTCGGAGAAGGTCAAGGATGAGATGACAATCAACGGTAAGTGCTTCATGATCACCGGCGATATATCTCTCGCTCTCTGGGAGGGAATGAGCTGCGTCATGTTCAACAAGAAGCTCGCCGACAATTACGGGATCGGAAATATGTACGACCTCGTTAAGGAGGGCAACTGGACCTTCGACAAGATGCTCGACATCACGAAGGACCGCTATCAGGATCTCGACGGCGACGGCGAGGTCTCGGACAACGACGCTTTCGGCATGATACACGGAACGGCGACCGAGATCGACAACTATAAAGAGGCGTTCGAGATTCCGGTCACGAAGCGCGGGGACGACGGTTATCCGGAGTTTGCGCTCAAGAGCGAGAAAATTGTCGACGTGCTCACGCGGCTCGACGCCTGGGTGTGGAACTCGAATGACGTGTATTGGGGACTTAACCTTGACCGTCCGGTGCTTCAGGAGATTTTCAGCCGCGGCAACAGTCTGCTGTTCAACTCGACGCTCGGCGCTACGCAGAATCTGCGGGATATGAAGGATGATTTCGGAATCCTCCCGTACCCGAAGTATGACGAAAACCAGAAGGATTATCACTCCACGTCGCTCGATGAGTTCTCGATGTTCGTGATTCCGGCCGACGCGCCGGATATGGACAAGACGGCGTTCATAACCGAGGCGCTGTGCGCTGAGAGCTACAAGAAGGTCGTCCCGGTGTTCTACGACGTGGTGCTCAAGACGAAGAACGCGCGTGACAATGACTCGGCGCAGATGATCGACATAATCCGTGACGGACTCGTGTTCGACTGGGGCTACATATATTCGGTCACGATGGGACAGCCCGGCCATCAGCTCGCGATCCTTCTGAAGGCGCACAACACGAACATAGCGAGCGAGTTCGACAAGAAGGCGAAGACATATGAGAAGAACCTCGAGAAGGCTCTGGAGGTATACAGAGGAGAAGAATAAAATGGAAACCGGAATTAATCTCGAGCATTTCTATAACCGCCCGGCGGGTGAGCCGAAGCGCGATTTTGAAATGGTAGCGCGGATGATACATGACTCGGGATTCAGAAATCTCGATCATTCGGGGAACTACACACATAGCGATTATATTGAGGACACGAAGCGGCAGAGGGAATATCTCGACCTTCTCGGCATGAGGGTGCATCAGTCGCACGCGCCGTTCAATCGTTACCGGACCTATCCGGACGCGGAGTTTCCGGAACTGTATCACCGCTCGTTTGAGTGCGCGTCAATCCTCGGTGCGAAGTATGTGGTCGTTCACGCGGATGAGTACAGGTCTATCGAGCGTTACGACGAGAATGAGATTGTGGAGTACACCTACGACTACCTCGCGCCGGAGGTCGAGTTCGCGAAGAAGCACGGGATGAAAGTCGCGGTCGAGAACCTGTTCGAGGACCTGCCGTCCGGATATAAGTATTTCGACGGGAAGAGCCGCTTTACGTCACGTGTAGAGGATATCATCGCCGTCATCGAGCGCTTCAACGACCCGGATGTCGTCTGCTGCTGGGATTTCGGTCACGGCGCGGTGTCCTATGGGTACGACAGGGAAGCGTCGGCGCTTGAGAAAGTGGCGAAGTACGTCGGGTGCACTCACGTCCACGACAACAACGCCGGGCACGACCTGCATATGCTGCCCTTCACCGGGCGGATAGACTGGAAGCGGGACATGGATGTCCTCGCAAAAGCGGGATATGACGGCGTTCTCTCGATAGAGCTCGTTTACGACCGCTTCCCGGATGAGCTTCTGCCGGACTGGTTTGACATGAACCGCGCCGCCGCGGACAGGCTCGTCACGATGTGCTCACTGAGAAAACGGGAACTGAAATAAAAAAGACGCTGTCGCGCAAAAACGACAGCGTCAATTCTTTTTGTCACTTCTTGTATGTGGTTTTCTTACCATTTCCGGTGCGTCTCGGGGGCTTCGGAGCGTCGGTTGTGTCCTCTTCGACCTCGTCCTCGTCGTTTTCTTCCGGCTCGGCGGGAGTTTCTTCTTTTAAGAACTTGTCCTTCTTCTTGAGGCTGAACTTGTTCTCCTTGCCCTTCATCAGGCGCTTTATGTTCTCGCGGTGCAGCCAGATCACGAACGCCGCGTTGAGTATCGAGACGATCGCCGCGACCGCGCCCTCGCGGTTTCCGCCGTGCGTGTACGGATAGAGCCGGTTCAGGAAGAGCGGGTAGAGAAGCATGCCTATGATCGAGCCGAGCGACAGATACTTCGTCGACGCCACGATGATCACGAATATGAGGAACAGCACGAGAAAAGTCAGCGGGTCAAGGCAGAGAATTGTGACCGCCGACACAACGATGCCCTTTCCGCCCTTGAACCCATAATAGATCGGGAACGAATGCCCGATGACACAGCAGAGCCCGGCGATGAACGCCCCCGCCTCACCGGCGAGCAGTGTTCCGATAAGCACCGAGACGGCAGCCTTCGCCGCGTCGCCGAGAAGAGTGAAGCCCGCCGCAGCCTTGCCGTAGGTGCGGAGCATATTCGTCATGCCGCCGTTGCCGCTGCCGTAGCGTCTTATGTCGTCGTGGAACTTGTATTTCGATATGATTACGGCGAAGTTCATGCTCCCGAGGAAATACGCCGCGACCCCGCCGACAAGGCAGAGCACGACTATAAGCCACAGCGGCGAGCCGGATGAGCCGTTCGCGATCAGCATCGGGATGAGCCCGTTCTGACGGATGTTATTCAGTGTCATATGTGTTTGGCAAGGCTCAGTCCTCGCCGTCTCCCTTCTGTCTGACTATTATCTTGACCGGCGTCCCGCGGAAGCCGAAGACCTCTCTTAGCTGGTTCTCGATATATCTCTGATACGAGAAATGGAACAGCTCCGCGTCGTTGCAGAATATGACAAATGTCGGAGGTTTTGTGCCGATCTCGGTCATATAGTAAATCTTCAGCCGGCGACCCTTGTCGGATGGCGGCTGTACGCGGGTTATCGCGTCGTTGAGCACATCGTTGAGCATACCGGTCGTGACGCGCATACAGTTCTGGTTGTGGACGTAGGTTATCATCTCGAAGAGCTTTGTGACTCTCTGTCCGGTCTTCGCGGAGACGTAGAGCGTCGGGGCGTACATCATGTAGGAGAGGGCGGTGTAGACCTTCTTGTCGTACTCGACCGTGTTCTTGTCCTCGGTTTCCACCGTGTCCCACTTGTTGATGCAGATTATCGACGCCTTGCCCGCCTCGTGAGCGATTCCGGCTATCTTTTCGTCCTGTTCGGTGACGCCCTCGTTCGCGTCTATCATGATGATGCAGACGTCGGCGCGCTCAACAGCCATCTTCGCGCGGAGAACCGAGAACTTCTCGATGCGGTCCTCTACCTTCGACTGACGTCGTATTCCCGCGGTGTCTATGAAGACGAATTTGCCGTACTCGTTGTCGAGCCTTGTGTCGACCGCGTCGCGCGTGGTTCCGGGGACGTTCGAGACGATGAGGCGGTCCTCGCCGAGAATCTTGTTGATGATCGAGCTCTTTCCGGCGTTCGGCTTGCCTATGACCGCGACCTTGATTATGTCTGAGTCGTCTTCCTTTTCCTCGTCCGCGGGGCAGATTTCGAGAACTCTGTCGAGCAGGTCGCCCGAGCCGGTTCCGTGCAGGCTCGAGAGAGGTATCGGGTCCTCGTCAAAGCCGAGCTCGTAGAACTCATAGTACTCCATCGGAAGCTCGCCGATCGAGTCGACCTTGTTTACGACCGGAATGACCGGCTTTCCGCTCTTCTTGAGCATTGTCGCGATGTCACGGTCGGCGGCGGTCAGACCTACGTTCACGTCCACCATGAACACGATTACGTCCGCAGTCTCGACTGCGACCTCAGCCTGTGTCTTCATCTGTTTAAGAATCGGGTCGTCCGAGCGCGGCTCAATACCGCCGGTGTCTACGAGAAGAATCGCGCGTCCGTTCCACTCGACCTCGAAATATATGCGGTCACGGGTGACGCCGGGGATATCCTCGACAATCGACACGCGCGAGCCCGCGAGCTTGTTGAACAGGGTGCTCTTGCCGACATTAGGTCTGCCGACGATAGCTACTACTGGTTTGGACATTTTATCATCCTTTCATTGCTGGTGTTTATCAGAAAAGTACTTTCGACACGAAATCATTGCCCGTCGATTCGACCGGTACGATTTCTACCCCCCCGAGCTGCTCCGCGAGCCATTCCGGCGTTGTGTCGTCGAGGAACACGTCGCCCTCGCTCCTGAGCGTCACGCGCGGGATGAGAAGTCTGTCGCCGAGGTCCTTGCCCTTTAACTGGTTCGCGAGATCCTTGCCGGTGAGCAGTCCGGCGACGGTTATGTTGTGACCGAAGAAATCGTTTATTATCTTGTATACATGGCACTCGAGCGTCGGGACCTGCTCACAGAGCCTGTCGGCGAGCGACTTTATGAAGTCATACGCGGCGGCGCCGGTCGCGACCGAAACCTTTCGCGGCTTTTCGAGGTCGTACTCGTCGAGGAAATCGAGCTCGTCTGTGAACTCACCGTCCATCGAGCGTATCATGCCGACGCCGTTCTCAATCTGCGGGTAGCCCTCGTAGTAGTCCTCGCCCGGAAGCTCGCGCCCCGCCTCGATATACAGCTCGTCCGACGAGAAGAAGAGCCTCGTCCCGAACTTTTTCAGGCATTTCTCGCCGAACTTATCGATTGTGTCAATGACCTCTCCGGCTTCCTCCGCCGTGAACGGCTCGAGGTGGCAGAGCCCCTCGCGGTAGTTCGTTATCCCCGCCGGGACGATGGACACGCCGACGAGGGAAGGGTAAAGCGCCGCGAGGTCGGTCATCGACCGCTCGAGCTCCTTTCCGTCGTTTATGCCCTTGCAGAGCACTATCTGGCAGTTCAGCGATATCCCCGCGTCGGCGAAGCGTCTGAGATACGACAGCACCTTCCCGGCGTTCTTGTTCTTCATCATCTTGACTCTTAGCTCGGGGTTTGTAGTATGAACCGAGACGTTTATAGGCGACGTCTTCATCTCGATTATTCTGTCGACATCCTCCTCGGACAGGTTCGTCAGCGTTATATAGTTGCCCATCAGGAAGGAAAGTCTCGAGTCGTCGTCCTTGAAGTACAGCGTGTCGCGCATCCCCTTCGGAAGCTGGTCTATGAAGCAGAACACGCACTTGTTGCGGCAGGAGTGCTTCTTGTCCATCAGGTAGGTCTCGAACTCGAGCCCTATGTCGGAGTACTCGTCCTTCTTTATCGTTATCTCCTTGAGGTCCGGACCGCGGTGGATGAGCAGAGTTATCTTCTTCTCGGTGAGACGGAAACGGTAATCGAGGACGTCGTTTATGTCGTGACCGTTTATCGAGATGAGTATGTCCCCGGGAAGGATGCCGTGCTTCGCGGCGGGGGAGGCCTTCTCGACCCCGGTTATCGTTACCATTCAATCACCTTTCAAGTATCAATCTATGTCAACGAATACCGGCTCGTGCCCGACAGCCGGGAGAATTTTTGAAAACAGGTCAGCAGTCTTTATCTTGAGGCTCGACGTGTTTATGCACGGGTGACAGCCGAAGTATTCCCACTTTTTTATGTCGTTGTCAACGAGGAATTGAATATTGTTCCCGTGGTCGTTCATCAGGCCGAGCACACTGACAGAGCCGGGGGTTATGTCGAGGTATTCCTCCATCTTCTCGGGCGTGCCGAAGGAGAGACGGGTTGAGCCGATCTTCTTCGCGAGGTCCTTTGTGACGAGGTGCTTCCCGCCGGGGAGCATCAGCAGATAGTACTGGTCGCCCTTCGAGTTTCTGAGGAACAGGTTCTTGCAGATTTCAATGTCGAGCAGCTTCTCGATCTCGGCGCAGCCCTCGATTGTCCCGACGGCGTCATGGTCGACGCGCTCAAAGGGGACGTCAAGGCGCTCGAGCAGGTCGTAGACGCGCTCTTCCTTCGGCAGACGCTTGTCTGTCGGGCGCGCGGTGTATATTGTGTGGTCGAGATGGATGTCGACCGGTTCGCTTGTGATTATTTCTTCCATATATTTGGTGCTTCTTTATAATAATTGGTTACACGAAGAGCGGTTCTTTTTTCGGTCTCCAGAGCCGGACTATCGTGAGGGTTATAGCCATGCCGCAGAGGACGTCGGACAGGAAGTGCGCGCCGACGAGCACACGCGAGAGAGCGACGGTCACGAGCCAGACGGTGAGACACGAATACATGACCGGCTTCAGATATTTTTTCCCGGTGAACCTGAGGTAATACGTCGACGTGAAGATGACCGCCGCGTTCGACGTGTGTCCGGACGGGAACGAATAATTGCCCGTGAAGCCCTGTGGAATGAACCATCTCGTGAACAGCGAGTAATCCCCGTCCATGCTCCTGAACCTTACACGCCCCCAGACGAGCTTGAACAGCCATATAACGACAAATGTCGTGACGCCGACGAACACGCATCTGCATGCGGTGTCGAATATCTTATCGAGCGTTTCTCTCTTCATCCGCATAGCGATAACAAGCATAATCGCGGAGATGACAACGCATATCAGGACCGAGACCGGCGTCACCCATCCGGGAATGATGAGTTCCGTGCCGTTTATGTCTGCGCTCCACGCGAAGGCATACTTGAATGTCGCGTGGACGGTATAGAACGACGTCCCGACCATGCCGACACAGGCGAGAGCGGTCAGGGCATAGTATTTCTTCTTTTTCCGGGGCTTCTTCAGAAACCTCGCGGCAATCAGCGCGCAGTTGAACGCCGTGAACAGTATCGCCGGCGGCTCGCCGAGTATCTCGAGCAATCGCCCGAAAACCGACATCGGATCGGCGACCGCGAGCGATATGTCAAGATCATACACACCCGCGAAAACAAGAGCGGCGGCGAATACCACGAGCGCGATGACGACCGGAATACACTTTTTCTTTTCTCTTGTCATTTCCATAATAAACCGGCAGACGGACACCTGCCTTTCGGAGTGTCCGTCCGTCAGATATTCGCGCTTATCAGAGTCCGAGGACAGCCGCGCCGATGATTCCGGCGTCGTTTCCGAGCTCGGCAATCTTCAGGGTGGTGGGCTTTATCGCCTCGTTGCCGTAGGTCTCTTCCTTGATGATCTTCTCGAGCGGATCGGTGAGGTAATGCTTCTCGTTGCAGATGCCGCCGCCTATAACGAGGATCTCAGGCTGGAAGATATTGATTATGTTCGAGAGACCGCAGCCGAGGTAGCCGATGTACATATCGACAACTTCCTTCGCCGGAGCGTCGCCCTTCTTCATAGCGGCGAAAGCGGTCTTGCCGCTGACCTTGCCCTCTTCCTTGACGAAATCGGTCATCAGGGTCGGGATGCCCTTTGCCTCACACTCGGCGAGCTTTTCCTTTGTCATGTTGATGAGACCGGTGGCGGAGGAATATGCTTCCCAACAGCCCTTTCTGCCGCAGGAACACTGTCTGCCGTTGTACTCGATGACGATGTGTCCGAGCTCAGCGCCGGCGTAGTTGAAGCCGGAGTAGACCTTGTGGTCGATGATGATTCCGCCGCCGACACCGGTTCCGAGTGTGATCATAACGACGTCCCCGACGCCCTTCGCGGCACCCGCGACAGCTTCGCCCTTAGCCGCGGCGTTAGCGTCGTTCTCGACGAGGACCTTCTTCACCGGGATGAACTTCTTCAGCGTGTCAGCGATCGGGAAGCGGGAGAACGGGAGGTTGTTCGCGTAGTTGACGACACCTCTGACAGGGTCAACGGCTCCGGGGGAAGCGATTCCGACATATTCGATGTCGTCAAAGGTCAGCCCGGCGTCCTTTACAAGACTGTCGCAGAGCGCGCCCATATCCTTGATTATCTCTTCGGCGGTACGTCCCGCCACGTTTGTAGGGACACTGCCCTTCTTTACGATCTGGAATTCAGAGTTGACGATACCGGCGGCAATATTTGTTCCGCCGAGGTCTACACCGATATAATACATGGTTGATACCAATCCTTTCCTTGATATAAAAATCAACATCTATATTATAATGTATTTCGCGCCGCTTGTCAAGCTTTTTTCTGTGATATCCGGAAGTTTTTCAAAAATATCTTGACTTTTGTGCCGGAAGGATGTAAAATAGTATCATAAAGCCGGTCCGACCGGTGATGACACGAAAGGATACTGCATAAAATGAAGCTTGGAGAAATATTCCGCGACCACATGGTCTTACAGGCGAACAAGCCGGTAAGAGTCTTCGGAGAAGGAAAGGGACACGCCGAGGTCACGTTCATGGGAAAGACGCTGACCTGTGACAACGACACCGACGGTAAATGGGTACTTGAGTTCCCGGCGATGCCCTATGGCGGACCGTACGAGATGGACATCGTCTGCGGCGGGGAGCATATCGTGATACGAGATATCATGGTCGGAGAGGTGATCCTCTTCTCGGGTCAGTCGAACATACAGTTCAGGATGGTCGAGGAGATAACCGACCCGAAGGACTATGTCGACGACGACATGATGCGCATTTTCGTCTCGGAAAGACCGGAGGCGGGCGAGCCGCTGTCCCCGCGCGACGGCTGGGTCAGGTGCGCGAAGGAGAACGTCCCGGAGTGGTCGGCGATCGCATACCTCGTGTCGCTCGAGGCGAGAAAGGCGGGGATTCCGGCGGTCGGCGCTGTCGCGTGCTCACAGGGCGCGTCGGTCATACAGAGCTGGATCGACGAGAAGATATTCATCGGAAGCCCGCTCGACATCCCGTCCGAGAAGCTGCACCACGACTGGAAACAGCCCGGATATATCTGGAACCGCCCCGGTATGCTGTATCACTTCATGCTCGGAAGACTCATCCCGTACAGCTTCGGAAACGTCGTCTGGTATCAGGGCGAGAGCAACACGTCGATTGCCGAGAGCGAGATTTACGGCGACCTGCTCGGAATGATGATTGACAATTGGAGAGCTGTATTCCATGACGATAAGCTGCCGTTTGCCGTCGTGGTCATCGCCGACTTCCGCGAGGGCGAGGACTGGGAAGGCGTGCAGAAGGCTCAGGAGGACGCGCAGAATCACATTGACGGCGTCGTCAGCGTAAAGAGCGGCGATATCTCTGAAAAGCGCATGATTCACCCGGTGACGAAGTGGCGCCTCGCGAAGAGAATATTCTCCGCTATGAGAGATAAGCACACCATATAATTCAAGGAGAGAACATGAAGGTACTACTGATAAACGGCAGTCCGCACGAGAAGGGCTGCACATACACGGCTCTCGACGAGATAAGAAACCAGCTGACACGGCGCGGCGTGGACTCGGAAATCCTCTGGCTCGGGAAGGAGCCGATAATGAGCTGTCAGGGCTGCGGCGCCTGCGCGAAGACGGGGAAGAGCAGATGCGTCTATAATGACGTTGTCAACACAGCTATCGAAAAGATGGAGACCTGCGACGGAATAATCGTCGGCTCGCCGGTGCATTACGCGGGCGCGAGCGGACAGGTGACGAGCTTCCTCGGGCGGATGTTCTACAGCGGCTCGAAATTTCTTCGCGGCAAGCCGGCGTCGGCGATAGTGTCGTGTCGGCGCGGCGGAGCTTCGGCGGCTTACGCGTCGCTCTGCAAGTTCTTTGAGATGTCGGATATGCCGCTCGTCACGTCGCAGTACTGGAACCAGGTGCACGGCAACACCCCGGACGAAGTGCGGCAGGACGGGGAAGGACTCCAGACCATGAGAAGGCTCGCGGATAATATGGCGTGGCTCCTCGGATGTATCGAGGCAGGAAAGAAAGCGGGAGTCGTGCCGTTCGCGGCTGAGGAGAGGATTCGGACTAATTTTATAAGATAAGAAGATAATAATCGACCGCTCACCTTGCCGGTGGGCGGTTTTTGCGTTATGTTGTTATATGCCGCAATCGTCTGATTTTCACGATGGTTTATATGCACCGCAATCGTTTGGTCACCACGACACTTGTAGGGGCGACCATTGGTCACCCGCTTCAAACAATTACGACGGAATGCTTATTTGTGCGATGCCTTCGTGGGCGGGCGTCCAATGGACGCCCCTACAGGGTTCTGCCTCTATCGTTAATCACCCGATCGGCACAAACTTATTCGCCGCGTGAATATAAGCCAGAATACTCGACTCAATAATATCCGTAGAAAGCCCGCGTCCGTTATAGGTCTCCCCGTTGCACGAAATCTTGACTATAACCTCACCAAGCGTATCTCCGCCCTGCGACGTCGCTCTTATCGTGTACTTCTCGAGTGTGTGCGGCGGGAGCTTCATTATCTTGTCAACGGCGCCATACGCGGCGTTGATAGGTCCGTCTCCGAGCGACACTTCCTCGTATACCTTTCCGTCCCGCTTCAGTCTCATTACGCATACCGGGCTTGTGAAGTTGCCCGTGTGGACGTCGAAACGGTCGAGCTCATAGACTCCCGCTACGTTCTTCGAGCTTATCAGAGCCTCGAGGTCGTGATCGTTGACCTCCTTCTTCTTGTCGCAGATCTCCTTGAAGCGCTCGAAATACTCGTCGAGCTGTTCCTTCGTCAGGACGAAACCGAGCTCAGAGAGACGCTCCTCAAATGCGTGTCTGCCCGAGTGCTTGCCGAGAACAACCTTCGACGGCTTTTTGCCTATGTCCTCCGGCGAGATTATCTCGTAGGTCTCCTTCGCGGAGAGGACGCCGTGCTGATGGATTCCCGACTCGTGCAGGAAGGCGTTCTGTCCCACAATCGACTTGTTCAGCGGCGCGGTCTGACCGATAATGTTGTACACCATCTGGCTGACACGCCATATCCTCGTCGCGTCTATCCTTGTGTCGGCGTCGTAGAGCGCCTTTCTCGTCCGTAGTGCCATCACGAACTCCTCGAGCGCCGTGTTTCCGGCGCGCTCGCCTATGCCGTTCACCGAGACCTCAACCTGTCCAGCCCCTCCAAGGACGCCTGCAAGGGAATTCGCGGTCGCGCAGCCGAGATCATCGTGACAGTGCATCGACAAAACGGTGTTCCCGAGATCGACATGATTTCGCAGATACTCCACACGGAAGCGCATCTCGTCAGGCGTAGTGTAACCGACAGTGTCCGGGATGTTTATCGTTGTGGCTCCGGATCTGACCGCCGCCTCAATCACTCTCGCGAGAAATTCAGGGTCGCTTCTCGTCGCGTCCTCGGCTGAAAACTCCACGTCGGAGCAGAAGCCTTTCGCGTAGCTGACGCCTCTCACGGCACGCTCCATGACTTCTTCCGGCGTCATTTTGAGCTTGTATTTCATATGTATCGGCGAGGTGGCGATGAATACGTGAATTCTCGGCGCGGCGGCGTGCTTTATCGCGTTCCACGCGGCGTCAATGTCGCCGTCGACACTCCTCGCGAGGGCGCAGACCGACGAGTCCTTTATCGCCCCGGCAATTTCCGCGACCGAATCGAAATCCCCCTTCGACGAGACCGGGAAACCAGCCTCGATAACGTCCACGCGCATTCTCTCGAGCGCCTTCGCGACCTCGAGCTTTTCCTCGGGGTTCATCGAGCATCCGGGCGCCTGTTCGCCGTCTCTCAGCGTCGTGTCGAATATCTTTATTGTTCTTGGCATGCTTCCATCCTCTTTATAAGCGAGCCGCTCCCGCGCTCCACCGCCACGACACCTGTCCGGCACATCTCGATAATCCCGTACGGCGCGACGAAATCTATGAACGCGTCGAGCTTCGTCGGGTGACCGGTCATCTCAATGCAGACCTCATCTGGTGTGAAGTCAACTACTTTACACCTGAACACATTCACCGCGTCGAGTATCTCCCCGCGTGTCGCGCCCGAAGCGCGGAGCTTTATCAGCATAAGCTCGCGTATCACCGTCGTGTCGGACGGCATCGTGTCTATACATATCACGTCGTGGAGCTTCGCGAGCTGCTTTATTATCTGCGACCTGACGGCTTCGTCGCCGCGGGCGGTTATCGTTATGCGTGAGCTGTCCGGGTCCTCGGTCTCGCTGACGGTCAGGCTGTCAATGTTGAATCCTCGTCTCGCGAAAAGGCTCGACACCCGCATCAGCACGCCGTATCGGTTCGCGACGATGACACCGAGAACGAATTTGTCCGGGGTCGCGGTGGTTGTTTTGTTCTGTTCCATTTGTCTGTTCATCCTCTGTTTCTGAATGACGTTGTGTTGTCAAGCGCGGGTATATGACCTGCGCGATGTGCGTCTCTGTTCTTCCTTCATCCGAGACAAGTCGGCACAACCTTCTCCTCCGGGTCTATCACGCAGTCAATCACGAACGGTATCGGCTTTCTCTTATTCACAAGCTCCATCGCTTCGTTCAGCGCTTCTTTCAGCTCGCCCCGGTTCATTGCCCTCATGCCCTTTGCGCCGAAGGCTTTTGCGACCTTGACGAAATCTGTCTCGCGGTGGAGCTCCGACTGGCTTGTGCGCCTGTAGAGCATCTTCTGCCACTGCTTGACCATTCCGAGCGACGAGTTGTTCATCACCACCACTATCAGCGGGACGTTGTAGCTGACCGCCGTGGCAAGCTCGATCAGGTCCATACCGAAGCTCCCGTCTCCCGTGTAAAGCACCACCGGCTTCTTCCCGAGGGCAAGGCTCGCGCCTATCGCCGCGCCCATTCCGAAGCCCATCGTCCCGAGTCCGCCGCTTGTTATGAAGCCTCTCTCTCCCGTTATCTCACAGTACTGGGCCGCCCACATCTGGTGCTGTCCGACGTCGGTTATTATCGGCATTCCACTTGTCATACGGTTCACCTCGTTAATGACGCCGCGCGGGGTCAGCCAGCCTCCGTCCTCGGTAATTGTCGTGTCAGTGCTCTTTTTTCTCTCAAGCGCTTTCGCGTACCATTCCTCGTCAGAAGACGGTGTGTCGGGCAGTGTGTCGAGAAGAGCCTCGAGGGACGCGCGCAGGTCGCCTATCACATATGCCGCGTCGGTGACGTTCTTGTCTATCTCGGCGTGGTCGATGTCGAACTGGACGATTCTCGCGCTTCCCACAAGCTCTCCCCGCGATCCGGTGGCGCGGTCGGTGAATCTCGCTCCTATGGCTATTATGACGTCGGCGCTTCTGACGGCTTCGGTTGCAAAGGAGTGTCCGTGCATTCCGGTCAGTCCGAGGTTCGCTGGGAACGCTGTCGGTATCGCGGAGAGACCCATCAGACTGCATCCTGCCGGTGCGTGTATTTTTTCCGAGAGCCGCATGACGAGCTCGCCGGCGCCGGCGCTGACTGTTCCACCTCCGCAGTATATTATGGGGCGTTTCGCGGATTTTATTAGCTTTGCCGCGTCGTCGATTCCGTAAAGCGACTTTGTTTGCATAGGGTGATGGTGGAAGTGCGTCCGGTTCTGCTCCCCGTCCGCGAGGTCGGACACCGCGATCTTTGCCGACTGTATGTCTCTGGGAATGTCAACAAGCACCGGTCCCTGTCTTCCGGAGCGGGCTATATCGAAGGCTTCATGCAGGATGCGCGGCAGATCTTTTATATCTTTGACTATATAGTTGTGCTTTGTGATCGGCATGGTTATGTCCGCGATATCGAGCTCCTGGAAGCTGTCTCTTCCGATCTGGGCTGTCGGGACGTTGCCTGTTATCGCGACGAGCGGGGAAGAGTCGAGGCAGGCGGTGGCGATTCCGGTGACGAGGTTGGCGGCTCCCGGACCGCTTGTGGCGAGGACCACTCCTACCTTTCCTGTCGCTCTGGCGTAGCCGTCGGCGGCGTGGGCGGCTCCCTGCTCGTGGGCTGTGAGGATGTGCTTTATCTGCTTCTTGTGTGCCTCGAGCGCGTCGTAGATAGCGAGCACCTGTCCGCCCGGGTAGCCGAAGATTGTGTCGACGTTCTCGTCGATGAGGGCGCGGATTACGAGATCGGCGCCGGTCAGGTATTTCTTGCCGTTCTGTTGGGTTTCCTGCATTTTCTGAAGATTCCTTCGTGTTAATTTCGTGTTAAATAAGTAATATGGCGGTCTCCGCCTTTGGTGACCGCCTTGTGCTGTTACTATAAGATGTCATTTGGTCAGGATTCTTTCCGACGCACTATGTTTGATGAGGCAGAAACTTCATCCGACGCAGAAGGAAGCCTTGACTATCGGTCCAGGGCTGGCCCTGGGCCCCTGGTTACATGTTGCTTTCTACGTACTCTACTATGTCGCGTACGGTCTTGAGATTCGGGATTTCGTCGTCGGATACGGAGACTCCGAAGTTTTCCTCGATTGCCATGAGGATTTCGACTACGTCGAGGGAGTCGGCGCCGAGGTCTTCCATTACGTTGGTGTCCTCGGTGATGTCCGCCTGGTCGGCACGGAGCTGGGACGCTATGATTTCAGCTATTTTGTCAAACATTGTTGTTCCTCCAAAAATACCGGATGTGTTACCGGATAGATTATTTTGATGAGCGCGGGCGGGTGAGTTCTGCCGCCGCTTGTGTCTCATATGAATCATTATATAATATCTCCGCGACTTTTTCAAGAGGAGACGGGAAATTTTGCAAATTATTAACTTTTCCGATGATTATTCACCCTATTCCGCAAAAAAAAAGTTCTGTGCGCTATTGACAAATCACACCGGATACGATATAATACTTATATATGCAGCGGAGGTGGAGATAAAAATGACAGATAATTCCAACTGGCTCGTTTACAGGGTGGTGCGCGACGAGAAGCTGACGTCACGGGCGAGGATATCGGAGCTTACCGGATTCAGTCTTATGACGATCGGAAAGATAACCGACAGGCTTGAGCGCGAGCGTATCATTGTGCGTGACAGGCACAGGCAGACGGGGACTGATCTCGCCGGTAGACGTCCCTCGAGATATAAGCTTCCGGATACGCCGTACGTGATGCTCGCGGATATGACGAAGCGGCCCGGCAGTGTCGGGATGTACGACGTCGGCGGAAACAGTGTGGGGCTGACTCTCACAGGGAACGCGGGCGAGTGCGCGGCGGAGCTTTACAGTGAGCACTATGAGGATATAGCCCTGACGGCGATGCTTGTGCCGGACGACGGATCAGATCCCGTCGGGGTGTTCCCATGGAAAGAGCCGGATATAGTCGTCGGGGTATTCACGGCGGCGGCTTGGGATGCTTACGAGGCTTCCGGTGAGAAGCGGACGCTGTTTGTCAGGAAGGAGCCGGACTCTGAATGGCGGGCGTGCCTCATTGCCGACGGAAAGCTGCGGGGGCTGGAGCACGGCGGGATAGAGACGCTGACTCAGGTCACGGGGGACATACAAAGGGCGGTCGCGTCGCTGATTGTCGCCCTTTCGCCGGAGTCGGTGACGGTTGAGGCGTCGGACATTGACGGCGGGGCGTTTATCGGCTATATCACTGGGGCGGTTCCGTGCGCGCCGGACATAAGGGTGCTGAGAAACGACGAGGCGAGGCTCGGGTACGGCGCCGCCATGCTCGCTCTTTATAAACACGTGATGTCAATAAAAAAACTGCCATGATTTTCCGGAATAATTCTTTCCCGCTCCGGCAACAATAATCAGGCGGCGAGAACCGCGAATAACGTTGTCAAAAGAGGAATCAGTCTGAAAATAAATTTTCAGACCAGACAGTTTTGAGGCTTTCACGACATGGGGTCGTGAATTTTGAAAGCCGGACAAGCCGACTTTCAAAACCGCCGCAAAACTGTAAGTTTGTACGAAAGGCATGGTAATCAAAATGGAAAACAAGACTTCCAACCCGTCGATCGAATGCTCCGTCAAGCAGTGCGCGAACCACAGCCAGAGCGAGGACTACTGCACCCTCGGCAAGGTCAGAATCGCTACTCACGAGCCTGACCCGAAGGTTTGCGAGTGCGTTGACTGCGAGTCGTTTGTCAAGAAAGAGTGCGGCTGCCACTAAGCGACGCAGTCGTGTGACAACAGAATAGAGAGAAAGGGACTGCCGTACGTCGCGGAAGCCCCTTTTCTTATTTTGCTCTCAGGATATTATTTCTCGGATTCGTTGAAAGCGTTGACCATCGCGGTGATCCATTCCTCGGCGGCAGTCTTGTTCGCCTCGTAGTAGGACGCAATGTTCTCGTTGCCCGCCTGAATCTGGTAGCGGAGCGCTTTCTTCGCGGAGAGCGGGAAGTTGCTCTCGTCCATAGAGTCGAGAGAATAGCGGCGTCCGGCGAGAGCGAGATCGAGCATTCTGACCGAATCGTCGTCACGCGACGCTTTGACCTTCAGCGCGACGTCATAGATTGCCGGGATGGTGTACTCGCGCGAGTACGCGTTCAGAGCCTCGACAATGGTTCCGGTGCGCTCGAGGTCTTCGTCCGGCAGGGTGATCGTGATCAGCTGCGCCGAGAAGGTTCCGTCGAGGTGAGTGTAATAGCCTTCCTGAGCCTCGTTGAACTTCGGATAGGGAAGAACGCCGTAGTCGTCCTTCATGTTGCGCATATCCTCGTTCAGAAGGTCGCCGATCTGACTGTTCGTGAAGACGCAGTTTCCGGGAGTGAACATTTTCCATCTCGCCTGGAACGCCTCGAATTTGCCGTATAGGCCGGGATTGTTGAAATAGAGGTCATAGAGCTTTTTGTACGCGTCGACGGTCGATTCCTTGTAGAAATCGAGCTTCGGCTCTTTGCCGGAGTTGTCTATCGCCGTGAAGCCGAGAGCCTTCGACCATGAGTCGACCATAGCGTAGTTATCGGTTCCGAAGCCGTAGAAGTCGTTTTCGTCATAAACGGTGTCGCCGTTCAGGTCGCTGTGGATATCCTTTATAATGTCCGAGAAGTAGTCTATAGTCCACTTGCCGCTGTCGACGGTGTCATAGAGCCCTTCGATGCCGTACTGTTCGGTCAGGCGCTGGTTGAAAAGCATGACATAAGCCTTCTTGAGGTTTGAGTCCATGAAGTCGCCGAAGAGCAGCTTCGTGTGACCGCCGATAGAGTATGACTCATCCGCCGCCTGAATGTAGTACGGGTTCGAGAGATCGACGGTGCTGACATCCTGCCAGTCGCGGAGATATCCGCCGGTGAGCGTGCTTCCGAGAGACAGGTGGGTCGCTGTCCAGAGATCGAACGCCTTGTCGCCGGCGAGGACGTTCTGCTGGATGGTGTCCGGCGCGGTTTTCCACTCAATGTTCTCGAAGTTCAGTTTGATGTTGTAGCGCTGTTCGACCTCGGAGTTGCGCTTGAAGACAGAATCGTTGATGACGTCGCCGTCCGCTTCCTCGACATAGAAGTTGTCGAAGGCGCCCTCGGTGCAGATGTTGAACTCGTAGCCGCCGAAGTCCTTGGTCTCGAGCTTATCGATATAGCTGAGGGAAGAGGTGGATTCTTCCGGCTGATCTCCTGACGAGGTCTGATTGTCGGTGTCCGTTGGGGTTCCGCCGTTCCCGCAGGCGGTTCCGAGAAGGAGCGCGGACAGGAGCAGCAGAGTCATAAGTTTCTTTGACATTTTTATCCTCCGTTTAATTATGAACCCGGTGTAAAAAGTTTCGGACTCATTATTCTTCGTATTGTATTATACCAGAAAATATGGTATAATACTTTACAAAAGCGGACAAGCACCAATGAAAAATAGCACTCATGGTTTTGAAGCTTTCATGACACGTGAACACCTGAAAGCCGGACAAGTCGTCTCAAAACTGTAAGATTGTTTGAAAGGTATGGTCATTAAAATGAAGATACTTTATGAAGACAGATTCGAGAAGGA
>ENA-ORIC01001090-ORIC01001090.1-human-gut-metagenome-genome-assembly--contig:-NODE-1090-length-28405-cov-3.985491_pt1 | contig 28405 bp, 28 predicted proteins | sample MGYA00243023_ERZ508732 | MGnify/ENA primary metagenome ERZ508732 (study PRJEB26277, sample SAMN04329767) | human gut metagenome | biome: human-associated habitat | host: Homo sapiens | place: USA...
TCAGCCGGACCGACTGCTGAAAGAGGGAGACAAGATAGAGCTGGATGAGCTGGAGTTTACCGTTTGGGAGACACCCGGCCATACCGCAGGTTGTCTGACCTATTTCTGCGGGGACGCCATTTTTACAGGGGATACCCTGTTTGTGCAGAGCTGCGGCCGTACCGATATGTACAGCAGTGACTTTATGGATATGGTGGATTCATTGACTCGACTGCGCTCTATCAAGACCAATTACCATATGTACCCCGGCCATGAGCAGGATGGAATGCTGTTTGACCAGTACGCCTGGATTGATAGCCTGGTAGCACGGGTACGCGCGGCTTATGGTCGTTAAACTGAATCGACCGGACATCCGGTACGAGGTGGAAAGTCTGATACGGATGCTGTTGGGAGAAACTCCGGTGACGATTGTTTTGCCGGGAGAAGCCATCCCAGATGACAATGACAGCATTGCCATTACGGTGCAGGAGCAGGAAAAATGCTGCCTGTGCCATGTGGTTGCCTGCCTGAATGGGGAAAAGCGTGAGGCGTCATCTCCTAGTACGGTAGACCGGACGGAGATAGAGCAGACCATCTGCCGGATGCTGTACAATCAATTGACAGCACTGTTGGGACACACTCTTCCCTGGGGAATGCTGACCGGTGTGCGTCCGGTAAAGCTGGTACGGCAAATGACCGAAGTAGGAATGACAGAAGCTGATGTTATGCAAAAGCTATCTGATTATGGTGTCAGTGAGGAGCGGGCGCAACTTTCGATGGATACTTGGCATAACCAGCGGGAGATTGTGGAGGCACTTTCTTCGGATCAGATCAGTTTGTATGTTGCGATCCCGTTTTGTCCCTCCCGGTGCAGCTATTGCTCTTTTGTGTCGCATTCCATTGAACGGGCAGGAAATATGCTGGAAGAGTATCTGCCGCTGTTGCTACGGGAACTGGAACTGACAGGCCGCCTAGTAAAAGAAGCGGGACTTACCGTTATTAGTGTATACATTGGCGGCGGGACACCGACGACCCTAACCGCAGAGCAGATGGATCGGCTTTTGCGAGAGATTCGAAAGGACTTTGATCTGACTGCTTGTGAGGAATTTACCGTAGAGGCTGGCCGTCCAGATACCATTACGCTGGAAAAGCTAAGGGTAATGGCGCAAAATGGTGTAGACCGCATCAGTATTAACCCGCAGACACTCAATAACAGCGTTTTAAAGGCCATCGGACGGCGTCATACGGCTGAGGATTTTCTTGATGCTTGGAAGCTCTCGGAAGAATTTCACTTTGACCGAAATGTTGACCTCATAGCCGGACTGCCAGAGGACACTTTTGAGTCCTTCCGAAGCACCATAGAACAGGTGCTGGCGCTCCACCCGGAAAATATTACGGTACATACCCTAACGGTCAAGCATGCTTCCACACTAAAGGAAGAGGGCCCGCAGAAGCGAACTGCCATGGAGATGGTGGAATATTCCCGTCATTTGCTAGAGGAGGCGGGTTACCAACCCTACTACCTATACAGGCAGAAGGGCACTGTGGAGGCATTGGAAAATGTGGGCTATACCCTGCCGGGAAAGGCCTGCAAATACAATGTCTATATTATGGATGATGGGCATACCATAATCTCAGCAGGGGCTGGCGGTGTAACCAAGTTGGTACCGAACGGTCCACAGCGCATCACCCGCAGCTTTAACTATAAATACCCATATGAATACATCAATCGTTTCCAAACGGTGCTGGAGCGAAAGGAAGTTCTGCCGCTGTGGCGCCTGAATGATACCGAGTGAACCGAAAGGAGCGGAAGTTATGAATCAGGCAAACTGGAATGACATTTTGGGAAAGGCCAAGGAATTTGGCAAGGCGGTAGGCGATGTTGCCGGTGAAGTAGTGGATGCTTCCCGCCAGAAGCTGGACGAGATGAAGAAGCGGCGTGAGCTGGAGGAATGCTATATGAAGCTGGGACGGATGTACTATGCCCTGCTACAGGAAGGTACCGAGGAGGAGGAAACCGCTCATGCCATTGCAGAAAAGGCGGCAGCTATTAAGGTGATGCTGGAAAGCGTAAACGAGAAAAAGCGGCGGGAAAATACGGAGATTCATATGGTGGCATGCCCCCACTGCAATAAACTGGTACCCTCTACGGCGATGTTTTGCAGCTATTGCGGCAAGGCTATTTACCCTGCAGAGGAAAAATAAACTGTAATAGTAAACATAACGGGGAAGTCGAACAGCAAAGTATGCTGTTCGGCTTCCTTTTTTGGTGAAAAGGGGCGGAGGAGATGATGGAAAAAGGAAAGCAGACTATTTTGCAGGGAGCGCTCATCTTAACAGCGTCCACCATGGTCGTTAAGGTGATCGGTGCGCTGTTCAAAATCCCGCTGGCTAATATACTGGGCGGCGTAGGAATGTCCTATTTTGTTTCCGCTTATGATGTTCTCATTCCCATTTATTCCATGACAGTGACCGGATTGGGTGTAGCTGTTTCCCGTATGGTATCGGAGTACGGCGGCAGGGGAGAAGAGGCTGGAAACATTCTAAAAACTGCGAGACTCATGTTCTTGGGGATTGGCACGCTGGCGGCAGTGCTGCTGTTTATTGGAGCTGGACCATTAACAAAACTCATCGGAAACCCTGCGGCGGCACTTTCGGTCTGCTGCATTGCGCCGTCTGTTCTGTTTTCCTGCCTCTCTTCGGCTTATCGTGGCTACTTTCAAGGGCGACAGAACATGCTGCCGACCGCTCGTAGTCAAGTCGTGGAGGCCATGGTTAAGCTGGTTGCCGGAATCTTATTGGCATGGTTTTTCTATTCCAGGCTGAACGACGCGGCAATGGCGGGAACACTGGGCTGGCCTGGTACAATGCAGGAGGTACAGCTGAGGATTTTGCAGTACTCAGCGGCTGGAACTGTGCTGGGCGTATCACTGAGCACATTGTGTGGATTATTGTTTATTCGTGGTCAGTACCGACGAAATGTACCGGAACGAGGAGGGCGTTTTTCCAGTACGGATGCCAAAAAGCTGTGGCATGTTGCGCTGCCAATTGCACTGACTTCTCTCTGTGCCAATCTTACCACTGTTATCGATCTTTCCTCTGTAATGAACTGCCTGAAAAATGCTGTGGAGCAGGGGAGTGAGCATATCCTGCGGATGTATACTGGGTGTATCCCTCCGGAGGTAACGGTGGAGGTGCTTCCCGAATATCTGTATGGCTCATATTCTGGGCTGGCAGTTTCAATTTTTAACCTAGTACCGGCGGTTACGGCCGGCATTGGGATGAGCGCGATCCCGGCCATAGCCCGCTATTGTGCTGCAAAAGATGACAGGTGCTTGCAGCGATCGGTGGAATCGGTAATGGCAACCACAGCTGCAGCTGCTTTCCCAGCCGGGCTTGGCATTTTTACCTTTGCTGAAGAAATTTTATCATTTCTATACCCACATCAGTTAATGGAGGTTGCCATTGTAGCGCCAACGCTGCGGATGATGGGCGTGGTGACAATTCTGATATCCTTTGCCGGGATCTTTAATAATATATTGCAGGCTTCCGGGATGGAACGGACGCCGCTAACCGCACTCTTAATCGGCGGGGTGCTGAAGATGGTGACAAACTATACTCTTGTTTCCCGCCCGGAGATTAATATTCATGGGGTAGCCTATGGCAGTTTACTGTGTTACTGCTTTATAGTACTGTACAGTGCGCTGCGCTGGTTTGGCAGCGGTCGACCGTTTGCGCGGGTATCGGTGCTCCTCAAGCCGATGATCTCTGCCGTTGTGTGCTGTTTCGCGGCGCGGGCGGTTTATAACCTCCTTTTGGGATACATAAGCGCTTGGGCATCCCTGCTTTTTTCCATTGCGGTGGGGGGCGCTGTGTACATCGGGCTGCTGTTTTGTCTGAAGTTTATTAAAAGTGCTGAAATATGTGTTGCATTTTCGGGCAAGAATAGAAGAAAATAGCTTGAATTTAAGCCGCGTTTCTAGTAAAATGGGAGTACTATCTGAAAAGCAGGTTATTCACAATGCCAAATCTGTGCGACAAGGAATCCTATGACTGCAATGATTTAATTAAGATTGTTGGAATTCTGCGGAGCCCGGAAGGATGCCCGTGGGATAGGGCGCAGGATCATCACACCATCCGCAATAATTTCTTGGAGGAGGCGTATGAGGCTGTAGAAGCCATTGATCTGGAAAGTTCCGCACTTCTGCGGGAGGAGCTGGGAGATGTGCTGCTTCAGATTGCGCTGCACAGCCAAATGGAGGCGGAGCAGGGCCATTTTGGCTTTAATGATGTATGCACCGGTATTTGCCGCAAGATGATCGGCAGGCATCCGCACATCTTTGGCAGTGAGTATGCTGCGAATGCTGCGGAGGCGGCACAAAACTGGGAACAGCAGAAACGCAAGGAAAAAGGACTTTACAGTTTGGAGGATCGTTTGCGGCAGGTTTCCGGCGCTTTACCGGCACTGATGCGTGCGCAAAAACTGATCTCCCGAGCAGCCGCGTCCGGATGTTTCGAAGATCCGAATGATGGTATGCTCCGAAATTGCCTGGAGGATGCGCTTTTGGCGGATGAAACGGATGTGCAAGGTTGGAGCAGGTTACTGTTCCTTGTATGCGAGCGAATGGAGCGACTTGGAATTTCTGCAGAGGAAGCGCTTTCCCGTGAGTCGGACCGGATGATCGAATGCTTTTTGGAGATGCAACATAGCGAGAAACCCACGGAGGGTGGATCGTTGTGAATATGAAAAAGGCATGGTTGCCTACTATTCTTTTATATCAGGAGGAAATACAAAATGACCAAAGCTGAAATGATCGTCGCCGTAGCCGAAAAGGCCGGTATGACTAAGAAGGATGCCGAGAAGGCAGTTGCCGCTGTTTTGGAGACCGTTACCGAGACCTTGAAGAAGGGCGATAAGATCACCCTCACCGGGTTTGGCTCCTTCGAGGTTAAGACCCGCGCGGCTCATGCTGGTATTAACCCCAAGACCCGCAAGCCCATCACCATCGCTGCCAGCAAAGCTCCCGTTTTTAAGGCTGGTAAGGCGCTGAAGGATGCTGTAAAATAAATTCTGAACCAGTGGAGTCGGTGCCAGCGCACCGGCTCTTTTGTAAGGAGGCCCCCTATGAGGCTGGATAAATATTTGAAAGTTTCCCGGATCATCAAACGGCGGACCGTGGCCAATGAGGCCTGTGATGCCGAACGCGTAGTAGTAAATGGCAAAACCGCCCGCGCCTCCTACGAGGTCAAGGTAGGGGATGTTATTGAGATCAACCTGGGGCAAAAACCGGTAAAACTGCGGGTGACCGCGCTGAAGGAAACAACCAATAAGGATAACGCATCCGAGAATTTTGAGATTTTGTAAAAGGGAAGCCGCGGCAGCAATGCTCCGGCTTCCTTTTCCATTTCTTTCAATTGTTGAGGAATGTTTACTGCTCCTTTGGTCAGCCCATACTTCTGCCATCGCGTTGGTGGGGGAAAGGCTATGTATTATAAGGTAGAGATCAGCGGCGTTGATACTTCTAAGCTGAAAACACTAAAAAATGACGAAACCAACGAATTATTGCGACGGGCACATGCCGGGGATAGAGAAGCGCGTAACCGGCTGGTGGAAAGCAACCTGAAGCTGGTGCTCAGCGCCGTACAGCGCTTCAGCAACCGGGGGGGCAACCCAGATGACCTGTTCCAGGTGGGGTGTATCGGGCTTATCAAGGCTATCGAGCGCTTTGATATTGAGCTGGGACTGAAGCTGAGCACTTATGCTTTTTCCCTTATTATTGGAGAAATGCGTCGCTTTCTACGGGATTCTGGCATGGTGAAGGTGACACGACGAGTAAGGGAACAAGCTGTTGCTGCGCTGAAGAAAAAAGAGGAGCTGCAAAATTCCTTAGGACGCGAGCCGACTGTGGAAGAGATAGCGGCAGCCATGCAGCAGCCCAAGGAAGATGTGGTGCTGGCAATGGAAGCGATTATGGAGCCCAGTTCACTGTATGATCCTGCTTATTCCGATGGGAGAGAGAACATCTGCCTAATAGACCAGGTGCAGGATAAAACAAGTGAGAGCGACTGGCTGGATGAAATGCTGCTGCGGCAGGCAATGGAGGCACTCTCCGCCCGAGAAAAGAAAATACTGTCGTTGAGGTTCTTTGCTGGCAAAACGCAGGTGGAAGTCAGTCAGGCGGTGGGGATATCACAGGCTCAGGTTTCGCGTATCGAAAAAGGAGCATTGCAGCGCATTAAAACACAGATGTAAACTGGAATAGCCCTGCCGCATAGGATATAACAGAATCCTGCTGCACAGGGGAGGGAAGCGGATGGTATGCAGTTTAATGGAGCTGCGCTGCAAGGAAGTGGTCAATATTCAAAACGGTGCCTGCCTAGGATGCGTTTGCGATGTGGAGTTTGATACCTGTACAGCGCATATTTGTACCCTTATCATTTTCGGCAGACCGCGCTTTTTTGGCCTGTTTGGCAGGGAGCCAGATCTGATCATTCCATGGGATCAGATCAAATGCATTGGAGAAGATACCGTACTGGTGGAAAATGTGGCATGCCCGGCACCGCCCCGTCGTCGGATGTCCTTTGCCGGGGCTTTGCATTGATTGAGGATGATCCGCAGAAAACTGCGGATTTTCTTTTTATTTATGCTTGATTTTCCCGAAAAGCTATGATAAACTATATCGGTACAACGCATGCGGTGCGATCTGTTCGGCCATGTGCCCGTAAGGGTGGCAGGGCGGAGATGACTGCCGCAGAGGTTACACAAACAAATTTTTGGAGGTAAACAAACAATGGCAGTAGTATCTATGAAACAGCTTCTGGAAGCTGGCGTACACTTTGGTCACCAGACCCGTCGCTGGAATCCCAAGATGGCTCAGTACATCTTCACCGAGCGCAACGGTATCTACATCATCGACCTGCAGAAAACCGTAAAGAAGCTGGAAGAGGCTTATGATTTCGTTCGTGAGCTTTCCGCCAACGGTGGCACCGTTCTCTTTGTTGGTACCAAGAAGCAGGCTGGCGATTCCATCCGTGAGGAAGCGGAGCGCGCCGGTGCTTACTATGTAAACGCTCGTTGGCTGGGCGGTATGCTCACCAACTTTGAAACCATCCGTAAGCGTATCCGTCGTCTGGAGCAGCTGCGCAAGATGGAAGCAGACGGCACTTTTGAGCGTCTGCCCAAGAAGGAAGTTGTTAAGCTGGAACTCGAGATTGAGAAGCTCGAGAAATACCTCGGCGGCATTAAGGATATGAACAAGCTGCCCGCTGCTATGTTCGTTGTCGATCCCCGCAAGGAGAAGATCGCTGTTGCTGAAGCGCACAAGCTGGGCATCCCCGTTATCGCTATCGTAGATACCAACTGCGATCCCGATGAGATTGACTATGTTATCCCCGGCAACGACGATGCTATCCGCGCTGTTAAGCTGATCTCCTCCGCGATGGCCAACGCCATCATTGAAGGTCACCAGGGCGCTATGGGCGCCGCTGAAGCTGAGGCCGAGACCGCTGCTGAGACCCAGGAATAAGAATTGACACGGAGAAGCCCGAAGAACTTTCGGGCTTTTCTTGAGAAACTGTGATAAAACACCTATAAAAGATACAGGAGGAAACAAAAATGGCATTTACTGCTCAAGATGTTAAGGATCTGCGCGAAAAAACCGGCTGTGGCATGATGGACTGCAAAAAAGCTCTGACCGCTTCCGATGGCGATGTAGAAAAGGCGATCGAGTTCCTGCGTGAGAAGGGCCTGGCCGCTGCCGCCAAGAAGTCCGGCCGCGTAGCTGCCGAGGGTGTGGTATGCACCATGGTAGATTACGAAAAGAAGGTTGGCGTTGTTATCGAGGTCAACTCCGAAACCGACTTTGTTGGTAAAAACGCTGATTTCATCAGTTTTGTCGAGGCTTGTGCCAAGACTGTTATTGATGAGAATCCCGCTGATGTAGAGGCCCTGATGAACTGCAAGCTGGCCGGTACCGATGTTACTGTTGACGCCGCGCTGAAGGATAAGATCCTCACCATTGGTGAAAACCTGAAGATCCGTCGCTTCACTCGCTACGAGGGCAATGTAGTCAGCTACACCCACGGCGGCGGCCGTATTGGCGTCCTGGTCAAGTTTGAGCTGGATGGCGTGGCCGCCGACAAGGACTTTGAGACCTTCGGCAAGGATATCGCCATGCAGATTGCGGCTGTAAGCCCCAGCTACATTTGCCCCATGTGCGTTCCCGCTGATGAGGTTGCCAAGGAGAAGGAGATCGTCCTGGCTCAGATCGAGAACGATCCTAAGCTGGCCGGCAAGCCTGCTCAGATCAAGGAGAAGATGGTAGACGGCCGTATCAACAAGTTCTATACGGAAGTTTGCCTGCTCAAGCAGCCCTTCGTTAAGGACGGCGAGATCGATGTTGCTGAGTATATCGAGAAGACTGGCAAGGAGCTGGGCGGCACCATCAAGGTTGCTGACTTTGTCCGCTATGAAAAGGGTGAGGGTATCGAGAAGCGCGAGGACGACTTCGCTGCTGAAGTTGCCAGCATGGTAAAGTAATTTAGTAAAAAATGATAGAGACAGCAGCTATCCTTATGGGTGGTTGCTGTTTTTATTGTGTAATGTAGAAGATTACCTGTTGATTTGAACAAAAAAATGCGTTATTATTGTAATATCAAACAACAAGGAGGACTTCAGAATGAAATTTTCCCAGATGAAATATGAGCGCCCGGATGCTGAGCAGCTGAAAGCTGAGTTGAATGGCTTGACTGAAAAGCTGAAAGCAGCGAAAAGCTATACTGAGGCGAAAGAATTGTTCCTGGCAGAGGAAAAGCTAAATAAGCATATCAGCACCTTGGCGAATCTTGCCCATATTCGCCACACCATTGATACCCGCGATGCTTTTTATGATGGAGAAATGAAGTTCTGGAACAAGGTTGACCCCGAGTTGGAGGAGTGCCAGCAGTGCTGGACCCAGGCCATGCTGGAATCTCCTTACCGTAAGGACTTTGCCGAAGAGTACGGCAACCTGATGTTCCTCAAGGCGGAAATCAAGTGCAAGACCTTCTCTCCTGTGATTATTGAAGAACTGCAGAAAGAAAATGAGCTGGCCGATGAGTATGAAAAGCTGTTGGCTTCTGCTCAGATCCCGTTTGAGGGCGGTGTATACACCCTTTCTCAGCTCACTCCGTTTAAGAGTGACCCGGACGATGCCCGTCGCCTCGCTGCATGGAAAGCCGAGGGCAATTGGTACAAAGAAAACCAGGCTAAGCTGGATGATCTTTACGATCAACTGGTGCATCTGCGTGATAAAATGGGCAAAAAGCTGGGCTATGAAGGTTATACCACGCTGGGATACTACCGCATGGGCCGCAACTGCTACACCAAGGAAGATGTAGAGAAGTTTCGCAAGGCGGTTGTGAAGTATTTGGTGCCTGTGGCGGACAGCATTTATCGCGAGCAGGCGAAGCGTTTGGGCAAAGAATATCCTATGAGCTTTGCCGATAACGCGCTGGAATTCCGCTCCGGCAATCCCAAGCCCATCGGCACACCGGATGAGATCCTTGCCATGGGTCGCAAGTTCTATGATGAGCTTTCTCCCGAGACCAGCGAATTCTTCCGCATGATGCTGGACAATGAACTGCTGGATGTTCTTTCCACCGAAGGCAAACGCAGCGGTGGCTACTGCACCAGCATCGCCGATTATGAGGTTCCCTTTATCTTTGCCAACTTTAACGGCACCCAGCACGATGTGGAAGTAGTGACCCACGAGGCCGGCCACGCCTTTGCCGCATACATGAACCGCCACCGCATCCCCACCTCCTACATTTGGCCTGGTATGGAAGGCTGCGAGGTTCATTCCATGTCGATGGAATTCCTGGCATGGCCGTGGGCGGAGGGCTTCTTCGGGGAGGATGCCCGCAAGTTCCGTTACAGCCATCTTTCCGGCGCCCTTACCTTTATCCCTTACGGTACTATGGTCGATCACTTCCAGCATATCGTATTTGAAAAGCCGGATATGACCCCCAGAGAGCGCCACGATACATGGAAAGAGCTGCTTGGTATTTATATGCCGTGGATGAAGTTGGATGGTGACATTCCGTTCTACAGCGAGGGGGAAGGCTGGCAGCGTCAGCACCATATCTACTCCATGCCATTCTACTATATCGATTATTGCCTGGCCCAGACCGTTGCACTCCAGATCTGGGCGCTGCAGCAGAAAGACCGCAAGAATGCTTGGGAACACTACATGGCTTACACTCGTCAGGGCGGCAGCCGCGTCTTCACCGAGCTGCTGAAGAACGCAGGCCTGGAAAGCCCCTTTGAGGAGAGTTGCCTAAACGGTGTTTGCCAGACCGCCAGCGAATGGCTGAAGAGTTACGATTTGACCGGCATCGAATAATCGTTTGGTGAAATGCGTGAAATAGGGCAGGAGACTTGCATAAAAACTCTGTTTGGATTTCACAAATCAACAGATAAAATCACGATATCCCGCGCAAATAATTGACAAATTACAAATTCTATGGTAGTATATTAAAAAAAATTTTTATAGAATACAGGATTCAAAATTAAATCCTGCAAGTCGCAGCGCCTTGCCCTAGGATTTTAGGTATAAATGGACTGAAACCACTTAATTTGTGAATTCGCGGCGCAAGCCCGATTCAAAATAACAAAACGAAAATATTTTAAGGAGGAAATTGCAACATGAAAAAGTTTCTGGCTCTGTTGCTCGCTGTAGTCATGGTTCTTACCATGGTAGCCTGCGGCGAGGGCAAGAAGAAAGCTGACGGTCAGGTTGTTATCGGTACTTCTACCGAAGCTTCCGGCGACTGGGCCTATTCCGCTTTCGTAAGAAACCCCAATGCCACCGATAAGGCGGTTATGACACTGACCGATGATATGACTACCGTCGATAGTGATCAGCACGGTGACTATGGAATCAACAAGACCGTCGTTAAGTCCTACGAGCGTATCGAGGAAGAGAACGGCAACGTTACCTACAAGTTCGTCATCAATGACGGCCTGAAGTTCAACAACGGCGAAGCTGTTACTGCGCAGAACTTTGTCGCCTGGACCATGTTCGTTACCTCTCCTGCAGGTAAGGAGATGGGCGTTGTTTCTGCTACCTATAACATGCTGCCCGGCGGTCTGGCTTATCGTAACGGTGAGACCAACGTTCTTTCCGCTGTACGTCTGTATGATGAGAAGACCTTCTCCATCACCATCGCCAAGACCGGCGAGGATGGCGAGACCTCTTATCTGCCTTACTACTATGACATTACTTATGCCGCCATGCAGGCTGTTAACCTCACCTACTGGTTCGGCGAGGGCTGGTCTGTTAAGGATGACGGCGAGGGCGTTTACTTTGTAAATGCCGACGGCAAGGAGTTCACCGCTGAAACCGTTGGTGAAACCGTTGAGGCTGCTCGTTTTGCCACCGGTAACCGTGTTACCGCAGGCCCCTACAACCTCGTCAGCTTCGATCAGAGCTCCCGCGAGATCGTTCTGGAAGTAAACGAGAACTACAACGGCAACTTCGAGGGTCAGAAGCCCGGTATCCAGAAGCTGGTTATCGTTAAGACCTCCGAAGATACCGTTATGGATATGATCACCACCGGTCAGATCCAGATCTATTCCCAGATCGCTGATGGCTCTGAGGTTAACGCTGTTATGGACCTCATCGAGGCCGGTACCATCGACAGCTCCACCTCCCAGTATGACCGCGCCGGTTACGGTTACTTCGGCTTTGCCTGCGACTTTGGTCCGACCCAGTTCACCGAGTTCCGTCAGGCGATCGCCTATCTGCTGGATCGTGTTGAGTTTGCTCAGACCTTCTGCAAGGGCTGGGGCAGCGTAGTGCATGGTCCTTACTGCACCGCTTTCACCATGACTGCCAAGACCGACATTGAAAAGAAGATCAACCACTATGACTACAACCCCGAAAAGGCTGTTGAGCTGCTGAAGCAGGCCGGCTTCGTTTATAACGCTGACGGTTCCGACTATGTTGACGGCTCCGGCGAGGTTCGTTATGCCAAGGTTACCGAGGAGCAGGCTAAGTACTATGAGAGCTTCAATAAGGTTCTGGCTGACGGCACCATTCTGATGCCCGCTACCGTCAACTGGGCTTCCTCCGAGGGTAACGCTGTTTCCGCTCTGCTTTCCACCATGCTGGCGAACAGCGATGCCACTAAGGCTGCCGGTGTTTCCATCGTCAAGACCGAGATGACCTTCCCCAGCCTGTTGAGCTATATGTATCGTCAGGAAACGAACGGCGCTGTCGGCGACTTCACTGTTCCTACCTACAATATGTTCAACCTGGCTACCGGCTACAATGGCGGTGTCTATGATGAGTCCTACAACTGGACCCTCGATCCCGAGTACATCGAGCAGGGCATGAACGTACAGCACCTGTATGATAAGGAGCTGGATAAGCTCTCCATGGATATGGTTTACGGCGTAGAGCCCGACGACGAGGCGACCTACCTTGACCTGTGGGAGAAGTACATCATTCGCTGGAATGAGCTGCTGCCCATGGTTCCCCTGTACTCCAACATCTATGTTACTGTTTATCCCAACACCATCGATAACTATGCCGAGGATTCCTTCTGGGGCTTCGAGCGTGCTATCCTGTATGCTAACTGGGTTGGTACCAAATAATCTATCGCCCACACATAGTTAATGCATCAAAAGAGGGGGCGGCGGTTCATCTGCCGCCCCCGTTTTTTTTACCATATGCCGTATATCCTGCATAAATAAATAGAATTTCAGTATTTGTTTACATTTTTCCAATTCAAAAGTTGCAATTTATCCGTAAATGGTTTATGATATAAGAATAAACGCCTTCATGCGTTTGCTCGTTATTTTATAATTGGGAGGCCAAAGGTAAATGGGGAAGTATATCCTAAAACGACTGGTATACATCGTCATCGTGTTCTTTATCGTATCACTGCTGATGTATGCCCTTTATAATTTAATTCCGGGCGACCCCGCTATGGTGGAGATGGAACCGCTGCGTAAGGTTCTGAAGCCGGCAGAGTGGCAGCGTCAGTATCTGGAAAAACGAGCCGAATTGGGATTGGATGATCCGCTTATCGTTCGCTATGCCCGTTGGATGGGCTTGATACCGGATGTGGGTGGGACATTGAACGGCCTTTTGCAGGGCCAGTTTGGTGACTCCACCGTGTATAAGCGTCCGGTCATCGATGTTATAAAAGCGCCAATGGCAAACACCATACTGCTGAACCTGTTCAGTACCATACTTACCCTCGCCATTACTATCCCGCTGGGTATTTATTGTGCTGTTCATCGCCGGAAGGCTTCCGATAGTGCGATCCAGGCGGTAACGGTAGTAGGGTATAGCTTGCCCAGTTATCTGGTCGGTATTGTATTCATCTATCTGTTTGCCGTTAAGCTGAAGATCTTCCCGGTAGGCGGCGCCAAGACCCCCGGCTCCACCTATACCGGTTTTGCCGAATTTGCTGATAGAATGTATTATATGGCACTGCCCATACTGGTACTGGTGTTCATCGGACTGGCGGGCATGACCCGTACCGTCCGCGCGGCAATGATCGACACCCTGACGCAGGATTATATCCGTACCGCACGGGCAAAGGGCCTGAAGGAAAAGGTGGTTATTTACAGCCATGCATGGCGCAATGCGCTGCTGCCGGTTTCCACCTCCATTATGGGCTGGATCATCTCGGTATTCACCGGCGGCTCGCTGGTTATCGAAACGACCTTTGCCCTGAACGGCACCGGCCGGCTGTACTGGCAGGCGCTGAACAACACCGACTATGAGCTGGTGCTTGCCATGCAGATGTTCTATACCGTGGTGAGCCTGGTGGGCGTACTGCTTACCGACTTGAGCTACGGTCTGGTCGATCCCCGCGTTCGTGTAAACAAGTAAGGAAGGAGGCTGCTGAATATGAGTAAAGAGAATAAGAAGGCAGGCTCCGGGGAGAAGAAGGGGACACTGGGCCGCTGGTTCTCCCGCCTGTTTTTCCCAAATAAGGAAATGGACATTTACGCAGAGGAAGCGCTGCAAAGCCCTGCCCGTATGGTGGCAAAGAGCTTCTTCTCCAAGCCACTGGCTGTTATCTCTCTTGTACTGCTGATTCTCATCATGCTGTTTGTGTTTATTGCTCCCAGCTTTGTTGTGCTGGATTTGGGAGAGCAGGACAGCACCCTGGTCAATGTATCCCCAGGATATTCCATGATGGACTATCCCGAAGAGCTGGAGAATGAGGGCATCGCCGATATTTCGGTCGGCTCCAATTTCTCCGCCGGTGTAGATATGAACGGTAATGTTTATGTTTGGGGTAAAACCAAGGTTTCCCGTGTGATCGATGTCGCCGATGTTCCCAAGGAGGTCCAAAAGGCGAAGATCACGCAGATCGCTGCCGGCTTTGACCACATTGTAGCAGTGGACGATAAGGGAACCGTTTACTGCTGGGGCAACGCCCGTTTGGGGCAGACCAAGCTGCCGCAGGAGCTTTCCGAAAACAACCGTTTCCACAACTTCAAGATCACCAAGGTTTTTGCCTCCCATCAGTTCTCCGCAGCCCTTACCGATGACAACCGTCTGCTCCTTTGGGGCAACGCGAACTTTGCCGATATCGGTATAGATAAGGAGCTGTATGATGGGCATGTGGTGGATGCCGCTTTGACTGATACCGCTTATATTGTTTTGCTAGACGATGGTTCTGTGGCTTATTCCGGCGATAAGGCAACTTCCTTGCTGGCAACCGATATTCCTGCGGGCGCCAAGAGCGGCGTGGTATCCATTGCGGCTACCGCAAACTCTGTTGCAGCACTGAAGAATGACGGTACCGTTCTTACCTGGGGTGTTACCACACGTGGCGAGGGCGCCCTGCCTGCATTCAGCACCAAGCCCATCAAGATTGAGGGCGGGCGTTACCATTACACCGTCGTAATGGAGGACGGCAATGTTGCCTCCTGGGGCCACAACCGTTATAAGCAGATCAATGTTCCTACGGAATTGACCAATGATTCTGTGGATGTGAAGAATATCTTTACAGGGTATTATCAGAACTACGCAATAGACGCCAACGGTAAGATGCACACATGGGGTCTCAAGGGGTTCCTGCTGGGAACCGATGACCTTGGCCGTGATATCTTTGCCCGTCTGGTAAACGGCGGTAAGATGACCATGACCATCGGTGCACTTTCCGTTGTGATTTCCACCATTATCGGCATTCTGCTGGGCGGTATCGCTGGTTACTTCGGCGGCTTCCTCGATATGGCCATCATGCGTGTGGCAGAGGTCGTTTCCAGTATGCCGTTCATCCCCTTCGCCATGATCCTTTCCGCGGTGCTTGGTTCGCGGGTAAGCGTGGAGCAGCGAATGTATATCATCATGGTCATTCTGGGTCTGCTTTCGTGGCCGGGGCTCTGCCGTCAGGTACGTGCGCAGATGTTTGCCCAGCGTGAGATGGAGTATGTTACCGCTGCAAAGACCATCGGCGTTAAGGAAAACAAGATCATCTTTAAGCACATCATCCCCAACGTAATGTCCGTCGTGCTGGTTTCCATCACCCTTTCGTTCGGCACTTCCATGCTGACCGAAAGTACCCTTTCCTACCTGGGATTCGGTATTCCGGCACCCACACCCACCTGGGGCAATATGCTTTCCAATGCCAATAACAGCGTTATCATCCAGAACTACTGGTGGAACTGGGTATTCGTTGGTCTGATCTTCGGTCTTTCCTGCGTCTGCATCAATCTGATCGGTGACGGTCTACGCGACGCACTGGATCCGAAATCGAATGAAAGATAAGGAGGGTATATCATGGAAAACGAGAAAAAACTGCTTGAAATTATCGACCTGTATACCTTCTTTGACACCAAGCGTGGTACAGTAAAAGCTGTAAACAATGTTTCCTACACCGTTGAGGAAGGGAAGACCCTGGGTGTCGTAGGAGAATCTGGCTCCGGTAAGAGTGTATCTGCTATGAGTATCCTGCGCCTGCTTGACGGCAATGGTTATATTGCTGGCGGTCAGATTCTCTTTAATGGTGTTGATCTCACTAAACTCCCCCTTAGTGAGATGTATAAGATTCGCGGCAATGATATCTCGGTTATCTTCCAGGAGCCAATGACCAGCTTAAACCCCGTTTTCTCTATTGAACAACAGCTTTCTGAGCCGTTTATCATCCATCAGGGACTTTCCAAGAAGGAAGCGGCGGAAAAATCTGTTGACCTGCTGCGTGAGGTAAAGATTCCGAATCCTGAGATTGTTGCCAAGCAGTATCCGCACCAGCTTTCCGGCGGTATGCGTCAGCGTGTTATGATCGCTATGGCGCTGGCGTGCCGTCCCAAGCTGCTGATTGCCGATGAGCCGACCACCGCACTGGATGTTACCATTCAGGCGCAGATCCTGCGACTGATGAATGATCTGAAGCGGGAAAACGGCACCAGTATTTTGTTCATCACCCACGATTTGGGCGTTATCAACCAGATGGCAGACTATGTCGCTGTTATGTACTGCGGTCAGGTGGTGGAGCGCGTTCCCGCAAAGATGCTTTTTGACCCAAAGACCGAGTATTCCCACCCTTATACCGAGGGCCTTCTGGTTTCGATTCCCCGCCTGGATACCCCCACCAATCAGCGTCTTGAGGCAATTCCCGGAGCAGTTCCGCACCCGCTAGATCTGCCCAAGGGTTGCAAGTTTGCCCCCCGCTGCAAATATGCTACAGAAAAGTGCCATGAGGCTGAGCCTCCCATGACTCATCTGACCGAAGAACACCACATCAGATGCTATTACCCGAACAAGGAGGAGAGAAAACAAAATGTCAAATGATAAAAAAGTTTTGCTCCGCATCAGCAATCTGAAGCAGTGGTTCCCGCTGAAAAAACGCGGGATGTATGTAAAAGCCAATGATGGTATCGACCTGGAAATCTACGAGGGTGAAACCTTCGGTTTGGTAGGCGAGTCCGGCTGCGGCAAATCCACTTTTGGCCGTACTATTTTGCAGGTTTATCCGCAAACTGATGGCCGTACCATGTACTATGGCCGCACGATTGATGAGCTGTGTCCTGAGTATATCCGGGAGACCATCAAGACGCTGGATAAGCGCCGTAAGCATTTGGCTCAGTTGGAAGAAAAAAGGGATCATCTGCAGGCGGAATATGACGCCATGAGCGATGAGGATAAGCTGAAGCATCACAATGATTTGGCGGCTGCCAAGAAAAAGGCCCACGATGCGCTCCTGGATATCACCAATGTCATCGGCGGTTTCATTGTGGTGGAGAATCTTGCACCCGTTTCGGAGCAGTTCCTCAAGATCAACAAGCTTTCCAAACAGCTGCATAAGCTCCATCTCAAGGAGAGATCCCTTTCGGTCGAATTGGCCGATATCCTCTACAAGTCTTCGGAGGACTCCCCAAAGGCGGAGGCTGCTCAGAAGAAGGTAGATGATATTCAGGCACAGATTGCTGAGGTTGAAAAGGAGATTGCAGCGGAGCACGAAGTACTTGATAAGATGCGTGAACCCTATAAGGACGACGAGCGTTTCCAGAAGTATGAGGGGTATCGTGATGACGGTATTGATCTTGCACGCCTAAAGTATGAGGAGATGCGCCAGTTGCGCAGTGACCTGCAGCTTATCTTCCAGGATCCTTATTCTTCGCTGAACCCCCGTATGTCTGTTGGTCAAATCATCGGTGAAAGTTTGGTTTCGCACGGCTTTTATACCAAAAACAGCCCCAGACTGCAAGACGCGATCATGGGGATCATGGAAGAATGCGGTTTGGCTTCCTCCACCGCTATCCTCACCAATTTTCCGGCGGTCAGCGCCAGAGAATCGGCATTGCACGCAGTCTGGCTACTAATCCCAAGTTTGTCGTTTGCGATGAGGCAGTTTCCGCACTGGATGTATCCATTCAGTCGCAGATTATCAACTTGTTGAGCGACCTGAAGGAACAGCAGAACTTGACCTACCTGTTTATTACTCATGACCTTTCCGTTGTCCGCTATATTTCCGATCGTATCGGTGTCATGTATTTGGGCAACATGGTAGAGCAGGCAGAATCCCAAGAGCTGTTTGACCATCCGTTGCACCCCTATACTGAGGCTCTGTTGGGCGCGATTCCTACCACTAATGTGGATGATGACCGCGAACTGGTCATTCTGGAGGGCGATATTCCCAGTCCGGTTAATCCGCCTAAGGGCTGCAAGTTCCATACTCGCTGCAAATACTGCACCGATATCTGCAAGATGGTAACACCCGAAATGGAAGAAGTACGCCCCAACCACTTCGTAGCTTGTCACCATATCCTCAAGGATAATCTCTAAGCGGTGTTTTAGGAGAAGCGAATGATATTTAAGGAACGCCAAAAGCGCGCAATGGACACCATGAATCATCGCAACAAGGAATACCTCGAGAAGATGAATGGCCCGTTGCCGGATGGTGGGGAAGAGAATCAAGAAATACCGGTTAGGCAAGTAGATGATAATCCTTTCTCCAAAGACAATTTGGAAAAAGGTGATTTGCCGGCTATGGTCATTTCAGCTTTGCTCACCTTTTTACCCATTATTCTTGTTATAGCGCTTATTATGATCGTTTCGATCAAGTTGCTATCATAAAACAAAAGTTAAGGCAGGCTCCCTATGGGAGCCTGCCTTTTGCAATGTGCAAGTAATATGAAGGGGGAAGGGGTCTACTTTAGAAGCGCAAGGATGCTCTGTACGGTCTTTTCGATGCCCAATGCGGATGTATTAAGGCATATATCATAATTGGCTTTGTCGCCCCATTTTTGGCCGGTCATGAACTCGTAGTATTTGGCGCGTTCTTTATCAACGCTTTGAATCTTTTGGCGGAGGGCTTTATCAGTAATCTCCTCACCAAAATGCTCCCATTCCCGGCAGCGCTGCATCTTAAAATCCATACCTGCATATATAAAGAGCCGCAATGGCTTTTTATCCCGTAAAATATAGTCCGCCCGGCGTCCTACAATCACACAGTCGGATTTTTCCGCCATATCCTGAATGATGCGGCCCTCTTCCGAGAGAATGGAAACCTGCTGATCAGCCAGCGGGTTGCTGATAGAAAGGAAGGTGCGGCCGGTCGTCACGGCAAAGACAGGCACCGGGTTCTTCTCCTCGATGCTGCGGATGTATTCTTCCGCCAAATTGGTGCGGCGAATCAACTCTGTTACGATCTCATGGTCGTAGTAGGCAATTCCTAACTCCTGTGCGATTTTGCGTCCGATTTCCCGACCTCCGCTGCCAAATTCACGGCCTACTGTAATAATTCTGTTCATATGGTTTCCTCCTTGGCCGGCGGTATCATTTCGCCATGTCTTCATCATAGCCTAATTAGGACATTCTGTCAATGTAGGATTTCCCCGCTAATGTAAAAGAAAAAGCCGTCATTGCGGCGGCTTTGTGTGAATCAAACTCACTTTACATTCATTTCTGCTTTCTTTAGGGCATCAATAAACTGATCACAAGAAATAGTGCAGGAGGAGGTAAGCTCCGCAGCAGCAGGAATCTCTTGTTTTCCGTTTTCTTCCTTCATCTGCATCGAGGATACATCGCTGACTGTTTTTCCAATACAATATGCTTCCAAAGCATTTACCTGCTCGTACCATTCTTTTCCGATGGAAGAATACTCCTTCATTCCATAATCGTTACCCTGTTCTTTCTTGCTTTTATAGGTGCCCGGCCAAGTAACATTCCCGCTGGTATTGTAGCTGGCGGCGGCTTCCACGCAGTCAAATGTAACCGAGAGGATCTTTCCTTCTTGGTCCAGCAGCAGGGCACAGGTCGTTACAGCAGCCTCCGCACGGCCATCGTCATCGTCCTCCGCCGGGCTGACGGTGGATTCCACCGTCATGCCCAGCCCTACGCGGTACGCAGTTCCATTGACTGTACCACCGTTATTGGTCTCGTTCCCGTTATTATCATTGGTTCCGTTGGTGCCATTTGTACCATTGTTGTCGTTGTTGCCGTTATTGGGGGTGCTATTGTTGCAGGCAACCAACGCACACACCATAACCAGGCAGAGAAGAATTGCAAAAAACCGTTTCATTTTACTTCCTCCATTATTTCTTTTTGGCTCCACAGAGTCATCAATAGTATGCACCAAAAATACAAAAACATAATTGAAAACACAAAAATAGAGCGCCGGTATTCCAGCGCTCCATTTTATTTAAGCAATAAGATTATTTTGCGTTAACAGCAGCCTTAGCGATGGCGTTAAGGAAAGCAGTAACGGAGATGGTGCAGGTGCTCTTGAGCTCCTCAGCAGCGGGAGCATCGGTATAGCCGTGAGCGTTCTCGCCCAAAGGCATGCCAGCAACCTCATCGGCAGTCTTACCAATGCAGTAAGCTTCAAAAGCATTGGCCTGCTCATACCACTCACCAACAGCAGCAGGGGAAGCATACTTCTTCATGTTGTAGTCATCGCCCAGCTCCAGCTTGGTCTTGACATCCTCGGCAACAGTAACAACGCCGTCAGCATCAACGGTAGCCTTGGCCTGAACAACATCAATGGAAATGGCTACGATCTTGCCATCAGCATCCAAAGCCAGTGCCACAGCGGTAACATCAGCCTGGGTCTTGGCGGGATCTTCATCCTCGGCATCGGTGCCGCTCATGGAAGTAACCATGCCCAGACCGGTCTTGTAGGTGGAAGCGGAAGGCGTGGGATCAGGGGTAGGAGCGGGCTTTTCGCCGCAGGCTACCAGAGAAAGAGCCATCATCGCAACCAGAAGCATTGCAATAAACTTTTTCATTTTCTTTTCCTCCTTGAAAAGTATGTATCGTTTTGTTTTTTGTTCGATACTTGACTATTATACTATTTTACAAGTTATTCCGCAAGATGCCTATAATTTTTTTGTTAAAATGCTGTATTTTCTAATTTGATAATCCGTATATCTGTTAATTGTTACAGCACACGAATGACTATAACTGTATGAGGAGGAAATACAAAGATTGATTTTATGCCATAAGAATTGTAGAATATAAAAAAGACAAGAAACGGAGAGTTCAAAATGAAAAAACTGATTGCTTTGCTGACGGCGGTGTTCCTGCTGCTGCCCGGATGCGGCGTCCAAAAGACGCCCGATACCGGCTACACCAAATATTCCGCCCAGTTCTACGGTACCTTTGATACGGTGGTGCAGATCGTGGGATACTGCAAGACCGAGGAGGAATTTTCGCGGTATGCGGGGCAGATTAAGTCCCGCATGGAGGAACTGAGCCAGTTGTATGATATCTACTATGAGTATAGCGATGAAAATAATCTCAAGACTATCAATGATAATGCTGGAATCCAGCCTGTTCCGGTACGAGAAGAAATACTTGACCTTATCGAATTTTGCCAAGAGTGGTATGGAAAAACCGATGGAAAAGTAAATATTGCGCTGGGGCCCGTGCTATCTATTTGGCACAATTATATGGAACGCTACTCTGCTGACCCCACCGATGCCAAGTTGCCTAAGATAGAATCATTGATGGAAAAGCTCCCAGTGTGTAATATTGAAGATGTCATTGTGGATAGGGAAGCAGGAACAGTGTATTTAGCAAAGGAAGGCATGAGCCTCGATGTTGGCGCTGTAGCCAAAGGGTATGCCACGCAGCTGGCGTGCCAGGAAGCCTACGATGCCGGCTTCACCTCCTTTATTGTTAGTGCCGGTGGCAATGTAGTGGCCGCCGATCCACCCCTTGACGGTATTCGTTCCGGCTGGGGCATTGGAATTCAGGATCCCTTTACGGCGGAAGAACTGGGCGGCGGCAATTCCATTGATGTGGCATATGTCAATAATACCTGCGTAGTTACCAGCGGAGACTACCAGCGCTACTATATGGTAGGAAAACAGCGTGTTCACCACATTATCGATCCAGACACCCTGATGCCTGCTGCTTATTACCGAGGTGTCACTGTTATCATCCCGGATAGCGGTATTGCTGACCTTGCATCCACAACACTGTATACCCTTCCATATGAGGATTCCCGTGCTATGGCGGAAAAAATGGGCTGGGAGGCCATGTGGATCTTCGCGGACGGAACAGTAGAATGTACTGATGGAATGATCCCGCTGTTGCGGGATCGTGGCGGTGCTGACGGCCTTTTGAAATAAACTGTTCAAAATTTATCTTTTGATTGCTCTTTACTGATTTGATTCATTCATGTATAATAGTTAAGAAGCAGCGGTATCAACCAAAGGGGGAATACAGATTGGGTCGTTACAGTCCGTTGGAAGTTCGCTATAAGCGTGTGATTCTGAAGCTGAGCGGAGAAGCTCTTGCCGGGCAGCAGGGGAATGGCATCAATTATGATGTGGTGCTGGAGATCTGCAAAAATATAAAAACCGCAGTCCAAACATTGGGAGTACAGATGGGCATCGTTGTCGGCGGCGGCAACTTTTGGCGTGGCCGCTCCAGCGGTAAAATGGACAGGACTCGTGCAGACCACATGGGTATGCTGGCTACCGTTATCAACGCGTTGGCCCTGGCCGATGCACTGGAATCGCTGGATGTGCCGGTGCGCGTTCAGACCGCTATAACCATGGAACAGTTCGCGGAGCCCTATATCCGCAACCGTGCGGTACGGCACATGGAAAAAGACCGTGTTGTGATCTTTGGCTGCGGCACGGGCAATCCGTTCTTTTCCACCGATACAGCCGCCGCGCTGAGAGCTGCTGAAATCGATGCCGATGCGATTCTGAAGGCTACCATGGTGGATGGTGTTTATGACAAAGACCCTAAGAAGTACCCCGATGCCAAGAGGTACAGCACCGTCAGCTTTTCGCAGGTGCTGGCGCAGAATCTTAATGTGATGGATATGACAGCAGCGTCTCTCTGCCGCGAAAGCAAAATCCCGATCATAGTATTTGATCTTTCTGATCCCGAGAATATTTGCCGTGCGCTGTGCGGCTATGATATTGGAACAATTGTGAAGGAGGCATAAAATAATGAACCCCGAACTAAAACTGCATGAAGAGAAAATGACCAAAACTATTTCCGTCCTGCGTGAGGAACTGGCTGCCATCCGTGCCGGCCGCGCCAACCCTGCCGTGCTGGATAAGCTGGAGGTGGATTACTATGGCGTGCCCACCCGCATTAACCAGCTGGCCGCGGTATCTGTTTCGGAGGCTCGTACACTGGTCATCCAGCCATACGATAAGTCTACCCTTAAATCCATCGAGAAGGCCATTCAGGCTTCTGATATTGGTATCAATCCTAATAACGATGGTACTGTCCTGCGCCTTTTGTTCCCACCTCTCACCGAAGAGCGCAGAAAAGATTTAGCGAAAAGCATCGCCAAGATGGGTGAAGAATCCAAGGTTGCGATCCGCTCCATCCGCCGTGATGCCAACGATAAACTGAAAGCGATGAAGAAAGCCAGCGAGATCACAGAGGATGACCTGAAAAACCTGGAGAATGATTGTCAAAAGATTACTGACAAGTACATCGCAGAGATCGATAAGATTACCGCCGAAAAAGAAAAAGAGATCATGTCCGTTTAAGTGGAACCTACGGCCATCCACAAAAATCGTCAGCCTCACCGGCCGTTCCCGGTTGGTGGGGCTGATTTTGAATTTTGGTTTTTGAGCACAGGAGGGAGATTAGCAATGGAATATATGCCTAAGGATAAAACTGCTGTACCGCCCCCGACAGAATACCTCCCTCAGCACATCGGCATTATTATGGATGGCAATGGCCGATGGGCCAAGGCACGCGGACTGGCTCGTGAATATGGACACCGCCGTGGCAGCGAGGTCTTTATGGACATTGCCCGCTACTGCAAAAAAATTGGTATTCGTTACTTGACGGTATATGCCTTTTCCACGGAAAACTGGAAGCGACCGGCGCACGAAGTAGCAGTCATCATGCAAATGCTGCAGCACTACCTGGATGACAGTGAGCAGTATATCAAAGAAGAAATCCGTCTGCGTATCATCGGTGACCGCGCCCGCCTAAGTGAAAGACTGCAAAAGGCCATTGATAAGGCGGAAAAGGCCAGTGAGCATTTTACCGATCTTACGGTCAATCTAGCTGTTAATTACGGCGGCAGGGAAGAGCTACTGCATGCCGCACACATGATAGCGCAGGACTGCAGTACAGGAAAGAAAAACGCCACCCAGCTCGAATTTCCGGATTTGGAGCAATACTTGTATACTATCGGGCAACCGGATCCGGATCTTATCATCCGGCCTAGTGGGGAAAAACGCCTTTCTAATTTTATGCTATGGCAGAGTGCCTATGCTGAATTTGTGTTTATGGATGTACTGTGGCCAGATTTTACCCAGCAGCACCTGAATGAAGCCTTGTGGGAATATGTCGGGCGGGACCGCCGCTTTGGAGGAATCAAATGAAGACACGGATCATTTCCGCATTGGTTGGTCTTATCATTCTGGGCGTCGCCATTGCGTTTTACGATACGATCATCTTTAATCTGTTTATTACAGCACTGGCGGTTATCGGCATCTATGAAGGCCACCATGCCGCTAGCTTAACAAAAAAACACTGGCGTGTTACGCTTTACAGTATGTTGTTTGCTGTTCTTATTCTGCTTATTCCGCATGGCAGAAGCTACATCATGCCAGCCGTATATGCATTGGTCGTACTGGTATTTGCATATATTTTGGAACACCATAAGGTGTTCACCATCCGAGAAGGTGCTTACGCCCTTTTAATGGGAGTTGGTTTGCCGGTCGTATTTGGTTTGATTCTTCAGTTCCGGGATCAGTTTGGCAATGAACAGGGGATTTTATATCTTGCTTTCCTGCTTGGCAGCGCCTGGTGGAGTGATATCGGTGGCTATTTTACCGGTATGCTGTGTGGAAAACATAAGCTCTGCCCGGAGATCAGTCCCAAAAAGACAGTGGAGGGACTCATTGGTGGTTTGGTCTTTGCCATTCTGGGCAATATAGGTATTATGGCGCTTATCAACTGGCTGGCTGCGCAGGGGATTGGCTATCTTATCAATCCGCTTACTCTTCATTTTGGTCGTATCTGCTTGCTTACCCCGCTGCTGGCACTGCTTAGTGTTGTGGGGGATCTTTCGTTCTCCATTATCAAGCGTACATACGGTATTAAAGACTATGGTAACCTAATGCCGGGCCACGGCGGTGTGCTAGATCGCTTTGACAGCGTACTGTTCATTACCCCGGCGGTATATTTCATCGCCATTTACTGGCCCATTGCTTTTTAATCTTAGGAGGCACATTTGAAAACCGTTATTCTCACCATTTTGGTCTTTGGCGTTATCATCATGCTGCACGAAAGCGGCCATTTTCTCTTTGCCAAGCTCTTTCATGTAAAAGTGGAGGAGTTTTCCTTTGGTATGGGGCCGAAGCTGTGGAGCCGCATTAAACGCGATACACAGTATACCATTCGGGCGTTTCCCATCGGCGGCTATGTGGCCATGGAAGGAGAGGATGACGCTGGAAGCGGTGCAGTTGTCCGTGAGAAAATTGTTTCCGCGGCAGAGGGCGGCCCACTGTATGAAAAACCAGCCTGGCAGCGGTTTATTATTATGGCTGCAGGCGCCGTCATGAATGTGATCCTTGGTTTTATCATTCTCATCGTTGTCACCGCCATGTCCGGACTCATCGGCACCACAACGGTAGCAGTATTTGATGAGGATTCCGTTTCTGCCAATTATCTGCAAGCCGGTGATGAGATCATCAAGGTAAATGGTTACAACACCCGATTTTATGGCGATGCTACCTTTCAAATGCTTCGTGACCAGGATGGCACAATTGATTTTACCCTGATCCGTGACGGCGAGGTGATGGAGGTCACCGTTCCATTTAGAACCGAGGAGCTCTCCGATGGCATTACAGGGATGCACATGGACTTCAAATTCCTTGGCGAACCGGTGAATTTCAGCAATACCATCACCTATGCATGGCACTGGACCTTCTCCCTCGCTAAGCAGGTGTGGTATTCTGTCATTGATGTCTTTACTGGCCGATATGGCTTGCAGGCAATCAGCGGTCCAGTGGGCACTGCGACGATTATCTCACAGGCATCTTCGCAGGGGCTTCGTTCTTTCCTGCTGCTTGTGGCCTATATCACCATCAATGTTGGTGTATTTAATTTGCTGCCTCTGCCGGCATTGGATGGAGGACGCATCCTGTTCGTTCTTATTGAAATGATCCTCCGCAGGCCTGTACCTCTAAGGTTTGAAGCATGGGTACACCGCATTGGCATTATTCTGCTGTTGGGACTTATTGCCATCGTCACATTCAGCGATATAATAAAGCTCATTCATTAAAAGCAGGGGAGGGAAGTACCATGCAGCGCAGAACAACAAATACAGTCCATGTTGGTGATATAGCGATCGGTTCTGGCCATCCCATAGCGGTGCAATCTATGCTATGTGTTGCTCCCTCAGATCTTGCGGCCAACATTGCTCAAACGCTGGTATTAAAAGAGGCTGGCTGTGATATCGTACGCCTGGCCATTCCCACTATGGATGATATTCGGTTGATCTCCGCCATCAAAAATGAAGTGGATATCCCACTGGTTGCCGATATTCAGTTCGATTATCGGTTGGCAATTGCAGCAGTTAAAGCCGGCATCGATAAAGTCCGAATCAATCCAGGCAACATTGGCGGAAGTGATTGCGTTCATGCCGTGGTAGAAGCCTGCCGTGATCGACATATCCCCATTAGGATTGGTGTTAACAGCGGATCGCTGGAAAAGGATATTCTGCAAAAATACGGCCGTCCCACCGCGGAAGCACTGGTGGAATCGGCATTAAGGCATATTCAGCTGCTGGAGGACGAGCATTTTACCGATTATCTTGTTGCCATTAAGTCCAGCGATACCATTACAACGGTGGAAGCGAACAGACTGCTGGCGCAAAAGGTGGACTGCCCGCTGCACCTAGGTGTGACAGAAGCCGGCACCGAACGCATGGGGATTATCAAATCCAGTGCCGCTCTTGGAGCGCTGCTGTGCGAAGGCATAGGCGATACAGTTCGTGTATCACTCACTGCTGATCCTGTACGGGAGGTATATGCCGCCAGGGATTTATTGGCTGCACTTGGCTTGGATCACGGTCGGGTACAATTTATATCCTGCCCCACCTGCGGCCGCTGTCGGGTCGATTTGTTCCGAATAGCAGAGGAAGCAGAGCAGGCACTTGCCGCAGTTCATAAAGACATTAAAGTTGCCATAATGGGCTGTGCGGTCAATGGCCCTGGTGAAGCCACTGATGCCGATATCGGCATTGCTGGCGGCAATAGGGAGTTTTTGTTTTTTGCAAAGGGCAAACCGCTGTATAAGGTTTCACCCGAGCAAGTAATAAATACTCTACTGGATGAAGTTGAAAAGCTGTAAAGGAGAATTGCTTTGCAGAAATTTGAAGATATATTCGGTAAATACATAGAGAAAAGCTGCCATAATTCCTCACTGCTGGAAAGTGATGTGATAGGCCTACAAATTGCCACAGAGGACAATGCCATTCGCGTTGCCCTTTCTTCTCCATGTATTATTCCATATTCAGCAATTGCCGAAGCTCAGCGCATTCTTTCCATGAATCTCAGCGCTCGTTCAGTTGCCATTTCTGCTCGGTATCCATCTGAGTTACTTGGTCCCGAAGCATTTTCCCTCGTGATAGACTATCTAAAGGCTGCTAATGTTCCCGTCAATGGCTTTTTTCGCCGGGCAGAGATTATGTATGATAACAGGTGCTTTACAGTTAGGCTGCCGGAACAAACGGTGACATTTCTGGAGCCACTTGCTTTGCCAGGGAAAATTGCCGCACAAGCAGAAGCGTTATTTGGTATACGGCCGCAGGTTAGTTTTATTCCCGTTCCGGATTACGAGCTGAAACCCATAGATCCGAGACCAACTGTAGTAGATGACTATATCCCGGAGATTCCTCCCATTCCGGAAGAGGCACCTCCGTGGGAAGATGCTACTCCTTTGTCGAAGCCGCTACAGGAAGAGAGCGCTTTTGCTCCTGCAGCGCCAAAGACATCTCCCAAACCCCATACCCCTAAGCGAGAAAAAGTGGATACCCCTTATGAGGAAAGCAGCAAAAAGCCTGTAGGCAATTACCGTCTCATTAAAGGTTCCCCCATGCCCATTTCCAATTTGGCGCTGGATACCGGTTCAGCGGTTATTTGGGGTGATGTTTTTTCTACGGAAAGCCGCATCACTCGGGATAATAACCACTTCATCATGAGTATCGCGATCACCGATTATACCGGCTCCATCAATCTCAAAATATTTGATGAGATTGGCAATAAGGCCAAGTTGGAAGCCATCAGTGTCGGTGACACAATCCTGATCCAAGGCGATATTTCCTACGATAAATATGACCGCGATATGGTCATGCGTCCTCGCAATATCAACACCGTCAAGAAGAACATTATCACCGATGACGCCCCAGTAAAGCGTGTAGAGCTGCATCTGCACACCACCATGTCAGCCATGGATGCCGTAACCCCGGCAGAACAGTT
>ENA-ORIC01001092-ORIC01001092.1-human-gut-metagenome-genome-assembly--contig:-NODE-1092-length-28399-cov-3.681661_pt1 | contig 28399 bp, 21 predicted proteins | sample MGYA00243023_ERZ508732 | MGnify/ENA primary metagenome ERZ508732 (study PRJEB26277, sample SAMN04329767) | human gut metagenome | biome: human-associated habitat | host: Homo sapiens | place: USA...
CGCGGACCTTATAAACCGCGAGGAGGGCGACAACCCGAAGATGCGCGAATATTCCGAAGTTCTGCGCCGCCAGTCGGAGCGGCTGAAGCGGCTGATAAGCGACCTTGTCGAGGCGTCGAAGGCGGCGACCGGAAATCTTGAAGTGTCGCTCGCGCCGCTCGAGGTCGGCGTCCTGTTGATTCAGGCGGAGGGCGAGTTTGAGGAAAGACTGCGCGCCGCCGGGCTTGAGCCGGTCGTCAGACGCCCGTCGATGCCCGTTTATATAATGGCGGACGGAAGGCGGCTCTGGAGGGTGTTCGACAATCTTCTCTCGAACAAAACGAAATACGCGATGCCGTCGACGCGCGTCTGGCTGACCCTCGAGCAGAGCGGAGGATACGCGGTCGTGTCCTTCAAGAACATCTCGCGCGAGCCGCTTGACATGGCGCCGGACGAACTCCTCGAGCGCTTCACGCGCGGCGACACGTCGAGAAACAGCGAGGGCAACGGTCTCGGTCTGTCGATAGCGAAGAGCCTGACCGACCTGCAAAACGGAAAGCTCAGCCTGACTGTCGACGGCGATCTCTTCAAGGTGACGCTGAAATTCCCGGTGGTTGAAGCACCGAAGAAGGAAGTGGTTCCGGTCGATGACGGGTATGTTGTTTCGTCACAGGATGATGCTTATTCATCACAATCTGATGTTGTTTCATCACAGGATAATGCTTATTCATCACAACCTGATGCCGATTCGTCCCACGATAATGCCGTTTCGTCACAGGAGACCGGCGGCGCCGCGGAGGTGTCGGAATGAACGCTTTTGAGGTCTGCGGGACGATTCTCGCGATAGCTTTCGGAGTGCTCTGCGCGTACCAGACTCTTTATATCGCCGTGTCGCTCATTTCCGGGAAGATAAGAAAGAAGACACATGACAGGACAAACCGCCGCTTCGCTGTCCTCATAGCCGCGAGGAACGAGGAGAAGGTCATCGGACAGCTGATAGACAGCGTGAAGGCTCAGGATTACCCGTACGGGCTTATAGACGTCTACGTCGCGGCGGACAACTGCACCGACGGCACGGCGGCGGTCTCGCTCTCGCACGGCGCGAAGGTTTTTGTCAGAAACGACACTTCGCACATAGGAAAGGGCTACGTCCTGCGTTTCCTGCTCGATAAGATAAAAGCTACCGGAAAGTGGTACGACGCGTTCCTCGTCCTCGACGCGGACAATCTGCTCGACTCCGGCTACGTAAAGGCGATGAACGAGGCTCTCTCGGGCGGGTGTGATATCGTCACCGGGTACAGGAACTCGAAGAACTTCGGAGACAACTGGATTTCGGCGGGCTACTCGCTCTGGTTCCTCCGCGAGTCGAGACTGCTCAATCACGCGCGGGATATTCTTGGGACGAGCGCGGCGGTCTCCGGGACCGGATTTGCCTTCACAAGAGAGCTCATCGAGCGGCGCGGAGGATGGGACTGTTTCCTGCTCACCGAGGACATACAGTTTACCGGGGTGTCGGTTCTCGCCGGGGAGCGGATCGGTTACGCGCCGGACGCCGTGCTCTACGACGAACAGCCGACCGACCTTGTTCAGTCGTTCAGACAGAGGCGCCGCTGGGTCAGGGGAAGTCTTCAGGTCTTCGCGAAATACGGAAAACGGCTTCTCCGGGGATGCCCGCGTGATTTCGCCTGCTATGATATGATCGTGAATATGCTCTCCGGGGCCGTCGCGGGCTTCGCGGGGATGTTCATGGGTGTCGGCGCTGCGGTTGTGCGTTTGTGTGAGCGGGATGTTATCGGGGCTGTGGTCGCGCTCACGCTCCCGGCGGTTTCCGGGTATATAGGGCTCGCCGCTCTCGGCGCGGTCACGACAATGGCGGAATGGAAGAGAATCCGCTGTACGGCGAAAAAGAAAATCATGTATGTATTCACCTTCCCGCTCTTCATGGCGACTTACCTGCCTGTATGCGTCTCGGCGCTGTTTACCGGCGGCGGATGGGAGCCGGTCGAGCACAGGGTCTGCGTCAGCGTCAGCGATATCTCCGGCGGGGACGCGGCGTGAGTTGTCATGCTGCCGGGCGCTTCAGGGCGTCCGGTCTTTTTTTGAAAACTCTGTTTTCTTCTAAAAAAGTTTACATCACGAGCTTGAAAAACGGCGCGGGCTGCGGTATCATTATAATATACGATTCCCGGCGTTTTCTCCGGGCTCGTTTTTTTCGTCAATTAAAACTATCAAAGAGAGGAAATTCACAATGGAAAAGTCAAAGGTTTATTTCACCGATATGCGTGTCGGTAGCGGCGACAATCTGCTCATGAAGCTCCAGAGGCTCATAAAGAAGGCAGGGATCATGGACATCGACATGAAGGACAGGTTCGTCGCGATAAAGATTCACTTCGGCGAGCCGGGCAACCTCTCCTTCCTGCGCCCCAACTTCGCGAAGGCGGTCGCGGACGTCGTGAAGGAAAACGGCGGCAAACCGTTCCTCACCGACTGCAACACCCTCTACGTCGGCAGAAGAAAGAACGCGCTCGACCACCTCGACGCCGCGTATGAGAACGGCTTCTCCCCCCTCACCACCGGATGTCAGGTCATAATCGCCGATGGTCTCACTGGCAAGGACGAGGTCTGGGTCCCGGTCGAGGGCGGCGAGCTCGTCAAGGAAGCGAAGATCGGACGCGCGATCATGGACGCCGACGTCTTCATCTCTCTGAACCACTTCAAGGGACACGAGGCCACCGGCTTCGGCGGCGCGCTCAAGAATATAGGCATGGGCTGCGGCTCGAGAGCCGGAAAGATGGAGCAGCACAACGGCGGCAAGACCGAGGTCGACCACGAAAAGTGCGTCGGATGTCGTATGTGCGCGAAGGAGTGCGCTCACGGCGCGATATCGTTCGGCGAGGACAGAAAAGCCACGGTCGATCAGACAAAGTGCGTAGGCTGCGGAAGATGTATCCACGCCTGCAAGAAGGAAGCCATCGGTCAGACCGCGGGGAGCGCGAACGAGGATCTCTGCCGGAAGATGGCGGAATACGCGAAGGCCGTCGTCGACGGACGCCCGCAGTTCCATATAAGCATCGTCAATCAGGTTTCGCCGTACTGCGACTGCCACCCAGAGAACGACGCGCCGATCATCCCGGATATCGGAATGTTCGCGTCCTTCGACCCGGTCGCCCTCGATATGGCGTGCGCGGACGCCTGCAACGCCGCTCCGGCTTACGCGAACTCCGTTCTCGGCGAGAACCTCTTGAAGAATGGCGCGCACGTTCATGACGGCGTCATCGACACGCACGAGGACCGCTTCGACGCGACCTCCCCGGCGACAAACTGGAGAGTGACGCTCGACCACGCGGAGAAGCTCGGCGTCGGAACCGAACAGTACGAGCTCGTAAAGGTGAGATAATCACTCGCGGAGGGGAAGATTGGAGCTTTTCATCTTCATTTTCGAGATAATAGGCACGGCGGCGTTCGCTGTCTCCGGCGCGATGACCGGGGTCGCCAAGAAGATGGATATCTTCGGCGTCTGCATACTCGGGCTGACGACCGCTACAGGGGGCGGGATGATACGCGACGTCGTGCTCGGCGTCACTCCGCCCGCGGCGTTCAGGGATCCGGTTTACGCGGTTATCTCGATCGCGGTTTCGGTCGTCGTGTTCTTCGTCTTCAGGCGGCATAAGTCTGAAAATAAATTTTCAGACCAAACAGTTTTGAGACTTTCACGACATAGGGTCGTGAATTTTGAAAGCCGGACAAGCCGACTTTCAAAACCGCCTCAAAACTGTACGTATGGTATGGAAGGTGTGGATATGACAATGCACGAAGGGAAGGGGAAGAGGGCGTTCGATATAATCCTGCTTCTCACCGACTCGGCGGGGCTGGGGATCTTCACGGTCTGCGGCGTCAGGACGGCGATTGAGTGCGGGTATATCTCAAATCACTTTCTCGTGCTGTTCGTCGCGGTCGTGACCGGCGTCGGCGGTGGAGTGCTCCGCGATATCTTCGCCGGGGACAGACCTTATATCTTTGTAAAGCATATCTACGCCTGCGCGTCGCTGATCGGCGCTCTCGCGGCGATGCTCGTGTGGATACAGGTCGGACAGAGCGCGGCAATGCTGATCGGATTCATCGTCGTCACCGCGATAAGGCTTCTCGCCGCGAGGTTCCGCTGGAGCCTGCCGAAAGCATAAGCGTTACATATGGATCGCTTCAATACACGGAGCGGTCCTTTTTTTGTCCCGGAACAGGAAAACGGGTGACGATAATATTGTACCGTGTTATCATGTTAATATGCAGTTTCAACAAAACCGGCACATTTGTATCCATAAATAGAAAATGATGTAAATTATGGATGCTTGCTGCAAAGTTGAAATTGATGGCAAAAGCCGTAAAAAATATCGTGAAATCAGCAAAGAGCGATAAATTTTGCTGAGAATTCCGGAAATTCCGTATTCATTCGTCTTTGCGCCTTTATCCGCGCCTGAGAAATTGTTCAAAACGCGCAAATCATGGGTTCACGCCGGCACACCGTGTTGTTCATATGGGAGTTTTTTAGTGAAACCTGTTGACAATCGGGAAAAGTGGTAGTAAAATATACTCATAGTTTGAGTTTTGACAAAGTTCAATACCCGGACTTGGGAGACATCTCCCGACACCAAAATTTAAATTGGAGGCATTTTTATGAAAAAGGCAGTCAGATTTCTGGCAGCCGCTATGGTTGTCATGATGCTTGCCATGGCTCTCGCGGGCTGCGGCGGTTCTTCAGGTAATGAGATCGTCATCGGCGGCGTAGGTCCGCTTACCGGCACGGCGGCGACTTACGGTCAGTCGGTTCGCAACGCGGCTGAGATCGCGGTCAAAGAGATAAACGACGCGGGCGGCGTGAACGGCGTAAAGCTGAAGCTCCTCTTCGAGGATGACGAGGCGGACGGCGCGAAGACCAAGAGCGCGTATGAGACTCTTATGGACAAGGGTATGCAGATACTCGTCGGCGCGGTCACTTCCGGCTCGTCCATAGCTATAAATGACCTTGTCGCTAAGGACGGAATTCTTCAGATAACTCCTTCCGCTTCCGCGATTGAGGCTAACGTGAACCCGAACACCTTCCGCGTATGCTTCACCGACCCGCTTCAGGGCAAGGCGATGGCTGAGTACACCTACGGTCTCGGCTACACGAAGGCGGCTGTCATCCACAATCAGGACGACGACTACTCGACCGGTATGTATCAGGCTTTCGTTGAGCGCTTTAAGGAGCTCGGCGGAACCATTTCCGAGGATGTTTCCTTCGCGAAGGACGCGTCCGACTTCAACGCTCAGGTAACCAAGATCAAGGCGTCCGACGCTGATTTCATCTTCATGCCGATCTACGCTGAGAAGGCGGCTCAGATCGTCATCACCCTTAACGAGAAGGAAGTTAACCTCCCGCTGTTCGGCGGCGACGGACTTGACGGTATCCTGAACTACCTCACCGGCGACAACGCAAAGCTCGTCGAGGGACTTGTTTACCTCACTCCTTTCGTCTCGACCGACTCGGCTGACAACGTGAAGTCGTTCACCGAGAAGTACACGCAGAAGTACGGCTCCGCGCCTGACCAGTTCGCGGCTGACGCTTACGACGCTGTTTACCTTGTGAAGCTCGCGCTTGAGAAGGCTGGCGTCGCCTCCGCGGCTGAGCTTGACAACGCAAAGCTTGTTGAGGCTATGCACTCGGCAGAGCTTGACGGACTTACCGGCCACATGACCTTTGACGCCGACGGCGAGCCGCAGAAGGACGCCAAGGTCGCGAAGATCGTGAACGGTCAGTATGTCGCTCAGTAAACAGTAAACACTGAGTCGAGGCTGTTATCTCAAAGCAATATCTCAGGGAAGAGACTGTTGCGCTTCGGCGCAACAGCTTTCCCGCATAATCGGGAGACGATATATAATCCCGGTCATGACAGGGTCTGCCGCGGTTAAAAAAGCCGCGGCTCTCCCGTTGTTTCTGGTGCTCAGATGTCTGAGAGCTTTTCGGGGACCTGAGCATCAGAAACAATTTTCCCCTAAGTGTCAAATGTCATCTGAAAGGTTGGTCTACATAATGCAGATTCTTTTCACAACGATAATAGACGGACTGAACCTCGGAAGCGTCTACGCCCTCGTGGCGCTCGGCTACTCGATGGTTTACGGCATCGCGAAGATGCTCAACTTCGCGCATGGCGACGTCATTATGGTGGGCATCTATTCGATATTCGTCTGTCTCAACATGGCGCGTCTTCCGGCTCCGGTCGCGATGATCGTGTGCGTCGTTATCTGCGCGGCGCTCGGGTTCGTCGTCGAGAAGCTGGCGTACAAGCCGCTCAGACAGTCGAGCAGCTTGTCGGTTCTTATCACGGCAATCGGCGTGTCGTATCTCCTTCAGAACGTCGCGCTCCTCATCTTCAAGTCGGACAGAAAGTTTCTCCAGAGCTTCTTCGACCTCGGAACGGTGAGCGTCGGGTCGCTCGAGATCCCGGTTATCTCGCTCGTTATCTGGGGCACGACAATCGTCATAATGATTGCGCTTGATCTCTTCATAAAGAAGACGAGCATAGGGCGCGCGATGCTCGCTGTGTCTGAGGACAAGGGCGCGGCTCAGCTGATGGGCGTAAACGTCAACCGCACGATCTCGCTGACCTTCGTTATAGGCTCTGCGCTCGCTGGAATCGCGGCGGTGCTTTACGCGGCGAAGTATCAGAACGTCGACCCGTATACAGGTTCCGTGTTCGGAATCAAGGCGTTCGCGGCGGCGGTCTTCGGCGGAATCGGAAGCATTCCGGGCGCCATGATCGGCGGATTCTCGCTCGGACTCATTGAAGCGCTGACGATAGGCTTCCTGCCCGACAAGCTGTCGGCGGTCTCGGACGGCGTCGCTTACGGACTGCTGATACTCATGCTCATCCTGAAGCCCTCCGGACTTCTTGGTAAAAAGCACATCGAGAAGGTATGAAGCGGGAAAGATAAATCTTTCCTGCAAGGATTTTGCGTCCTTCGTTGTCTGCCGACAACGATTTTGCCCCGCAAAACCGGACACAAAATCAACCTCACGTGAAAGGATTAGGACAAACATATGAAAAACTCCGAAGGAAGGCGTTTCATAACGGCGGGCGCGCTCATCGTCGCCGTCTGGGCGGTCATAACGCTCCTGATGGTAACGGGGATAATGCCGCGCAGCTTTCAGTCGCTGACCATAAAGATCTGCTATTATGTCATACTCACGCTCTCGCTCGACCTGATTGTCGGCTATCTCGGCGACCTGTCGCTCGGACACGCGGCTTTCTACGCGGTCGGCGGATATGTCGGATGCTTCATCGCGCTCTCGATGGGTGATGGTGTTCCGCTTGTCATACGCTTTATCGCGGCTCTTGTCACGGGCGGCGTCGCGGCGGCGATTATCGGGTTCCTGATAAGCGCGGCAATCATAAAGCTCAAGGGCGACTATCTCGCTATCGTCACACTGGCGTTCGGTGAGTTCGTGCGCTCGTTCGTCAAGATCATCCCGGGCTTCGGCGGCACGAAGGGTCTCAACGGCATCCCGTCCTTCACGTCGAAGACGACCGGCTTCACGGCGGCTTATGTCGTCATGATTCTCGTCATCGCGATAATCTACAACTTCACCCACTCGCGTCAGGGGCGTGTCGTCACAGCTATCCGTGACAACGCTATCGCGGCGGCGTCTGTCGGCATCAATATCAGGCAGAACAAGATTCTCGTCTTTACGCTCGCGTCTTTCATGGCGGGGCTCGCGGGAGTCATCTTCGGATTCTACAAATCAACTCTCGTTCCGTCCGACTTCACCTACAACCTCTCGATCGAGGTGCTTGTAATGGTCGTTCTCGGCGGCATGGGAAGCATAAAGGGCTCAATCATCGCGTCGGTCATAATCGTCGCCTTGCCGGAAGTTCTGCGCGGAGCGGCGGATTACAGAATGCTCATCTACGCCGTGGCGCTCATCGCGATGATGATGCTCAACGCTTCACCGAAGTTCAAGGCTTTCAAGGAAGCCGTCTCGAACCGCGTTGAAAAGCTCGGCAGAACACTGAAGAAAGGGGACGCCGCGAAATGAGTATGCTCAAAGTCGAAAATCTCGGCATAACCTTCGGCGGTCTCCACGCCGTCGAAAACCTCAGCCTTGAGATAGAAAAGAACGAACTCTACGGTCTCATAGGCCCGAACGGAGCCGGAAAGACCACCGTGTTCAATATGCTGACCGGCGTCTACAAGCCGACTCAGGGTCACTTCTGGCTCGACGGTGAAGAGCTCACCGGCAGATCCTCGATAGAAATCAACCGCAAAGGCATCGCCCGCACCTTCCAGAACATACGCCTCTTCGGAGAAATGACAGTAGAGGACAACGTCCGCGTCGGTCTCACGAACCAGATGTCCTACGGTCTCGGCACGGCGATCCTCCGTCTGCCGAAGTACTTCACCGAAGAAAAGACCTTCACAAAGCGCGCCGACGAGCTCCTCTCTGTCTTCGACTTATACAACGACCGCGACACCCTCGCGTCCAACCTCCCCTACGGCAAACAGAGAAAACTCGAAATCGCCCGCGCCCTCGCGACAAGCCCCAAGCTCCTCCTCCTCGACGAGCCCGCCGCCGGCATGAACCCGAACGAAACCGCCGAACTCATGGAGACCATCCGCTTCGTCCGCGACAAATTCGACATGACCATCCTGCTGATCGAACACGACATGCGCCTCGTCATGGGCATCTGTGAACGCGTAACCGTCCTCAACTTCGGCACCGAACTAGCCAAAGGCGAAACCGCCAAAGCCCTCAGCGAACCGCAGGTCATCAAGGCTTATCTGGGAGATGATTAAATGAGTGAAATGCTTAAAGTTACCGACCTCCACGTAAACTACGGTATGATTCAAGCCATCAAAGGCGTCGACTTCCACGTAGACGAAGGCGAAATCATCGCCCTCATCGGCGCAAACGGCGCCGGCAAAACCACCATCCTCCACACCGTTACCGGTCTCGTCCCCGCCAAATCCGGCTCAATCATCTACGAAGGCCACGAACTCACCAAAGTCCCCGCCCACAAAATCGTAACAATGGGCATGAGCCACGTCCCCGAAGGCAGAAGAATCTTCCAAGACCTCACAGTCTACGACAACCTCCTCCTCGGCAGCTACACAAGACACGACCGCAAAAACGTCCCCGACACCATAAAACAAGTCTACGCCCACTTCCCAAGACTCGAAGAACGCAAAAACCAGATAGCCGGAACCCTCTCCGGCGGCGAACAGCAAATGCTAGCCATCGGCAGAGCCCTAATGAGCCTCCCCAGAATCATCCTCATGGACGAACCCTCAATGGGACTCTCCCCCCTCTACGTCAGCGAAATCTTCAACATCATCAAAGAAATCAACAAAGCCGGAACCACCGTCCTCCTCGTCGAACAAAACGCCAAAAAAGCCCTCTCAATAGCCAACAGAGCCTACGTCCTCGAAACAGGCAACATAGTCCTCGAAGGCGACGCAAAAGAACTCATGCAAAACGACAGGGTCAAGAAAGCGTACTTAGGTGAATAAGAAAGCCGGGGGAAGAACTTGTTCGAGAACAAGTTCCTCCCCCGGACCCCCTCTTCAAAAAGCTTTATACAAACAAGATTTTAGCGCTCAGACCAGCATCAGTGCAAAACTGATTACGGTATGGGCGTTATTTCTATGTCTGACGGGAAGGTGAAGGATGGAGCGGGGGCGGGCATGATAACGAAAGACGAAATATCAAGCGCGAACCATACACAGCCCACAACGGCCACAAGCGACAAAGCCGCAAACACCACATACATCCGCCGGATACTCTCCGGGTACGGATCGTCAATGTCCTCCGGCAGATACTCATGCGCATACCGCCAGCGGCGATAACGCCCGCCATACGCCCATATGTACCCGAACACCATATACATAACCGTAGGAAACGCGAACACAACCGCCGTGAACACAAACCACACCGCGCAAATAAACGGCACCCACACATAATGCGTATTCCCGTAAACCACAGTCAGAACGATATTCCCGACCGCCAGCACAAGCAAAACGGCGACCACAACATTCATCCAAGGCTTTCTCTCAAAATACAGCCTCGAATCGATATACTCCGAAGCGTTATCGTCAAGCCGCTCTCCGCAGGACACGCAATACCTCCGCTCCCCCGGCTGAACCGTGCCGCAGTTCGGGCAGACCTGTCTCTTCATGCTCATACCTCCTGTCTGATATGGTAATACTATTATATCACACGTTCAGCTGATTGTCAAGATCTTTTTATAAAAAAACCGGAAAGACTTGAAATTTCCGGCGGGATGTGCTATAATGTTCTGAGATCATAAAACGAAAGGATGAGATCATGAAAATACTTACAATCGGCAACAGCTTTGCCGTCAATTCCTGCCATTATCTCCCGGAGATCTGCGCGGAGGGGAAGATTCCGCTGACGCTTGGGCGCGCGAATATCGGCGGGTGCCCGCTCGCCAGACACTGGTCGAACGCGGAGAACGACGTCAGACAGTACGGGAACGTCTATGATGGAGATAAGACCCTGCGCGAGATGCTCGAGGCTGAGGACTGGGACTATGTGACAATGCAGCAGGCGAGCCATGACTCGTGGAGAATCGGGACTTATCATCCGTACTTTGAGAATCTGCGGGACTCTGTGCATAAGTTCGCTCCGACGGCGGATATTGTGATACATGAGACTTGGGCTTATCGCACCGACAATGAGCGGCTCAGAAATGAGTTCATGATCTCACAGAGCCAGATGTTCGAGCTTCTGAAGGAGAATTATCTTGAGATTGCCGGGATGGCTGAGAACCGCGACGGAAAGAGCGCGATGATACTTCCGGTCGGCGAGGCGTTCAGGATAATGCAGGAGCTGACCGGTGATAAGACCGGCGAGCTTACGAGAAATCCGGATGGGCCTTCGCACGCGAACGCGCTTGGAGAGCTTATCGGCGGGTTGATATGGTACGCTTTGCTTGGCGGCGGGGATTATCGTTCGATTTCGTTTGTTCCGGACGGGGTGGACGCTAAATACGTTCCGCTCGCTAAAGAGGCTGTCGGTACTGCGATATCCATGTATAAAGCTTTTTGAAGAAGGGGTCTGGGGGAGGAACTTGTTCTCGAACAAGTTCCTCCCCCAGTTTATCACGTGAACATATCGAAATTTTGTATCCGTTTGTCGATTTTTGTAATGGTAATTTGCGTGAATTTATGGTAAAATATAACCATAGTTATCTGATCCAGATCGATTACTTAATGATTTGCGGGGGTGCCGGGACGCCGGTTATGTCTGCGGTCTATCATACAAGTGAAAGGAAAACAAATATCATGAAGTTCAGAAGAAGAATGACATCGGTCCTGCTTTTGGCATTGATTCTCTCAGAGGCTGTTTCTTGCGGGAGTACGCCTTCAGAGGTTCCGACTGATGGGACGACGACGGGGGTTGACATAGAGACTTCGGTTGACGAGACCACAGAAGATCCCGGCTACGTATGCGACATCCCTGAAGAAGTAAAATTCGACGGAGAAACCTTTACTTTCGCCATCTACGAAGACCCCAACACCAACAACCATATGCTCGTCGACGAAGAGGACGGCGATACCATGAACGACGCGATATACAAGCGACGCATAATGACCGAAGAACGCTTCGGAATCACCCTTGACGAGCTTGTCTATGAAGACAGCGGCCCGAAATTCCGCGCTCCCATAATGGCGGGCGACAACTCCTACGACATCGGAAACGTCCGCTGTACCGACGCCCTCGCCTTCTGGCAGGACGGAATAATCACCCCCGTGTCCGAACTTCCGTATGTCGACATCGACAAAAGCTACTGGAACCGCTCATTCAACGACTCGTTGACCCTCTGCCACCAGCAGTACATAGCGATAGGCGACATGATGACGAGTACGCATGACCTGACTTACGCGCTCGCGTTCAATAAGAACCTCGCGGAAAATTATAATATCGGCGATATCTATTCGCTTGTCCGGGACGGGAAGTGGACGTTTGACGCGATGTTCGGAATGATGAAGACCGCGACGCAGGACGCGAACGGCGACACTGTCATGGATGAGAACGATAGATACGGTTACTGCGCACATCCGAAGATGGTCCTCCCGAGTTTCTGGATAGCCGCGGGTGAGATGAGCGTCAAGAAGGATGAGGATGACCGCCCGTACCTCGCTATGGGGGAGGAGCGTTTCATGAACGTTTTTGCAAGAGTCTTTGATATGACCTACGGCGCGGGGACTTATTATAAGCCGGGCGACGACGACTTTAAAGACGTCACGGACGCACAGAGGAAGCTCTTTACCGATAACAGGCTTCTCTTCATGGATTGTTCGTTCTACTACGCGCAGCTCCTCCGTTCAATGGAGACTGATTTCGGCATTGTCCCTTATCCGAAGTATACGGAAGATCAGTCGCGTTATTATTCCCGTGTTTCCTACTATAACGCGCCGGTGATTCCGATTTCTAACGACCGCCTCGAGCTTGTGGGCGCTTTCCTTGAGTATTTCAACTGGGCGTCCTCCGAGACTGTCATACCGGCGTATTACGACACTGTGCTTTACGGTAAGGTGGTGCGTGACGAGGAATCTTGTGAGATGCTTGACCTGATATTTGATTCCAGAGTGGTCGATATAGGCGACACGACGATGTGCTCTGACATACGTGACGGCGTGGTTCGCACTATGTTCAGGACCAAAGACAATAATCTCTCGTCAAAGCTTCCGAGCCTCGAGAAGGTCGTGAATAAGTTTCTGAAAAAGATGCCTGAATAAAAAAACGGAGGAATCGGTTTTTGACCGATTCCTCCTGTACTTTTACCTGAACATCGGCAGTTTATCTTTATTCTGCTCAAACATCTCATTCGTCATCTGTCTTATCTCATCAAGACTGCAAACAGCGGCGGTGAGCGGGTCGTTGATTATCGCGTGGTAGATCATTTCTTTGTCTCCGGCGAGGCATCCTTCGACCGCTAACTCTTCGCACTGGGCGTTGACGGTGTTGAGGGCGGCGCACTGTCTCGGGAGGTCGCCTATGTACATCGGGCGGAGACCTTCTTTGGACGCGAGAACCGGGACTTCGACTATGACGTCCTTCGGGAGGTTGGTGATGAGTCCGGTGTTCTTCACGTTGCCGTTGAACTCGAAGAGCTCGCCGTCGCCCATTATCGCGTTGAGGATCGACGCGGCGTATTCCTGTCCGCGGTTCAGATTGAGCTTTTCCTGATGAAGGAGGTCGTCGAGATCCTTCGAGCGGTGGCTCGTGCGATCGGTTATCGTGCGGATCGAGGTGCCGTAGGAATCCGGGACGTATTTGTCGATGAGATCCTGACGCTTTCTGAACCACGCGTTGTACTCGGAGTTGTGTCCGCTCGACTCGGTGACGAAATAGCCGAGACCCTTCATCATTTCGATTCTGACGGCTTCGCTCTTGTAGATTTCGGGGTTCTTGATCGCCTCGTAGATTCTCGGGTAAGCGTCCTCGCCATTCACCTTGTACTCGAGGAAGAACGCCTGATGGTTGATTCCGGCGCACTTGTAGGTGACGTCCTTCATGTCCGCGCCTATCCATCTCGCGAGCATCGAGGAGGTTCCCTGAACGCTGTGGCAGAGACCCATCGCGTCGACGCCGAGGTGGTGGAGATAGCTCGTGACCATGCACATCGGGTTCGTGTAATCGAGAACAACCGCCTTCGGGCAGAGCTCGAGAATGTCGTCCGCTATAGCCTTGAGGGCGGGCGCGCTTCTGAGGAACCTGAAGATTCCGCCGGGTCCGCGGGTGTCGCCGATGACCGTGTCAACGCCGTATTTCTTCGGGATCGTGAGGTCGGGAGCCCACGCGTCGATTGTCGTGTCGTTGCGGATGGTGATGAGGACGGCGTCGGCTCCGTCGAGTGCGTAGCGGCGGTCGAACGTGGATTCGACTTTTGCCGGGTAGTGACCCTGATCTATCGTCTTCTGTATGATCTTCTCGGCGGCGAGCATGTAGTCTTCGCCAACCGGGATGTCGACGAGGACTATGTGTGAGTCGGCGAGGGCGGGGTAGGTCAGTATGTCGCGGGATATCGCGCGGGTGAAGTTCCAGCTTCCGGCGCCGATTATTACTATCTTTTTCATATTCGGATTCCTCCTGTTATTCGCGGGTTTTGAGTTTTCGTGCCGCGGTGATTACAGTATACACCTTTTTTATCCGGATTGCAATGAATTATCGTGACAACAATTTTTGTTTTAGCGACATAATCGGGTATTGACAGACGGCCGGTTCTGTGATATGATATTATGGGGTGAGAGAATGAAATACGACGAGAATATCTACGTGAACCTGACGAACCTGAACCCGCGGGCGAACATCACGCAGTTCGCGAGAGTGATACCGAACCGCTCCTACGCGTTCTCAAGGCGGCTTGGGCGGTATCTGTTTGATTATGTGGTTTCCGGTCACGGGTATGTGGTGCGGGACGGGAAGCGGTTCGCTGTCTGTCCGGGCGACCTCATATACATGAAAAAGGGCGCGATAATCGAGTATGGCGCGGACACGAGCGATCCGTACGCGAAGCTCTGGGTCAGTGTCGACGGGAGCGTCGCGGACGCTATGGCGAAGGCTTACCTGAACGACGAGGCGCTTGTGATACGGCATAACGTGTCGGATGACATATTTCTGACGCTTAAGAGCATCCTCGCGACGTCCGGATATGACGAGAGGCGGGTGACGCATTTCATCTGCGACCTGTTTCTGACTCTGGCGGACATAACTGATTCCGGCGGGATTAATGGCGGCAGGCAGGATCTCGCGGAGCGCTTCCGTGAGTATATAGACAGGCGGATAACCGAGCGCTTCACGCTTGACGAGGCGTCGGGGGTGTTCCACGTGTCGAAGCGGCATCTGATACGGGTGTTCAAGGAGAGGTATGGCACGACGCCCGGAGCGTACCACAATGAGGCGAAGTTCACCGCCGCCTGCCGGTATCTTGCCGAGACAAACTACACGATAGGCGAGATTTCGGCGATGCTCGGTTTCTGCGACCAGAGCTTCTTTTCGACGGTGTTCAGGAAGAGGTACGGGGTTTCGCCGGTGGAGTATCGGAGAAGTGAAAAGTGAAGAGTGAAGGGTTGAGTTGAGGTTGGGTGACATACGTCAACTGACTTCAACCTCTCCCCCCAGTCCGAACGAATAGATGACCACTCTTTCGACCTTTCTCCCGGATATCTTCTCAAGCGCGGAGCGGTAGTAGGTCAGCTGTAGTCTGTGTCTCCCGACGAGCATCCTTTCGGCGTCTTCCCGGCTCATGTCCTTCGGAATGAAGTCGGTCTTGTAGTCGACGATGGTCAGGCTTCCGTCTTTGTTCTCATAGAAGCAGTCCATGACGCCCTGAACGAGTATCGTCTCGCCCTCCAGAGCCTTTTTTAACTCTTCGCTTGCCGTGAAATCCGCGGCGGGGAGCTTTACGTTGAACCTCGTCTCGCGCCTGACCATCGGGGAGGAGGATATCTCCTCGAAGAGCTTCCCGGTGAAGAAGAGCGCGGCGCGGCGGGTGTCGACCAGCGACGCTATCCTCGGGGTGATGAACCTGTTCTCACCCAGCCTTGCGCATTCATCCTGCACGATATCGAGCGCTTTGTCGAGGTCGTCTCCGGGTCTGAAACGGCTGTAGTCGCAGAACTGCATGAACAGGTGGGTTGCCGTGCCGCGCTCGGCGGCGGTGGATTCGGTCGCCGCTTTGTCAGATAGGAATAACGGCGTGCGTCTGAAGGCGGATTTGCGGGTATCATCGTTTTTTGTGATTTTTGTGTCCGAGCCGCGATCCCGTATGGGCGATACGGATTCCGCCATGTCCGAGCCGCGATCCCGTATGGGCGATACGGATTCCGCCATGTCCGTGCCGCGATCTTGTAGGGGCGACCATTGGTCGCCCGTCGAACACATCGCACCTACGTCGGGGTGAGGACACATATTATCGTTAGGAGCGGGCGACCAATGGTCGCCCCTACGGGGTTCTGCCTTGCCCAAAAACATTCCTTCGTCAAGCGTCGCCGAGTCCTCGTCAAGGAGCTCCGGAAACAACTCCGACACCGACAATTTCGCCGGGAGCCTTGCCGCCGCCATGTGTGGGTAGGTGTAATCGAAGCGCTCGCACAGCATCCTGTCATATTCCGCGTCGGTGATTTCCGGCGCTTTTTCTGCGCTCATGTCCGTGTCCCGAATGGTATTTTCTGCTTCCTCCGCCGCGTTATTCCCCTGCGGCGAGACGATCTCTATGCGGTACGGCAGGGAGTCCGGGTGCGAGAAACGCTCATAATTCGCGGCGGCGAGGAGTACCCACCTGAGATACCCTCCGTTCTTCATGACCGTGCCCTTCGAGAGCCTGACCGAATCGGAGTCCGCCTCGTCGAGAGCCTTTTCGGACGCCGTGCCGGTGACGTACAGACGCTCCCTCGCGCGGGTCAGGGCTACGTATAGAACGCGCATCTCCTCCTCGAGCTGTGAGTCGCCGAGCCTTTTCGCGATAGCCTGCCTGACCGGCGTGTCATACCGCGCGAAACCCGTGCTGTCAGATAGCTTCAGCGCGATTCCGAGACCTCTGTCCGAGACGATGCTCTGTCTCAGGTCGTTCTCGTTGAACTTCTTGCCTGTCCCGCAGAGGAAGACGACCGGGAATTCGAGACCTTTAGACTGGTGTATGGTCATGAGCCTGACCGCGCCAGTGCCCGCGGACGACGCCGACGGGACACTCAGTCTTGCCTTGTTGTCGATGATGTCGTTTATATACCGGATGAAGTTGTACAGCCCGTGCGACGAGGATTTTTCAAAGCTTCTCGCGTACTCGTAGAACATCGTGAGGTTGGCGAGCCGGAGCTTTGTCTGACCGGGGTCAGTCTGAACGAGCGCGGGAAGGTCGGTGTCGCGGTAAAGATACCACACGAGCCGGTCAACCGGAAGCGTCCCCGCCTTGTGCCGCCAGAGCGAGAGCTTTTCGAGAAAACTTCTGCCTCTGTCAAACCCGGTGTCGTCGGTATAGGCGCGGAGGGCGTCGTACAGGCTCCCGTCGGACGAATGACGCCGTATACGTATCAGTTCATCAAGCGTGAAGCCGAAAACCGGGCTTTTAAGCAGTCCCGCGAGATAGATGTCCCGCGACGGGTTGTCGATGACGTTCAGAAGGCACAGGACGAGCAGTACCTCCGGGTTCTCGAACAGGTCGCCCTCGGTACTGTTGAAGAGCGGTATGCCGTGATGTTTGAAAACCGTAGAGAATACATCCGACTGTGCGCGCGCGCTCCGCATGAGGATTGCTATGTCGCTATAGGTTATGGGCGAGCAATCGTCTTTTTTCGTGCTCCCGACGAGACGCTTTATCTCGCCTGCCACGTATTCGGCTTCTCTTTCGGAGATGTCCTCGTCCTCATCCTCCGTCTCGGAGCTTATCAGGGCTATTTTCACCGGCTCGCCGGTTTCCTCGCCCCTTTTTGAGTGAACAAGGTCGTCGTCGGGGTAGTACGGGAGCGCGCCCGTTCCGTTCGTGAAGAGGCGCGAGGAGACAAGGTTCGTGAAGCGTATCACCGGCTCGTCACAGCGGAAATTGTCCGAGAGAAAGATTGTCCGCCCATTCTCCGCGCCCTCCGCGGTTCTCGAAAACCCCGAACGGTAGCTCTCGAATATGGAAGGGTCAGCGCCGCGGAACGCGTATATCGACTGCTTGACGTCTCCGACCATGAAACGGTTGTTTTTCGATATCGAGCGGAAAATCGCGTCCTGAAGGGAGTTCACGTCCTGATACTCGTCGATGTATATCTCGTCGTAGCGCCCGGAGATCGTCAGCGCGGCGGCGGTCGGCTGTCCGTCTTTTATCAGGAGCTTTGACGCGAGACGTTCGAGGTCGGCGAAGTCGACTATCCCGCGCCGGCGCTTTTCCTCGTCGAAACGCTTTTCAAACAGCGAGAGCAGGGTGTGTATCTGCCTCAGTACCTTCGCGGTGTCGGTCTGGGTCTTTTTTACCTCATTTTCACCGAGAGAGAAGAACTTGTCGGCGAGCCTCTGCCGCTCTTTCTTGAACTCGTCCCGCGCCTTTTTCGCCGCCTCGACCTCCGGGGAGAGAGCGACGCCGCGGGCAACGCCGAAGCGCACGGGCGAATAACCGTCGAACCATTCGCACAGCCCTTTGAAGTCGTCGGCGGACGATAATACAGACACCCGGTCGATGAACTCCACGTCAGCCTCAAACGCCGGTTTCAGAGCCTTCGAGAGCTTTTCGTCGTCGGACACTTCCTCCGCCGCGTCGGCGAATAGGTCGCGGTAGACCGAGAGGGTATTTTCGGTGAGGTTAAGAATCTCCCGTCCGCACCGGCTGACGGCGAAGTCGCGGGTGGAATCGTCCTCAAGCTCCGCGGCGAAGTTCAGAATGAAGTCTGTTCCCTCCGCGTATGATTCGAGGTCGTGCTTTATTGACAGGAAGATATCCGCGAGCCCTTTGTCGCCTTTGGTTCCGGTAAGGCTGTCGGCGAGATCTTCGAAGTCTGCGATTTCGTAGCCGTTTTCGATGTTTCCCGAATAGCAGTCCTCGATCAGCTCGTTCATAAGCCCGCTCTCGAGCAGCTTTATCTCCGCGTCGTCCGCGATCCGAAAGTCCGCACGCAGTCCCACATTCGAAAAATTCTCGCGAAGGAGATCGAGACAGAAGCTGTGTATCGTACATATCTGCGCCCGCTCGAGCGCGAAGAGCTGACGCGTGAGTCTCCAGTCGGAGGGATTCTCCGCCGCCGCGTCACTGAGAGCCGAGGATATGCGTTCTTTAAGCTCGCTCGCCGCCGCCTTGGTGAAGGTCACGATGAGCATTCTCGTTATGTCCAACGGGTTCTCGCGGTCGGTCAGGCGGCGGATTATCCTCTCGGTCAGAACGGCGGTTTTTCCCGAACCGGCTCCGGCGGAGACGAGAAGGTCGTGACCGCGGTCGGAGATCGCCTCGCTCTGGGCTTTTGTCCATATTCTTTTCTGTGCCATCAGTGCTTCTCCTGTGTGTTCGCGGCGCGGCAGACCGGCTTCATCTCGCAGAAGCGGCAGGCGTCGTGTTTCTTTGTCTTCATCGGGTGGGCGTTCGCGTTTCCGCGCTTTATTTCGAGTCCTATGCGGCGGACGGTGGATTCTATCTCCGAGAGAAGACTGCCGAAATCCTCGAGCGTCTTCAGCGCGTCGGTTTTTCCGAAGCTCCCGTCCTTCTTTACTTTGACGGGCAGGTATCTGCCGGAGAGCTCGCGCTCCATCGCGGTCAGGACGTCCGTGTCGTCGAGAAGAAGCCCGCGCCTCGCGAGCTTGTCGGACACCATCCTCTCAACGTCCTCCGGCGCCTCCTCGCGGTCGAGCGTCACTGTCGGGACATTTGCCGAAAAGTATAAAACGCCGGCGGGGAGGATTTCGCGCCCGTTTGCGGCGTCCCTGAGCGCGCCGTGAGGTTTCGCGCCGTTCTTCCAGAGCGAGAAGAGGTAGAGGAGCATTTGCAGGTTCAGTCCCATTGCTATGTCGTCCATCGAGAATTCCTTCGTTCCGGTCTTGTAGTCGACGACGCGGACATAGAGCTTGTCTTCGCGCCGCAGGAGGTCAACCCGGTCGGCGACGCCGTAGATATACGCCTTCGACCCGTCCCCGAGGTCGACCGACAGCGGAGCGACCGACTTCCCCTGACTGTCAGAGAACCCTATCGGCAATTCGAAGAACGCCGGTGAGAACTCGCTGTCCGAGAACTCCTCCGCGATATTTTTACAGAGCAGCTTCGACGATCTGCGGAGCTTTGTGAACAGATGCCCGAGCCTTGTCCCGCGCACGTCGGGGAGAGTCTTTGATATGTCGTCCATATAGCTCTCGACGATTTCCGACACCATCCGATCGATATCCTCGTCGGTGAGACTTCCAAGCTCTCCCTCGGACGCCCTTGAAACGAACAGTTCGAGAACGTGATGTATGAAGCTTCCGATGTTCGCCGCGTCAAAATCGGCGGGCTTCGCGTCCTCAAGCTTCAGCACATATTTGCAGAAATACGAGAAGTGGCAGAGAACGTAGCTGTCGAGCCGCGACTGTGTCAGCGCGAGATCCCCGCCGGATATGAGTTCGGCGGTCTCACGGTCAAGCTCTGTTGCCGCCCCGGTCAGTGGGATGTCGAGCTTCACGAGCTTTTCTCTGGTTTCCGGCGATTTTTCAAGATATCTTCTGAGAGCCTTTCCGAGCGCGGTGTCTCCGGCTTCGGCTGTGTACTCGAGCAGCTTCCCGCGTCCCTCGAGACGGTCGGCGAGCGGCTTTTTATCGTAGTTTTCGGGTTCTTTGCCGAAAAGGGTCATGACGCGCCTCACGGCTGACGAGGGTCTGAGCGGCTTTCCCGCGAGGTCGGCACAGGCGTAAGATATCGTCAGCGTCTCGGACGCCCCGGAGGCGGCGCGGTAGAAGTGGAATCTCTCGTCGGCGGCGCGGTATTCGCTGTCGGACAGCTCTATCCCGACGGTCGCCAGAAGCTCGCGGTCAGCGTCGCCGATAAGCCCGCCGTCGTCGGGAGAGCCGGGAAACGCGCCCTCGTTCGCCCCTATCAGATAAATATGCTTTCTCGAAGCCCTGAGAAGCGACGCGTCGCCAGCTACAACCTCGTCGACAGCCGCCGGTATCCGTCCGATGTCCGCCGATGACAGGCATATTGTGAGCAGTCTCGCGAAGGTATCAGTGTCTGTCTCTGTCTCCGGTATGACGTTCGCCATCTCGTCGAGCGCGTCTATGAGTACGCCGTAGATCTGTTCAAGCTCGCCGCTCTCGGCAAGAGACGTGGATGTGCCCTCGCGTTTCAGTTCCGCCGCCTGTCTCTCGAGCGTTCCGGGAACGTCGAGCGAGGTCAGGAAGTCGTACAGAGCCTTTACGTGGTCGAGTACGGTTATACAAGCGTCGAGCTTATCGAAGAAGGTTATCAGCGGCGGGACGAGGATGTTTCGCTGTTCGTTCACCCGTTTCAGTCTCGCGCTCTCCTTTTCGGGGAGTTCGGTGAAGCCGTGTCCTCTCGGGTCCATCGTCCATTCGCGGGTGTATCTGTTCCTGCTGCGTATCGACCAGCGTTCAATGTACATCTCGAGCTCGGCGGAATTGTCGGGATCGATGCCGGAAAGCCCTGTTTTCAGGTAGGTTATCACGTCGGACGGGCGGAAGTTTCCGCTCTTTATCCGGAGAGAGGTCAGTATCGCGCGGACGAGCGGCTTTGACATGAGGTCGGTTCGCTTCGAGAAGAAGAGGGGGACGCCGTATTTTTCAAGCACAGTGTCGATTATCCCGTCGTATCTCGCGGCGCCGCGCGTTATGACCGCGAAGTCGCGCCATCTCGCGCCCTCACGGACTTTTTTCAGGATGTCCTCAGCGACCGCCTCGCATTCGGTGAAGAGGTCGGGACAGGAGACGACGCGCAGGCGCTCGGACGTTCCGTCATAAACCGCGGGGAAAGAAGCGTCGCGCGACCAGAGATTTCTCTCGATAAACGCGAGCTCGGGCGATTTCGCGCGGCGGTTTTCGGTCAGTGTCTCGAGTGTGTAATCCTGCCCGGCGGACTTCGCGAGTCTTATCAGCCTTCCGTAGGTGTCTGACAGATTTTCGAACGGAGCGGACGCGTTTCCGGGGTCGAGACAGAGGGAGATCGTCATGTCGTCCGCCTGACGCATCATCTCGTAAATCAGCGCGAATTCCTGCGCCGTGAAGCCGTTGAAGGAGTCGAGAAAAATGTCCGAACCCTCAAAGAAGCGATGCTCACGGAGCAGTTCGGCGGCGCGGTCAAGGTCGCCCGAGGCGTCGTCCGCGGTCTCTGAGACAAGACGCGAGAAGTCGGCGAGTATGAGCGAGAGGTCGTTTATCTTAGCACAGAGACGCTCTGTACGCGCGGAGGGGTTGTCCTTAGCCGTGAGCGCGGCGGCTGACTTTTCGAGCGCGGCGGGGGTGATTCGGCAGACTTTGAACTCGTTCGCGGCGCGGAGCATCGACTCGATAAGGCTCGGGTCGTCGGTTTTAGTCCCGGGCATGGATGACAGGGCGGGAGCGGTTTCGCGCAGGGCTTTCCACATGAGCAGTGATTTGCCGCTGTCGGTGAGGTAAGAGTATGAAAGCCCGCCGTATTCGCGGAAGACGCGGTTGCAGAGGCGGCGGAAGTTCAGTATTTCGAGCGACAGTGAGGGCGCGCCGTCGAGGAGGTCGGTCATCTGTTTTTCGGCGTCGACGGCGTGCTGTTCGGGGACTATCAGGAATGTCGGCTTTTCGGCTCTGACGCTTTCTGCCGCGATGTTCAGTATTCGTGTTGTCTTGCCATAACCGGCTCTGCCGCAGAGTATATCCTTTTTATAAAAAGTTTACGGGAGGGAGGGGGGCGGGGGAGGGGACCCGCTTTTCAAAGCGGGTCCTCTCCCCCGCAAGCTGACGATTATATCAGATAATTCATCCGTTCCGGCGTTTTGTCGAAGTATTTCGCGCGCATTCTGAGGAATAACGGTTTGCTGAGATAGGTGACGCCGTTCACGTCTTTCGCCGGGTAGAGACCGCGAACAAGACCTTTGAACAGGTATCCCGGCTCTGAATCGACGACGTATACGGTTCCGGAGGACGAGAGGTCGCGGGCGAGGGCTTCGCGGTAGATGTGTTTGTCTGGCTTTTTCGGGTGTTTGTCGGTTGTTTCGGAATCTTTCTGGTGCTTTTCGAGAAGTTCGCGGTCCGGGGGGAGAAGAACGTAGATGCTTCCGTCCTTTGGCGGCGGGTACTTTCTGAGTATCCGGTTCTCGCAGAACCATCCGGAGATTCCGGCGGCGAGGACAACGATAAGCACGAGCGGGAGAAGCGTCAGTATCAGCGTCGCGGAGGCGATCAGCATCGCGCTTGTCTGCACGAACGTGATGACAGCGGCGGCGAAGCGCAGGAGCTTCGTTATGAAGAAGAAGCGGCGTGTATACTTGATGGCGCGGTCGGCGGCGTTCCAGATGGAGGTGGAGCGGGCACGGTCGATGTAGAGCGAGAAGATGTTTTTTGCGCTGAGGATATCCGGTCGTTCCATTTTACCTATACCTTTCGTACAAACTTACAGTTTTGTGGCGGTTTTGAAAGACGGCTTGTCCGTCTTTCAAAATTCACGACTCCACGTCGTGAAAGCCTCAAAACTGTTTAGTCTGAAAATTTATTTTCAGACTTGCTCCTTTCGTCGTTGTATGAGTATATTATAGCAGAACTTTCCGATAACTTCAAGAGAATTTTTCAAAATACTCTTTACTTTCGGGAGAAAATATAGTATAATAGAGATATATGTATGTTAAGACGTCTGCCGTTCAACCGGCGGCGTTTTGTTGTGATATAACGGGAGATAAAAATGGCAACCAAGAAAGATGAGAAAAAGAACGAGGCGGCTTACGGCGACCAGAGTATAATCATGCTCAAGGGTCCTGACCGGGTCAGGAAGAGACCGGCGGTAATCTTCGGCTCCGACGGGCTTGAGGGCTGCGAGCATTCGTTCTTCGAGATACTCTCGAACGCGGTCGACGAGGCGAAGGAGGGCTTTGGCGACGTCATAAAGGTGACGGCGTACGCCGACCACTCGATAGAGGTCGACGACCACGGGCGCGGAGTGCCGCTCGGATGGAACGAACACGAGGGGAAATACAACTGGGAGCTCGTATACTGCGAGATGTACGCGGGCGGAAAGTACTATAACAACTCGGCGGGCGCGTCCTATGAGTTCTCGCTCGGACTGAACGGTCTCGGCGCGTGCGCCACTCAGTACAGCTCGGAGTATATGCATGTCGCGTCGTATAACGGCGAGACTGTGTCGAAAATAGATTTCGAGAAGGGATTCCCGGTCGATGAGCTGACCGTGACGCCTCTTGACAGGAAGTCGAGACGCACCGGGACTGTGATACGCTGGCTCCCCGACCTCGAGGTCTTCACCGACATAAACATCCCGAAGGAGTACTTTGAGGAGACGCTGAAAAAGCAGTCGATAGTCAATCCGAAGATACGCTTCACGCTCGACTTCGAGAACGCTGACGGTGAGTTCGAGCACAGCGAGTATTACTACGAGAACGGAATCATCGACTACGTGAACGAGCTGACCGGCGGGCAGTCGCTGACACAGCCGGTTCTCTGGCACCTCGAGACGTCCGGGCGCGACCGTGAGGACAAGGATGATTATAAACTGAAAGCGGATATTTCATTCTGCGCGTCGAACACTGTGAACGTGATTGAGTACTATCATAACTCGTCGTTTCTCGAGCATGGCGGCTCTCCGGACAAGGCGGTGCGCTCGGCGTTCGTGTGGGCGGTCGACCACTATCTGAAGGCACAGGGAAAGTACAACAAGAACGAGTCGAAGATAAATTTTGGCGACATAGAGGACTGCCTCGTGCTCGTCTCGAACAGCTACTCGACCCAGACTTCCTACGCGAACCAGACGAAGAAGGCGATAAACAACAGCTTCATAGCCGAGGCGATGACTGACTTTCTGAAGCATCAGCTCGAGGTCTATTTCGCGGAAAACCCCGGCGAGGCGGACAAATTCACCTCTCAGGTTCTGATAAACAAGCGCTCCCGCGAGACGGCGGAGTCGACCAGACTGAACCTCAAAAAGAAGCTCACCGGAACGATCGACATCGCGAACCGTGTCGATAAATTCGTCAACTGCCGCACAAAGGACCCGGAGCGGCGGGAGCTTTATATAGTCGAGGGCGACTCGGCTCTGACCTCCTGTAAGCTCGGCCGCGCGGCGGAGTTTCAGGCGATAATGGCGGTCAGAGGAAAGACGCTGAACTGTCTCAAGAGCGGCTACGACAAGATATTCAAGAACGAGATCATCGTGAACCTCCTCAAGGTCATAGGCTGCGGCGTCGAGATAAAGTCGAAAGTCAAGGGCGACATCGTCCCGTTCGACATGAGCGCTCTCAGGTGGTCGAAGATCATCATCTGCACCGATGCCGACGAGGACGGATACCAGATAAGGACGCTGATCCTGACTATGTTCTACCGCCTCCTGCCGACGCTGATAAAGAACGGGCGCATCTACATCGCCGAGTCCCCGCTCTTCGAAATCACCTGCAAGGACAAAATAGACTTCGCCTACAACGAGCAGGAAAAAGTCGAAATAATAAAGAAACTCGGAACCCAGAAATACACCCTCCAGCGCTCAAAAGGACTCGGCGAGAACGAACCCGAAATGATGTGGAAAACCACGATGAACCCCGAAACAAGGCGTCTCATCAAAGTAAACGCCGCCGACGCCGAGGAGACCGCGAGAATCTTCGACACACTGTTAGGCGACGATCTCGAAGCGCGTAAGGAATATATAACCAAGTACGGCAACCTCTATATAAAACAAGCTGAAGAAATGTAAAGGAGAAAACACCCATGATACTCAAAGACTACGAAATAATCGACTTCCACACCCACCCGTTCGGCTTTGGCGGGGAGAATATCTGCTCGCACCGCGACAACCTCGGGATGACCCCGGAGCACATCGAGCAGGACATGAGAGACGCCGGTATCTCGAAAATGTGCGGCTCAGTCATCATGCGCGACAACCAGACTCCCGACTCGCTCGACGTCATCCGCCGCTCTAACGACGCGATGTACAAAATCTGGAATATGCTCGGCGATTTCTACGTCCCCGGTCTGATGATTCACCCGAAATATGTAGAGGAATCCAAGGAGATGATAGACGAGTTCTATGCCCGCGGCGGGCGGCTTATCGGTGAGCTTGTGCCGTATACGCACGGCTGGAGCGACTACTCCTGCGAGGGCTTCTCGAAGCTGCTCGACTACGCGACCGAGAAGAACATGATCGTCAGCATCCACTCGATGGGCGAGGACGAGATGGACAGAATGTCCGAGCGCCACCCGGACACGAAGATAGTCTTCGCGCACCCGGGAGAGTATAACGAAGCAATGCGCCACATAAAGCGCCTGAAGAACCGCCCGAACCATTATCTCGACCTCTCCGGCTACGGAATCTTCCGCATGGGACTGACAAGGCGGCTGGTCGACGAGATAGGAGAAGACCGGATAATCTTCGGCTCGGACTACCCGACCTGCAACCCGTATATGTATGTCGGCGGCGTGCTCTTCGACCCGTCGCTGACCGATAAGGAAAAAGAGAAGATATTCGCCGGAAACGTGAAAAAGCTCTTCGCCGCGGCCGGGAAGGAGATCTGAAGACAGGAGAGATCATTTGCGGATAAAAGGAATATGGTTTCCATGGTTCATGAGAGTGCCGGTGAGGGCTCCGTTGCTTTCACCGTGATCGACACGTCATTCATACCACAAGGGGGATAAACCAATGGAAAAATCAATCAAAAAACATAAACGAAAACAAATAACACTCGCCGACCACTTCACAACCGGCAGACTTCTCAGATTCGTCCTGCCGTCGATTGTCATGATGGTCTTCATCTCGATCTACGGAGTGGTCGACGGGCTGTTCGTCTCGAATGTCGTCGGAAAGACAGCCTTCGCCTCGATTAACCTGATAATGCCGTTCCTGATGGTTTTCGGCGGAATCGGCTTCATGATAGGAACCGGCGGAAGTGCCATCGTCGCGCGGACCCTCGGCGAGGGAGATCGTGAGAGGGCGAACCGGATATTCTCGATGCTGATCTACGTGACAGTTGTCGTGGGCGTTATCTTTTCGGCGATCGGAATCGCGTTTCTTGAGCCGATAGCGCGGCTTCTCGGCGCTGACGACGCAATGATGCCGTACTGCCTGTCCTACGGAAGGTGTAATCTCATCGCGCTGACCGCTTTCATGCTCCAGAACGTGTTCCAGAGCTTCCTCGTGACGGCGGAGAAGCCCAAGATAGGGCTGGCGGTGACGGTCGCGGCGGGATGCACGAATATGGTGCTCGACTATCTTTTTGTCGCGGTGTTCAGGTGGGGCGTCGCGGGGGCGGCTGTTGCGACAGGTCTCAGTCAGTGCGTGGGCGGCGTGATACCGCTTGTCTATTTCCTCCTGCCGCAGGGAAAGATAAACACGAGCTGTCTTAAGCTGACAAAAGCGGGAATCGACTGGAACGTCCTTTTTCACACGGTGACGAATGGTTCGTCCGAGCTGATGAGCAGCATCTCGTCGTCGGTCGTCAATATGCTCTACAACAAGCAGCTCCTCCATTTCGAGGGAGAGAACGGTGTAGCGGCATACGGCGCCATCATGTACATAAACTTCATCTTCATCGCGATTTTCATAGGCTACGCGATAGGCTCCGCGCCGATAATCGGCTACAATTACGGCTCTTGCAACACGGACGAACTGAAGAATATGTTTAAGAAGAGCATCCTGTTCAACCTGATAACGGGGGTGTTCCTCGCCGGGCTCGCGATAGCGACGTCGGGGCTGCTGACCGGAATTTTCGTCGGATACGACGCTGAGCTCGAGGCTCTGACGAGGCATGGGTTCTGCGTTTACGCGCTGGCGTTCACGGTGTGCGGGATAAACATCTTCGGCTCGTCGATGTTCACGGCGCTCTCGAACGGGCTTGTCTCGGCGCTGATATCCTTCCTCAGAACATTGCTGTTCCAGGTGACCGTCGTGCTGGTTCTGCCGATATTCTTCGATGTCGAGGGAGTGTGGGCGTCGGTGCTGGTCGCGGAGGTGTTCGCGCTCTGCGTGACGACATTCTTCTTTGCCAGGATGCGGAAGAGATACAATTACGTGTGAGCATTGATATGAGGTTCCGGGTGTGTCTTCGCGGCGGGCGACCAATGGTCGCCCGCTCCTGACACGTACACGTCACAAATATATTATCCGCAAACGTCACACAACGGAGGTTGGCGGTCCTGCGTTGATACATGACAGATCCGCGGTCCGCGCGGAGCATCACGCCGGAGAGCATTCCGTTTTCTCCCGTTTTTGCAGGATGACGGCGCGTCCGCCTTGCCGCTCTCGCGGCGTCCGCGATTGCCTCTATCCAGATCGTGTCAGTGCCGTCTCATTACCGCGCCGTGATAACGGCGCGGCTCAAAATGTCGGAAAAATTTGTTTCCCGCGGCGAAAAGAGAACAGCGCAGCGTCAGGGCGAAAAGCCTGTCCGCTGCGCTGTTTCGTATTTGCTTATTTGGTCATGTCAGCCGTTCACTTCTTGCAGCGCCAGAGGAAGGTCACGATCTGCGCTCTGGTGCAATCCGCGTCGGGGCTGAATGTCGTGCTGGTGGTTCCTTTGGTGATATTCTCCCTGACCGCCCACAGTACAGCGTCTGCATAGTAGGCAGTTGAGTTCACATCGGCAAAGGGATTAGTTGTACCCGCTGCCGGTGACTTCTCAGAACGCCACAGGAAAGTGACGATCTGGGCACGGGAGCAGGTCATGTTGGGGCTGAACGTGGTGTCGCTGGTGCCCTTGGTGATGCCGTTTTCTACCGCCCACAGCACAGCGT
>ENA-ORIC01001115-ORIC01001115.1-human-gut-metagenome-genome-assembly--contig:-NODE-1115-length-28011-cov-4.642801_pt1 | contig 28011 bp, 21 predicted proteins | sample MGYA00243023_ERZ508732 | MGnify/ENA primary metagenome ERZ508732 (study PRJEB26277, sample SAMN04329767) | human gut metagenome | biome: human-associated habitat | host: Homo sapiens | place: USA...
GATTGTCTCGGATGAGATTTTCATCGTCAAAGATGAGAAGGAGCGCGCCGAAAAGATAGTCGGCACAATCATCCCGCGTCTGGAAGCGGGAAAATGGATAAAGCCGCTCGGATACGCGTGGTTCTGGCTCGGATACACATATTCGAATCTCGGCGAGCGCGAGAAGATGTACGACGCCTTCAACAAAGTGCTGGAGGTTATCGACAAGAGCAGCGTTTACTACGCGAACGCTCTCGCCGCCATACACATCGAGGAAATGATCGACAAATTCGATTTTATCGATACAGGACTAGGCAACTCGACTCAGTGCAGTGCGACAGGGGAGCAGTTGAAATTCATAGACGGCAAGCTTTATTTCTGGTCGCAGCCGGGGTTCGGCATCCATCACTGCACGCCGTCAATATTCTGGTACAATTCGATGGTTAACAATATGATCCTCGACCCCCGGATGAGTGTCGGCGAGACGATAGCCACACCCGACTGTAGGGCAAAACTCGTGTATTCGAGCGACAGCGAAACAGTCGTGACTCCCGCCGGGACCTTCGAAAACTGCTCATACTATAAGTCAAGCGGCGGAAAAGACGGTCTAACGTCATGCGAGACATGGTTCTGCCCGGGAGTCGGAATCGTCGCGCAGAACTGGACGCGCCATGGAGTCAGCCATCGCTGTGAGCTTTCTGAATACTCGGTCAAAGGGGACGGACTTCTCCCGCTTGGAGTCGGGAACAAATGGACCTACAGAATGATCGACAACGAGAGCATCTATGACGACGAATCAATCTATGAGGTTATCTACAACGACGGAAGCACAGTGAATATCTCTGGGTCGTGCTATCTCCGCACTGTTGGTTACAAGGACACATGGGAGGGCAATATGCTCCGCGCGCGGGAAAATTACCACCGAGGCAAAGACAGGGATGAGCATCTCGACCCCTCGATTCTCAAATACCTCGACCGCGCCGAAACTCAGGCTGAGACAAGGCGGCAGAAGGTACACACTAAGTACGCGAAACGCGTAATGACACGCATAATGGACACCGACCGCGGCGTAAATCCCGACTGCACCGAGATAGGACGCTGGAACTTCTTCGACGTTGAGACAATAAAGCGTGACGGCACGGATGTTCTGCACAGCACTGATATGCGCAAGTACTCTTTCGAGTGGAAGATTTGTGATTACTGGAATGATGAGACGAGCAAAATCCTCTACAACTTCCTCTACGAAATCATCAGCGACGACAACGGTCGACTCTGGTCGGACATGTGGGTTCCCGGCTATCATCAGGAAACTCCCCTCATACCCGAAAAGGGCTACGACGGCTTCACGAACGGCAAGCTGATTATCGACGTCTCAGGCGACGAGACGACCGAAACGCCCGCCGGAGTCTTCGAGAACTGCCGCCACGTAAAGTACAGTATGCATGCGGACAAGGGCGGCATATGGTACTTCAAGGGCGATTTCGAGCTCTGGTACGCGAAGGGCGTCGGGCTCGTGAAGCTCTCGCGCCCGCTGAAGATCTCGAATATCTGGCAGCTCACCGAGTACCGCGGCACAGGCGAGGGATACTTCCCGTTCGGAGACGGTTTCTTCCGCCGCTATGAGCCCGAGACGCTCGGCGAGGGACTGCACGCGTCGGTCGAGTACGAATTCGTCGCCGACGGTGAGCAGATGTATATTATCAAGGACGCGCTCGGTACGCAGGACCGCGCCGAATACGAGAAGCTCGAACAGGCGAAGAAATGACAAAAGCCCCGCGGGGATAACCTCGCGGGGGCTGCGTTTATCCCGGAAGCCAGCCGCCGTCAACCGTTATCGGAAACTCTCCCGGAGGATGATGAGCGGATTGGTGCTTCTAACCGCCAGGTGTCCGCGTGTATTTATCATGAAAATGAGTTCCCCGAATTATCGGGGATAATTTTTTCCATCCCGCCAACCTTTTCCCTCAAACCCGACTCTTATAGGTGAAACCTCCAAAAAGCAGAAAGGAATCAGGCAATGAACGAATACTCAGAGAAGACCGACCCGACCCTCGTCGACCTCACATTACTCGGCAACTCAGCCGCGTTCGAGGAGCTTGTCAACCGCCACCAGAAGAAGGCGCTCGGAACGGCTTTCAAGGTCACATCAAATATCTGGTCGGCTGAGGACGCCGCGCAGGACGCTTTCGTCTCGGCTTGGACGCATCTCTCGGCGCTCGAGGACAAGTCGCGGTTCGGTGCATGGGTCTGCGCGATCACGAAGAATCACGCATGCCGGATAGTCAGACACTACGCCGCCGCAGTCGAGGTCAGCCTTGATCTGCCGGATTTTCCCGAGCCGGCCGACACAAAGTCGTCCGACGCTTCGGAGCTCCGTGAGACGATCGATTCACTGAGCGAGGTTCTGCGCGAGACCGTGAAACTGCATTATTTCGGAGGCTACAAGGTTGAGGAGATCGCGAAAATGCTCGACGTTCCGGTCGGAACTGTCAAGTGGCGGCTCTCCGAGGCGAGAAAACAACTCAGAAAGGGATACGGTATCATGGAAAAAACTTACGACGAGAACGAAGACTTCACTGCGCGCGTCATGCGTCAGGTCGAGGAACTCAAATTCTGGATCACGAAGCTCAACAAGACCGGCTTCGAAGAGGCATACAAGAATGTCCTCGCGGCGGTCGAATCGCTTGATGAATCCGACAAGAAGCAGTACGCCCTCGCCGATGTGCTGCTCCAGGGCTACTGGTGGCTCGACAGGGACAAGGAAGAAATCCGCGAAAGAATGAAGGTCGCCGCCGAAAAGAGTCACAACGAAGACGTCATGGAGGCGATTGTCTCGGATGAGATTTTCATCGTCAAAGATGAGAAGGAGCGCGCCGAAAAGATAGTCGGCACAATCATCCCGCATCTGGAAGCTGGAAAATGGATAAAGCCGCTCGGATACGCGTGGTTCTGGCTCGGATACACATATTCGGAGCTCGGCGAGCGCGAGAAGATGTACGACGCCTTCAACAAGGTGTTGGAGGTTATCGACAAGGGCAGCATCTACTACGCGATCGCCCTCGCTGCTATACACACAGAGGAAATGATCGACAGGTTCGGGTACGAAGACACCGGGCACGACAACTCGACCGGGTACACCGTCGGTGGAGTGCAGTTAAAATTCATATCCGGAAAAACCATATTATGGCTGCTACCAGGATTCAACAGATGGAAATGGACGCCGCCGTATGTATTCTGGATGGGTTCGGGTGTAGACAGACTCGTCCTTGACCCCGGCATGAAAGTTGGCGACACCATCACCGCGTCGGACGGCGAGTCGAAGCTCACATACATAAGCGACAATGAGACTGTCGAGACTCCCGCCGGAACTTTCGAGAACTGCTCGCTTTTCAGCTTCAGGGGCTTGAACAACGGTGTGACCGCCTGTGATACCTGGTTTTGCCTGGGCGTTGGCATCGTCGCGCAGAGCTGGACGCGCGGAAGCAACAGCCACCGCGTCGATCTCGCGAAGTATTCGGTCAAAGGTGATGGACTTCTTCCGCTTGAGGTCGGCAACAAATGGAACTACAAGTTAGCCAACGATGATCGCATCTATGACGATGAAACAATTTATGAGGTCATCTACAACGACGGAAATACCGTAAATCTCTCCGAGTCGTGCTATCTCCGGACGGTCGGATACCAGGACACGTGGTCAGGCATCAAGCGCTGTGTGCGTGAGACCTACTATAGCGAAAATAAAACTCCTAAGCTCAACCGTTCGGTTCTGAAGTACCTCGACCGTGCCGAAGCTCTGGCAGAGACCAAGCTGCAGAAAGTCCAGGCAAGGCGCGCGAAAAACGTCATGACCCGCATTATGGACACCGACCGCGGCGTTAATCCCGGCTGCACCGAGATCGGACGCTGGAACTTCTTCAACACCGAACGTATCGAACGGAAAGGCACGGATATCCTGTACGATTATCTGACGAACAGATACGCGTTTGAGTGGAAGAACACCTATTATTGGTGCGATGAAGCGAGCAAGATACTCTACAACTTCCTCTACAATATCGTCAGCTTCGATCTGGGCGATCTGATATGGTCGGATAAGTGGGTTCCCGGCTACCATCAGGAAATCGACCTCACTCCAGAAAACGGCTACATAGACTTTCCGGACGGCGGCAAGCTGACTATCGACGTCTCAGGCGACGAGACGACTGAGACACCCGCCGGTGTCTTCGAGAACTGCCGCCACGTAAAGTACAATATGCACTCCGAAAAGGGCGGCGACTGGTACTTCAAGGGCGATTTTGAGCTCTGGTACGCGAAGGGCGTCGGGCTCGTGAAGCTCTCGCGACCGCTGAAGACCTCGAATGTCTGGCAGCTCACTGAGTACCGCGGCACTGGCGAGGGATACTTCCCGTTCGGAGACGGTTTCTTCCGCCGCTATGAGCCGGAAACGCTCGGCGAGGGACTGCACGCGTCGGTCGAGTACGAATTCGTCGCCGACGGTGAGCAGATGTATATTATCAAGGACGCGCTCGGTACGCAGGACCGCGAGGTCTTCGAGGAGCTTGAGCGTCGGGCAAAGGAACAGTAATAACAAAGGCTCTGCCGATAATCAAAGTCGGCAGAGCCTTTGTTGCGCCGTAACTGACGCATAAGTCATCCTTAAATGTATAAAAGTTTTTGAAAGGGGTGCGGGGAAAACTTTTTTCGGGAAAGTTTTCCCCGCGTTCTCTTAGCCTCTGAGTTTGAGTCCGAGTTCTCTGTCGAGCAGAGTGACGATCTTCTTTGAGACTTTGTCGGCTTCGTCGTCGGTGAGGGTTCTGTCGGGGGCGCGGAGGGTTACGTTGAAGGCGACGCTCTTTTTGCCGTCGCCGAGCTGGGCTCCGCGATAGACGTCGAAGAGTTTGATTGATTCGACGGTTTTACCGCCTGCTTTTTTCATTACGGCTTCGATGGTGCCGACTTCGAGGGTGTCGTCGCAGACGAAGGCGAAGTCGCGGGTGGTCGCCGGGAATTTCGGCAGGGGGGTGAAGTGTTTGTCGAGGTCGGTTTCGGCGAAGAGGTTTTCGAAGTCGATTTCGGCGACGTAGACGGGGGCGTCTATCGCGTAGGTTTTCTGGACTTCTGGGTGGATTTCGCCGAATACGCCGAGGACTTTGCCGTCCGCGGTGGAGATCTTCGCGCAGCGGCCGGGATGGAAGGTCGGGTTTTCGGTGTCGGCGGTGAAGGTCGCGTTCTTTATTCCCGCGCGGGAGAGAAGGGTCTCGATCATGCCCTTCAGCGTGTAGAAGTCGCCGTCGCGGAAGAAGCCGATTACGATCTGGCGGCGCTCGTCGGGGAGCTTCGTCGGGTCTTCGTCCGGGATATAGGTCTTCGCGAGCTCAAAGAGGGCGGTCTTTTCGGCGTGGTAGTTGTTGTTGCGCGCGAGGACCTCGAGCATCGACGGGATGGCGGTGGTGCGCATGACGCTGGTGTCTTCGCCGAGCGGGTTCGAGATGACGATGGATTTTCTTCTCGGGTCGTTTTCGGCGAGGTTTATCTTGTCGTAGTACTTCGGGCTGATGAAGGAGAAGGTCTCGCACTCATAGAGACCCATCGCACAGAGGAGGTCGGCGCACATATGCTCGAAGCGCTGTACGGGCGTGCGGCTGCCGGAGGTGATCGGGGTGACGAATTTTGTCGCCTTGATCGTGTTGTAGCCGTAGATTCTGAGTATCTCTTCCGCGATATCGTTCATGCAGCGGCAGTCGGCGCGGAAGGACGGTACAGTGAGGATTATGCCGTCAGCGGTGTCCTCAACGCCGAACTCGAGCTTTCTCATGACGTTCTTCATGTACTCGGCGTCAACGTCGAGACCGAGGAACGCGTTTATGCGCCCGACTTCGAGCTTCATCTTGTACGGCTCTTCCTTGCCGCCGTAGACGTCGATGGTTCCCTCGACGACATCGCCGGCGCCGAGCATCTCGACGAGCTCGCAGGCGCGGTCTATCGCCGGGAGGGTGTTCTCCGGGTCAAGCCCCTTCTCGAAGCGTCCGGAGCTCTCGGTGCGCATACCCTGGCTCTTCGCGGTCACGCGGACCGAGCTGCCGAGGAAGTTCGCGCTCTCGAAGACGACAGTCGCGGTGGTGTCGGTGATCTCGCTGTTTGCGCCGCCCATGACGCCCGCGAGAGCAACCGCCTTCTTCTCGTCGGCTATGACAAGGTTCTTTGAGTTCAGGACGTGATCGGTGTCGTCGAGCGACTTAAAGTTCTCGCCCTCAGCCGCGGTGCGGACGATGATCTTCTTGCCGTCAAGGCAGGAATAATCGAACGCGTGCATAGGCTGACCGTACTCGAGCATGACGTAGTTCGTGATATCGACGATATTGTTGATCGGTCTGACGCCGGACGCGCGCAGACGCATACGCATCCACAGCGGCGAGGGCGCGATCTTCACGTTCTTCACGACGCGCGCGGTGTATCTCGGGCAGAGCTTTGAGTCGGTGACTTTGACCGAGATGTAGTTGTCGATCTTGTCTCCGTCCTTCGTGAAACCGACCTTCGGGGTCGGGAGCGTGAACTCCTTATCGAAGGAGACGGCGGTCTCACGCGCGAGACCTATGACCGACAGGCAGTCCGGACGGTTCGAGGTGATCTCGAACTCGACGACCGTGTCGCGGAGCTTCAGGACGTCGCGGATATCATCGCCCGGCTTCGCGTCGAAGCCCTCCATGATGAATATGCCGTCCTCGATGGCGCCCGGCATATCGTGCGTCGTCAGATTCAGCTCGCCGATCGAGCAGAGCATACCGTTCGACGGAACTCCGCGGAGCTTGCCAGCCTTGATGTTCACGCCGCCCGGCAGCTTCGACGGAGCCTTCGCGACCGGAACCATAGCTCCCGCGAAGACGTTCTGCGCTCCGGTGACTATCTGTACCGGCGCGCCCTCTCCGACGTCTATCTGGCAGATCCAGAGGTGATCCGAATCCGGATGGCGCTCAAGAGAGATGACCTTTCCCGCGACGACGTTCTCGATATCGTCGCCGAGCACCTCAAAGCCCTCGACCTTGGAACCGGTCGCTGTGAGCCTGTCGCAATATTCCTTGGGCGTTATCCCGTCTATGTTGACGAAATCACTTACCCATTCAAGTGATAATACCATATCTTTATATCCTTCCTGCGCCCGCCGAAAACGTCCCGGTGGCGCAATATTCTTTATTTATAAGTGAACCTTCATATCCCCGCTCGTTCCGACGGCAAACATGAACCGGATGAACTCCGGTCTGAACGGAATGAATTCCCCGCTCTGAATGAGCGAGATGATCTCTTTCTCGTCCGCCCACCTGACCGCCTCGACCTCCTCCTTCTGGAGGGTCAGCCCGGACAAGTCGGGAGTCATGCGGACAATATAGATATCCTCAAAAATCCCGCTGCCGTTTTTCCGGTGCATATACATCGTCGAAATGATCCGGAAATCGCTGTCGGCAAGGTCGATGCCTATCTCCTCGCGCGTCTCGCGGATTATCGCGGTCCGGCTGTCCTCACCGAGGACGACGCTCCCGGCGGCGCTCATATCCCATTTGCCGGGCATGAACGACTTCGTATCGGTGCGCTTCTGTATCAGCATCCTGCCGTCATCGCCGAATACGGCGATCCTCACGACCAGCCGCCAGAGCCCGTCCGGCAGCCTGTCGCCGCGCACCATGCTCTTGCCGGTCAGGACGCGCTCAGGCGTGTAGAGATCGAACAGCTCCATCAGAACTGATCAAGGAATCTGACGTCGTTCTCGTAGAGATATCTCATGTCGTCGATGCCGTACTTGATCATCGTGACACGCTCAATGCCCATACCGAACGCGAAGCCGCTGTAGGCCTCCGGGTCGATATTGCATCCGCGGAGAACGTTCGGGTGAACCATTCCGGCGCCGAGTATCTCGATCCAGCCCTCGCCCTTGCAGAGCTTACAGCCCTTTCCGCCGCAGACGAAGCAGGAAACATCGACCTCAGCCGACGGCTCGGTGAACGGGAAGTGGTGCGGTCTGAACCTTATCTGGGTCGACTCGCCGAACATAGTCTTCGCGAAGGTCTCAAGCGTTCCCTTGAGGTCGCCCATCGTGATTCCCTTGTCGACGACAAGTCCCTCGAGCTGATGGAACAGCGGCGAGTGGGACGCGTCGACGGCATCCGAACGATAGACGCGACCGGGAGAGATGATTCTTATCGGAGGCTTCTGCTTCTCCATCGTTCTGACCTGCACAGGCGAGGTCTGTGAGCGCAGGAGGATATTGTCGGTTATATAGAACGTATCCTGCGTATCGCGCGCCGGATGGTTCTCCGGGATGTTCAGCGCCTGGAAGTTGTAGTAGTCATACTCGACCTCGGGACCATCGACAATACCGAAGCCCATGCCGACGAAGATGTCCTCCATCTCCTTCTGCACCTGAGCGAGCGGGTGACGCTTGCCGATATCCGGGGTCTTTCCGGGCATCGTTACGTCGAGCCGCTCCGCCTTCAGCTTCTCGGCGAGAGCTTCTTTCTTCTGTGCCTCCGCCTTCTCGGCGATGGCGTTTTCGATGTACTCGCGCACCTCGTTCGCGAGCTGACCGACCTTCGGACGCTCCTCGGCGGAGAGAGCGCCCATGCCGCGAAGCACGCTCGTCAGCTCGCCTTTCTTTCCGAGGAAGCGGATTCTGATCGCCTCAAGGTCGGCGTGAGCGGAGTCAAGCTGCTCCTTTGCCGCCATGCGGATCTGTTCGAGTTTTTCTTTCATTTTTTTACCATTCCTTTCGCGAAGATCATATAAAAAGCCGCCCGTCCAAAGCTCTGGCGCGAAGACGCGCGGACTAAGGACGAAGCGGCAGAAAGCGCTCCGCGGTACCACCTTTATTCATTGCCGGCGATTATAAATCGTCTCAATACTCTTGACGATCCTTAACGCGGATCAGGCGGCGCCGACTACTTAACTTTCACCGAAGCTGCTCCGAAGCGAAACGCCTTTCCGACCCGTGGCGGAACCGATCCCAGCGACCCCGGTCCCTCTCTGGCTGCCCGTGTGACGGATGGCAGACTTCATCATTGCATTTGATATCAGTATACCACATTTCAGAAAAAAATGCAAGAGGTAAATTAAGAATTTTTCAGGTTTTCCGCGGATTTTTACTCGGAAAGGCGCGTCTTTACCCGGTCGGATATTATCTCGGCTGTGCGGTCGAGCGTCTGCGCGCCGGAGAAGTACGCGGACGCCTCCTCGAGGACGATATCCTTCACCGCGCCGTCAATGCGCACGGGATTCAATCTCACTCTGTTGTATACGAGATTCTTCATCAACCGGATATCATCCGTGTCCGGAACTATCCGCGCCGTCGGCGGCTTCTTCTTTTCGGACACGGCTCTGCGCATTGTGATATCATCATATGAATTCCTCTTGACGCATCTTATTGAGCCGTCACTTATCACGACCATGTTTTCAAGTGTATCGAGCATGATATCGGCAGCCCCGCGCGCCGTCGGGAAACGATCTCCAGATTTGTCCGCGTACGTTTTCCAGTCGTCACTCTGCGCCTCGAGGCAGTGCAGTACAAATTTCCATGAAGAATCGCTGTCTCCGCGCTTCGTGAGCCCGATTCCGGTCGACGCGGAAACACTGTATCCGAATCCGTTTTCCGATGGGAGACCGAACGTCACGGTGCTGTCACCGACTGACAGTACGCTTCTCAGAGCCATATATATCATACTGTCGCAGGTCTCCTTTATCACAAGATAATCCTGCCCGAACTTTCCGGACTTCGCTTCAACTATATTAACGTCCCCGCAGAATCCGATTAAATCCCGGAAATCCCCGTCAGACGGATAACAGTCGAGCAGCTCAGACAGCAGTTTTTCCCTGCCGGACGTTTCCGTGTCGCCGTAGGTTCCGAAAAACGGCACGCCATTTTCCTTCGCCGCCTCATTCATTATTTCAAACGCCGCGGATACATCATCTCTATTCGCCGCATCGGCAATATCCTCATCCGTCGTCACGAGCATTCCGAACTCATATTCAAGCGCGAGATACGGCAGTTTCCCGTCATACTCAAACGGTTCAAGCACACACGGAGCGAAATATTCCCGCCCGACGCTGTCGTCGATAAGTTCATACAGGTCTTCAAAGCAGTCATATCTCATGAAGTCCTCAGCCTTTATTCCGCCCGTGAAGACAACCATATCCGGCATCTTTCCGAAGACAAGGTCGCGCGACAGCTTCTCTGACGCGGTTGAAACGTCGTCCGTTTCGTAGGGTCTCGCGACAACACGGTAATCCTTGCTCGTCAGGTTGAAAGAGCTTATATACCGCTGAATATTCTGAGTGTCGTACCCCCCGCTCGTCGCGTCGTAGGCAATGGTCAGCTCTTTTCTCGTGGTCGGGCGCTTCTGACCGGACGTCACCTTCACGAACATCATTTTGCTGAAATCGCCGCTGCCAGCCGAGCCGTAGTTCACCGTCAGATATATGCCGCCGTCCGAAACTACAGAGATATCCCTGATCATATCCGCCGCGAGGTCTATGTCCGTCCAGTTAAAGAGCCTGCGCTTGTTTCCGTCTTTGCCGAGCGTATCTATCCCCGCGGAATCCCGCGCGTATGCCGTGCCGTCGCCGCCGATCATCACCGTGTACGCATTGATCATCGTCAGCTTTTCAGACGTCTCAATCGTATCGCCGAGCCTGACCGCGAGACGGTCCGTCTCGACGCCGTTCGTCTTGTAATACGAGAGATAAACGTCGCCGTTACCCGCCTCGATAAGCTCCGGAGAATTCGCCGACCTGTCCGCAAAATCCGGGAACAGCTCTGACAGAGTCCCGCTCCATATCACATTCAGATTGTCGTCGAGCGCCGCCAGACTATCACCGTAGAGGAGACAGACGTGATCTCCCGATGTCTTCATATCCACGTCGACACCGGTGGAGAAAAATCCGTCGCCTATTCCGACAACAGGGAGAGACGCGTCGATACCGCCGTCCGTTCCGATGACGCACAGCTCATAAAAGTTGTGGAACGCGCCGCCGGAATGCCGCTCTTTCCGCTCTTCTTCGGTGCATTTGTCTTCGCTGTACTGCGTCAGCACCACTATCCGTCCGTCGCCGAGGATATCAAAACCATACGTCTCGAGATACATCGGCTGACCGGCGTCGTTTCTCGGCGCGATTGTCGTGACGCTGCCGCCGTCGATTATCGTGAACTGCGTCGCGTAGTACGGGCTTTTGAGGTCGCTCTTCGTCGAGCTTAAAAGGTCGACCTCACTTGTCAGGATATCGATCTCCTCGCGAAGAGACGCGATCTTGTCCGGCTCCTCCGCCTTCAGCGCGGAATCAAGCTCCTGCTCCGCCTCGGCGAGCCGGTTTTCGGACGCGGCGAGGTCTTCGGCTATGCTTTCGTTCGTACGAAAAGACACACAGGAATAATTGTCGGTCTCCCCGTCCGCGTAATACATCGAGGACATAAGGAATTTTGACTTCGCGGCGGTCGTTGTTATGTAGAAATCAGTGTCGGGTTCATTCGGCAGCTTTGGGATGATATCACTGAGCGGGGTATAATCCGCGTAATACACAGGTGAACTGTCGGCGCAGGAAACAAACGACAGCAGCGCCGCCGACAGAACGAGCAGAATAAGACCGATACTGATTATTTTCATATGACTCCTCCGCGTTTATACGAATTCCGATATTACTATTCCGCGAGCTTCGTCTTCACCCGGTCGGATATTATCTCGACCGTGCGGTCAAGCGTCTGCGCGCCCGCGAAGTACGCCGCCGTCTCCTCCTTTACTATCCCGATCAGCTTTGTATCGGCGTTCGCCGGGGTGACGGCAGTCTCGAACAGGTCTCTTAGATACGCCTCGTCCTCGTCGGTGAAATATATGCAGTCGGGCGGCAGATTCAAGGTATTGACCGGGTTCCGTAAATATCCGACCGCGGCAGTGTATCTTCCGTCCGCGCTCGCGAATGTGTCTATTGTCATATAGGACTTTTTCACTGCCGTGAACAGATTGTCCATCGCCGCGCGCGTCGTCGGGAAATAGAACATCCCATTGAGCTCATATATGTTGTCCACGGCTCGCTCACACCGCTCCTCCGTCGTGTCGAGCCAGTATTTCATGAACTCCCACGCGCCCTCTTTGTCGTCACTTCTATTCGTTATCGCGAGGCTCGACGCTATACGGATGATCGTGCCGCCCTCCACCGGGTAGCCGACCGTATTAAGGTCAGAAAAATCCTTCGCGAGCAGCGTACGCTGTTGCAGATAGTCCTCGATACCATACATATTTAAAAAAGACAGCGCGGCTTTCTGCTCATAGTAGTCGAGCGTGTAATAATTGGCGTCGCTGACCGCGTAGTCAGCTTCTCCGCAGATCCTCAGAAGCTCCGCGAAATCCTTCCCGAGCCTGACTTTTCCGCTCTCGTAATCAACAGATTCGGACAGAACGCCGTCGAGCAGCTTCGAGAACACCGGCTGCGCGGGTGTCGTCTTGTCGTCCGAGCGGAACAGCGGTATGCCAATCTCACGCGCGGCGTCGGATATCGCGGCGAGGTCTTCCGCCGAACCGAATGTCTTTCCGTTATAAACGCTCTTATCGCAGACTATCGTCTCGGGTATTATCCCGGTCGTCAGATAGTACAGCTTCCCGTCATTCTCGAACGGCTTCAGCGCGGCGGGAAGGAACGCGTCCTTCGTGTATTTGTTATCCTTCTTCATAAAGTCGTACAGATTGACAAACGCCTTCTGTCTGACAAATATCTCCGGCGTTATCGTTCCGCCGAGCAACACTATGTCGGGCGTACTGCCGGACACTATCTCGCGCATCAGCTTGTCGTTCGCGGTCGAGTTCTCGTCCGTGCGGTAGTCGACAGTGCGCACGCGGTAATCCTCGTTTGATCTGTTGAACCGCCGGACGGTTTTCTGTAGCTCCGCGTAGCTCAGCTGCCTTGATCCGTCCTCATACGCGAGAATAAGCACCTTCCGGTCGTCGACCGGCGTATCGCTTGTCGTCACCCTGACGAACATATCCTCCCCGGTGTCCGGGTCGGTCACCTCGGCTGTTATTTCGTCCTTCGACACGACATGGATATAGTTCACCATGCCGCCGTAGAGATCGATATCGCTCCAGTAGCAGACGATGTTCGAGTTCATATCATAAATATCGTCAGCGCCAACGTCGTCGGTCAGGCTCTCCCCGCCGATCTTTCCGGCGTAATATATGCCGGAGCCGGTCTTGTAGTACACGTCGTCGCCGGATATTATCGTATCATTTCCGCCGAGATACGGAAGCGTTTCCGGCTCGCCGACCGGATTTTCAGTCGGCGTCAGCTCACAGCGCCTGTAAAAGGTTCTTCCGTCGGCGGCTTTGTATGGGTATTTGAGATATACGGTTCCGTCTTCCGAGCGGTCGAGAGTGACATTGTATCCGAATATGGGATTCTCAGTAAAGTCAAGAATGTCCTCGAGCTTCACAAAGCCCGCGAGGACATAACCATCATCTTTCGGAGTGATGGCAATGATACGCTCATATGTACGGATATAGATACTTCCGTCGGCGGCGGCTCTGATCTGCTGAATGCTGTACTCATCCTTGATTGTCAGCAGATCGTGCATACGATCGTCAACCGTGTCCAGTACAATTCGTGAAGAAAGCAGACCATCCGGTTCAATAAACGCGATCGCATACGAGTTGCCAATATGCTTGACCGGTCTTATACCATATTCATTCACTTCATCCGACAGAATCCATTTTATCGTCTGATAGTTTACCATAAACCGACCGTCAGGCATGAAATCATAGCCGCCGTACTCAAATGAAGAATCAACGACATTATTGCCTTTGCTATCCTTTATTTCAATAAATTCGGCATTTCCGGAAGCGATATCATATATAACGAATCCTCCGTATGAATACTCGTAGATCTTTTTCGTCAATTCATATGACCCGGCGTCAAGGCTATCATAAATTAACGGCTCGTAATCGACAAGAGAATTCTCGTCCGATATCTCCCCATCCGGAGTATAGTATAATGGCGCCCTCAGATTTGCCTGCGGCTTTGTCAGGTCGGTTTTGTTTTTCAGACCGACCTTTATTGCCATCTTGCCGCCATTCATAATTACCTTTTCATAATTATTCAATGAAAAACCATTCGCGCCATATTTTCCGGAAGATGCTATTATGTCAGTGACGCTTGTGTACTGGGTTTTGTAGTATATTTCGTCTCGCTCTACCGTTTTTGTGCCGCAGGATACGGCCGCGAAGAGCGATATGATGATGATTATGGCAAAAAGCAATCTTCTGATGCTCATTTTTTATCTCCTCTTAATCACATCTTTTTCAAAAGGCTGCGGCAGATATGACCTGCCACAGCCCTTTCATGATTGATGTGTAATGCGGCTCAGTTCATTAATGCACCGACATTTATCTCTTCGTGCAGCGCATAGCACACTCATATATGTTCTTTCAACCATGCGAGTCATGGTCTTGCAGCCACGGATATTATATATGGTGATTCGCGATATAACATCTGCTTTCTGACTACATTATATCATACCGCACCTCATTTGTCAATAGCATTTTCGATTTTTTCACCAAGAAAATTCAATTTCGGATATGTTACATTGTATATGTTAATTTTTGTTAATTTTATAGATTACACAAAAAGCGCGCGGAAACAATCCGCGCGCCGTTCACTATTCCCTTCACATCACAATATCCGCGAACACAGCCCCCGAGACCTTCGCGAGGTCCTCCGGCTTCGCCTCTATCTGCCAGCCGATCCTTCCGGCGCTCACGAGTATCGTGTCGCAGTTTTGCGCGCTCGCGTCGAAGACCGTGCGGTACCGCTTCTTCATGCCGACCGGCGAGCAGCCGCCGCGCACATAGCCGGTGATCTTGTTTATGTCCGCCACGTGTATCATCTCCACGTTCTTCACGCCGACCGCCTTCGCCGCCTTCTTGAGATCGAGCTCCTTCGCCACCGGAACGTCGAAGACATAATAGTTCCGGTCGCTTCCCTGCGTCACGAGAGTCTTGAACACCTTCTCCACCGGTATCCCGATCCTCTCCGCGACGGTCACGCCGTCCACCGCGACTCCCTCCTCGTGCTCATAGGTGTGCGGTGTGTACGGCAGCTTCGCGCTGTCGAAAATTCTGTATACGTTCGTCTTGAATTCAGCCATTTTTATGACCATACCTTTCGTACTAACTTACAGTTTGGTCCGAAAATTCATTTTCAGACTTATTCCTCCGCGCCGTTTCCGGTATCGAAAAGCCTCGCGGTTATCTCCGCCGACGCGCCGTGAAGCAGCTTCACATAATGATCTATCTCCCCGACCGTCTTCTGCCCGATGAAACCGGAGAAGGACAGCGCGGCGATTATCTCGCCTTCTCCCGCGCCGCGTCCGCCGCCCCTCGCGGCTCCCTTCGCGGCCCGGACAGGAACGGCTATGCAAAAGCCCTCCTCCTGCGACTCATGCGCGTCAAGGGCAAACCCGCGCTCACGCACCGCCGCGAGCTCCTTCATGAACTCTTCCTTCGAGCATATCGTCGACGCGGTCATACGTTTATAATCAATCGAGTCAAGTATCTCACCGAGCATCGGCTCCTTTATCTCGGACAGCAGTATCTTGCCGCAGGCACTCGCGTGCAGAGGCAGAACAGTGCCGACCGGAGGAACATAATCGACGATCTTGGTTGTCCTCGACTGACCGAGAATATAGCATTTGTCCGGGTCGCGCACGACGAGATTCATCGCCTCGTGCTCGCTCTCGCTGAGCCGCGCCATCACGTGATATGCCGTCTCGCGCATCGCGAGGCGGAAGCTCGTCCCGAAAGTCGCGAGGGATATCTTGTATCCGACCGTATATTTCTCGTTCTCGTCCTGATATACCCAGCCGTGAGAGCGCATCGTGCGGAGCATCCTGTAGACAGTTGCCGCGCTCATGCCGCAGATCTTCGCGATCTCGTTGACGCCGAGCGGACTGTCCGCGTCACGCACCGCGTCAAGAACACATAACGCCTTCTCAAGCGCCTTTACGTTTCCTGTCTCTTCCATCTTTTGTTTTCCCCCAGTTGTTTACTGGTATATATTATAACACCTGAGCGGCGGCAATTCAACCGGAAATTTTTGAATTATTTTTGCCGAAGGGGTTGACAGGGAGGATTTTATGTGCTATAATCAAAATATGAAACGGCCATTTCAAAATTTGATTTTGGAGGACACCCTGAATGAAGCTGACAAGAAACACTATATCGCGGATGATCTCCGCGTCTCTCGCGGCGATGCTTTTTCTGACCGCGTGCGGGAACACGACGGACGCCGGAAACGAGAACACATCTGCGGAAAAAGACAGCACATCTGACACAACGACCGAAGAATCCATGCCGGTTCTCCCTGAACGCGATTTCGGCGGGTATGAGTTCACGTTTCTGAACGGAAACACGGCGTATACATACGGCTCTGTCGTCGCGGAGGAACAGAACGGCGAGACGATGAACGATTCTATATATCTGCGCAACAGCAAGGTCGAGGACAGATACAACATAACAATAAAAGAAATCCTCACCGATAACGCTCAGAAGGATTTCACGAAATCCGTGACAGCCGGCGACAACAGCTTTGATATCGGTCTTCTCAGAATGGAATGGGCTTTTCCGATTGTTCTCGAGAACGGCGCGATGAACTGGGAAGATATTCCGAATCTGAACCTCAGTCAGCCATGGTGGGTTCAGGGCTCGCTGTCCTCCATGTCCCTGATGAATAATATCTATTTCGCCGTCAGCAGCTTTGACGTGTCACATTTTGAGAGCGTGCGCACTTTCCTGTTCAATAAACGTATGCTCGACGAATATGGTCTTGAGTCCCCATATGAGCTTGTCGACAGCGGAAAATGGACGCTCGAGAAGTTCTACCAGATGGCGGTGAGCGTGGGCACGGATCTTGACAGCGACGGCAAGTGGACAAAGGATGATCAGTATGGACTTATAGGTTACTCGAACGTGCTCTGCAACACACTCATGTGCGGTGTGGGTTCGATACTCTCAATCGGCAAGGATAATAACGATATACCATACTTTGACCTTGATCAGGAATCTTATATTGACAGACTTCAGACTGTTTCGAAGCTTTTCGAAAAGAAAGACGGTTTCGTTTACACTGAGAATAAGCAGGATATTTTCCGTAACGGCAAAGCTCTGTTCCTCAGCTGTCTGCTGAATGAAGCAGCCGCTCTCCGTGATATGGAGGATGATTTCGGCATTCTCCCTGCGCCGAAATATAACGAGGCTCAGGAAAACTACATAAATCTTGGCGGCAGTCCGTTCTTCATGACCGTCCCGATAACAACTCCGGACAAAGACAGAACCGGCACTGTCATGGAAGCTCTCGCGTACGACTCCATGGGGCTCGTTGACACGGCGTATTACGATATAGTTCTCAAAGGCAAGGCGTCGCGTGACGCTGAGTCTGAGAAGATGCTCGACCTCATATCGTCGACTCTTGAGTATTATCACCCGCTCGCGAACTCCTACCTCAACTCTCCTCTCGCGGACAATTACATCTGGAAAGGCAAAACCGACTTCGCCTCCTATTTCGCGTCTGTCAAGGACAAAATCCAGTCCGACATCGACACGGCTATGAAAACCTATCGCGAGAACGTCGGTTGAAACAATCTGAAAGGAATCTCTTATACCAATGGAAATAACGCCTCTGAAGATAATCGCTCAGCTCATCGGCGGGCTCGGTATGGCGGCGCTCTTCATCTCATATCAGCAGACGAAGCGGAAAAGGCTTCTGTTCTGCAAGCTCTGCGCGGATGTCGCGTGGGTGGCTCACTATCTGTGCCTCGGCGCGGTCGGAGGCGCAATACCGAATTTTGTCGGCATCTTCAGGGAGATAATCTTCATGCAGGAGGACAAGAAGTGGTCGAAATCGCCTGTCTTCCCGGCGATATTCATCGTCATCAACTGGGCGCTCGCGATAACGACGTGGAAGTCGGCGCTGAACCTCCTGCCGATCTGCGCGTCAACCGCCGTGACGATCTCGCTGTTCGTGAAGAAGCCCCGGGTGACACGGGCGATCTGCGCTCCGGTCTCGGTCTGCTTCATTATATATGATATCTTCGTCGGCAGCTGGATCGGGATAATAAACGAGTCGGTCGCGCTCGTCTCGATAGTTTCTTCCTTCATTAAAAACGACCTTCCGGAGATGAGGAGGAAAAAAGCCGGGAACCGGAGTTAACAGTTGAGCTTACATGAACGGGCTGTCCTGCCGATGCGTGACAGTTCCGTTCTTTTTTCGGCTTTTTTCCTTCCGGCTATTTACAAACGAGTTTTTTTGTGGTATACTTTTTCTGAACTATATTTTTCTCACGGAGGAAAAAGAAATGGGAATGCCGCATAAATTCGGAATGTTCGTGCACTGGGGGATATATTCGCTGACCGGGTACCACGAACAGGCGCGCTGGCGCTTCTTCACTCCCCGCGCCGAATATCGAAAGCTCATGAACGAGTTCAACCCGGTAAAATACGACCCGGACGAATGGGTCAGGCTCGCGAAGGACGCCGGGATGGAATACATCTGCTTCACGACGAAGCACCACGACGGATTCTGTATGTTCGACACGAAATACACCGACTTCAACATAATGAACACGCCGTATCACCGCGACGTGCTGAAAGAGCTGTCCGAAGCGTGCGCGCGCGGCGGGCTCGCTCTCTCGCTCTACTATTCGAACCCGGACTGGGACTACAAATACGGCTACAATTCGCACAGTTCGCATCAGATGCCGGAAAAGGGCGACGCCGAGAACATCGAAAAGCTGAAGGAATTCCAGAAAAATCAGATCCGCGAGCTGCTCACAAACTATGGAAAGATCTACACCTTCTTCTGGGACATCCCGACGAATATCTCCGACCCGTCGATGAACGAGTTCATCCGCTCGCTCCAGCCGGACATCCTGATAGACGACCGCGGATGGGGAGACAAGGGCGACTTCTCTACGCCGGAGCGCTTTGTTCCTGACGGACACAAATTCGAGAGGATGACCGAGGCGTGCCAGTCGGTCGGCGAGCAGAGCTGGGGCTACTGCGCCGACGAAGATTATTTCACTAACAGATATCTGACGGCGAGCATCGACAAGATACGCGCCATGGACGGAAGCTATCTTCTGAACGTCGGTCCGATGCCGGACGGACGCATACCGGAGCGCTCCGCGGAGATAGTCCGCCGCGTCGGAAAGTGGTACAACAGCGTGAAAGAGGCTTTCGACGCCGAACCTTACCTGCTCGAGAACCGCGGTCTCGTCTGCACGAAGCGCGGGAGCACGCTATATGTACATATTCCTGACGGTCTGAACGCGCGCGGTCTGACCCTGAAACCTATCGACGTCCTGCCGAAGTCGGTCACCCTGCTGAATGACGGAAGATCACTGAAATACTCGATAACGACCAGACCGGAGGACAAGGGCTGGTCCGCGCCCGACAACATTCTGAGGCGCCAGACACTGCACATCTTCGATATGCCGGCAGACGAGTTCGCCGACGAGACGATGGTGCTCAGAATTGAGCTCGACGAGGGGAAAATAGAGGTCTGACCCGGACATAAATTTACAAGTCCCCACTTTACACAGTTACGGAAAAGTGCTATACTATATCGTGATAAATAAAGGAAAGCGAGAAATAAAATGAGCTACAAAACCGATTTCATCGAATTCATGGTAAGAAGCGGTGTCCTCCGCTTCGGCGACTTCACGACCAAGAGCGGACGCAAGTCCCCGTACTTCGTCAACACCGGCAACTACCGCACCGGCGCTCAGATGTCAAAGCTCGGCAAATACTACGCTGAGTGCCTGAAGAACAACGTCGGCGAGGATTTCGACGTCCTCTTCGGACCGGCTTACAAGGGCATCCCGCTCGCGACTGTCACCGCCTGCGCGCTCTACACCGAGTACGGCATAGACAAGCCTTATTGCTTCAACCGCAAGGAGGTCAAGGATCACGGCGAGGGCGGAAACATGGTCGGCGCGAAGCTCTCTGACGGCGACCGCGTCGTCATCATCGAGGACGTCATCACCGCCGGAACGGCAGTCCGCGAGACTCTCCCGCAGCTCAAGGCAGCCGCCGACGTGAAGGTCGAGCACATGATCATCTCGGTCGACCGCATGGAGCGCGGTCAGTCTGGAACTACCGCCATAAAGGAGATAGGCGCCGAGTTCGGCATAAAGGTGCATCCGATTGTCACCGTCCGAGACATAATCGAACATCTCCACAACCGCGAGATCGACGGCAGGGTGGTTCTTGACGACGAGATCCGCGCGCGTATGGAGGAGTACCTCGACAAGTACTGCGAAAAATGAGTCCGACGATAAAATACCTCCAGGAATATCTCCGCTCAAAGGATTACCATGGCGGCGACCCGACGCCGTATTTTCACAAGCTGGTCGAGGAGGTCGGCGAGCTGTCCCGCGCGATACTGCTCGAAGAGCCGCATACAGACGGCGTTAACATCAAGGGCACGGTCGACGAGGAGATCTGGGACGTCATATATTACGCGCTCTGCGTCGCCAACGAGCTCGGCGTGAGCCTTGACGAGGTCATTGAACTCAAGGAGAATTACAACAACAGGCGTTATAATCCGGAAGCGAGGTATGACCCCAGGTGATAAGACTGAGACCGGCAAAGCCGGAGGACGTCCCGGCGCTTGTCGAGATATACCGCCCGTATGTCGAAATCGGAACCGCGTCGCTCGAGTACGACACTCCGTCGGTTGAGGAGTTCGGACGGCGATTGGAGTCGATCTCAGCGGAGTTTCCGTATATAGTCTGCGAAGTCGACGGCGAGGTGGTCGGCTATTCCTACGCGCACAGGTACAAGGAGCGCTTCGGCTACCGTTTCTGCGCCGAGCTGACTGTATACCTTAAGGAAGGCTTCGGCAAAAAGAGGCTCGGCACGAGACTCTATTCGGCGGTCATCGAGCTTCTCGGGCTTATGGGCTACAAAAATCTCTACGGCATTGTGACCGACCCGAACCCCGGCAGCTTCGCGCTGCATAAGTCGCTCGGCTTCAGCGAGACCGGACGCGAGCATCTCGCCGGTGTGAAGTTCGGCAAGTGGCACGACGTCGTGCTGTTCGAAAAGCTCATCGCACCGCACGAGCCGCTGACAGACGACCCGCGAGGGTTGCCGCTGACACTTCCGGAGCTCGGTCGGGACAGATTCGCGGAGATACTCGCGAAATACGGGGAATGATCATCATATCATATTTGACAGCCGTCGTTTCTGACGGCTGTTTTTTTATAATCTTGCAGAAATGTGCGCCGAATGTATTGCATATCCGGAACGTTTATGATATAATCTGTTCATAGAAGCTGAAAGGAATCGGAATCATGTATACAGACAGCATAAACCGTGTACTCGATTATATCGAGGAACACCTCACCGACGAGATATCATACAGCACTCTCGCCGGTATGATGGCGATGTCGGTCTATGAGTTCAGGCGGATATTCGCCTTTATAATAGGTACGCCGCTCTCGGATTACATAAGGCTCAGAAGACTGTCGATGGCGGTGTTCGACCTTCAGAACCCGGGCGTGTCCGTGACGGATATCGCGGTGAAATACCGTTATGACTCGCCGTCCTCCTTCTCAAGGGCGTTCCGGGATATGCAGGGAATGTCCCCGACCGAGGCAAGACAGAGCGGCTCGCTTCTGCGGAGCTTTCCGCGGGCGTCACTCTCGGTCACGGTCTCCGGCGCGTCGGGAATAGAGTTCCGTCTTATGCGGCGCGGCAGTATGAAGCTCTGCGGACACACAGGCATTTCGGACAGAAACGCGGGTGACTGCGGCGAGGAGATCTGGAACGCCTACTATGACGGCGGTTATCACGACCGGCTGGCAGAATCCGGGGCTTTTGCGGCGGAGCACGCCGAGTTCGCCGCTTACACCGGAAGCGGGGATTCTGACGTGAATTGCACGATAGGAGCCCTGCTTCCCGCGGACGCGCCGACGCCGGACGGTATGGAGGCACTCATCATACCGCCCGCCCTCTGGGGTGTTTTCGACGTCGTCGGGACTATGGACTGGCAGATCAACGCCGCGTACTACAAGACGGTCGCGGAGTGGCTCGGCGCGTCGATCTATGAGCGCGACCCGGATATCTGCAATCTCGAGTCCTTCCCCGTCGAGGATCGCGAGGAGAGCGAGACGATGCGCTGGCGCATATATTACCCTCTCAGGCAGAAAAAATAACAGAGAATACACGAAAGGAACAGCAGAAATGAACGATGTGATACTCATTACAGGAGGCTCGGACGGCTACGGAAAAGCCGCCGCGAAGCGATTCGCCGAAGCTGGCTGCCGTGTCGTCATCACAGGCAGAAGAAAGGACGCGCTCGCGCTCGCCGCGGAGGAGACTGGCGCCATACCGTTCGCCGCCGACGCGACCTCGCCGGAGGACTGGGAAAGACTCGGAAAATTCATCCGTGAGAAATTCGGCAGGCTCGACCTGCTCGTGAACAACGCCGGAGGAGGCGTCGCGATAAAAGAGACAGCCGACATATCAGTCGACGAGATCGACCGCGCGATAAAGCTGAACCTGAACAGCGCGATATACGGCTGCCGGGAGTTCGCCCCGATGTTTCTTTCGCAAAAATGCGGAACCATCATCAACGTCTCCTCGGTATGCGCAAAGGAGGCGTGGCCGGGCTGGAGCGTCTACGCGGCGGCGAAGTGGGGCGTTCTCGGCTTCACGAAGGGTCTCGCGACCGAGCTCGCGCCGGACGGCGTCAGAGTGACCTGTCTTGTTCCCGGAGCCGGTGACACCTCGTTTGACAAAAACGCGGGCTTCACCGGACGCGGATGTGTTCCCGGACTCAAGTCCGGAAATATCGCGGACACCATCTTCGCGGTCTATAACCTTCCTGAAAACGTCTGGGTCGAGGAGATCACGGTATGGGGGATAGATCAGGTGGTGATACCGCTGTGAAACTTCTGCTCGAGGCCGAATCCTTCGATACCCTCGGCGGATGGGTCACCGAAACGCAGTCGATGCAGACTATCGGCTCCGCGTACATAATGGCGCACGGCATGGGTGTTCCGGTCGCCGACGCGGAGACCACGATAGAGTTAGCGGAAGCCGGAGTATACGCCTTCTGGGCGCGCACGCGCGACTGGACGGCAGTCTGGGGACGCGGAGAACCGGCTGGGCGCTTCACGCTGAATGTGGACGGGAGCCCTCTCGGAACGATTCTCGGGACAAACGGAAGCGAGTGGAAATGGCAGAAAGCCGGAAGTGTTGAACTTTTGCCCGGAAAGCACAGTATCTCCCTGCACGACCTCACCGGTTTCAACGGTCGCTGCGACGCCGTATACATAACGAATGATGGCGACGAACCCGAACAGGACAATGGGAAGATGACAGAATTCCGCAGACGTATCCGCGGGATCACGGTCGAGGATTTCCCGGAGGAATTCGATCTCATCGTCGCCGGCGGTGGAATCGCCGGTATCTGCACCGCGCTCTCGGCGATACGGAGCGGAGTAAAGACCCTGTTGATTCAGGACAGAGGAGTTCTCGGCGGATGCAACAGCTCCGAGGTGCGCGTATCGCTCGGCGGACAGCCTCACGCCGGTAACTATCCGCGTCTCGGCGACATCGTCGATGAGATCGCTCCGATAATGGGAAGCGGCGGAACATACCCCGCCGAATACTACGAAGACGCACGCAAGAAAATGGCGTTCGAGCTCTCGCCGCATGATCTGTGGCATACCGAGCTGAACACAGCTGTCGTCGGAGTCGAGCGGGAAGAAAACAGAATAACAGCGGTCATATGCCGCTCCTGCGTCACCGGAAAGGAAGCACGATACCGCGCGAAGCTCTTCTCCGACTGTACCGGAGACGCCGTCCTCGCCCGGATGATGGGAGCGGAGACCATGTACGGCACCGAACCGCGCGAAAGATTCGGTGAATCCCTCGCCCCCGATAAGGCAAGGGATGAAGTCATGGGACAGTCAGTACTCTGGCTGACAAAGGACGCCGGACACCCCTGCGGCTTTCCAGACGTGGATTTCGGCATAGAAATCAACGAGGACAACTGCCTTTACGTAAAAGGCGGCGACTGGGAATGGGAAAGCGGACAATACAGAAACCAGGCGCTCGACGCCGAGTACATCCGCGACTACGCCATGATGGCGATCTTCGCGAACTTCTCATATCTGAAGAACCATTCCGCGAGAAAAGAAGAGTTCAGAAATACAGTGCTCGATTGGATCTCGCCGATCGGGGGAAAACGCGAAAGCTATCGCGTCGTCGGAGACCTCGTCATGACGCAGAACGATATCGATTCAAAGATGCCGTATCCCGACGGAACCGCGGCAATTACGTGGGATATCGACCTACACTACCCTGACCCGAAATACAGGGATATCTACCCCGAACCTTTCCGCTCCTGCGCGTATCACAGAGGTATACACGCGCCGTGTCCGATACCGTACAGATGCCTGTATTCAAGGGATGTCGACAATCTCTTCCTCGGCGGACGGATAATATCCGCGTCTCACGTCGCCTTCGCCGCGATACGCGTCATGCGCACGCTCGGACAGCTCGGCGAGGTTGTCGGAATGGCGGCAGCCGTCGCGAAATCCCACAACGCGACGCCGCGCGAGGTATACACAAAATATCTTGACGAGCTCATTATGCGGATGAGAGCCGGAATCGCGAGACCGTATTACCACTCATACCCTACCCGCGCGCATGACGAACGGTATCACATAAAAGAGATCGGTATGCTGAGGGTCGTCCCGTGCGAGGGACATCCGGACGATATCGAAAAAATCAAGAATGACCCGGAGCTCTTCGCACGGCTCGCCGCGCTCGGCATCACGCACGAGAACGGCAAAAAGCTGAACGAGTTCTGACAAAAAAAGTGTGCCTCACTTCAGAGTGACAGCACACTTTTTTGTCATTTTCCTGTTGACAAACCCGCGTACACGAGTTATAATAGTCATGGCTCTTCGCAACAATACTTAACATAAATCCGCAAATGATGTAAACCGCAAGCGATTGACCGGACGGCTCAATGGTGTTATAATATGTGTATAACGTCAAAGGAGCGATAAGTTTGAAAAAGATCATCATCATAATCCTCGTCATCCTGCTCGCGCTCATCGCCGCGGGAGCGTGCGCGTTCGGCGTCTGGTCGTACGGGAATCTGCACTGGGACAAGAAATACGACAAAGCTCTCGAAAAGCTCGGAGCCGTCGAAAAGCGATTCACCCTGCCGGACGGGAGCGTCATAAACTACGGCGAGATCAGAAACGACAAGCCCGCGCTGCTCCTCATCCACGGGCAGATGGCGGAATGGGAGAGCTACGCGCCGGTGCTCAATTCCCTCTCGGAGAACTGGCATATCTACGCAGTCGATGTCTACGGGCACGGACAGTCGAGCCATGACCCCGAACTCTACTACCTCGACCGGAATGGCGACGACCTCATCCGCTTCATAAACGAGGTCATAGGTGAAAAAACAGTCGTCGCCGGACACTCGAACGGCGCGCTTACCGCGGCATATATCGCCGCGTACGGCGGAGACAACATCGCCGGGGTGCTCCTTGAGGATCCGCCGGTATTCTCAACCGAGGGCGAGGACTGGGAGAACAGCTTCGCATACCTTGATACCTACAGGAGCGTACACGAATATCTGAACTCCGACATGAGCGAGTGCTGGCCCGCGTTCTATCTCCGCCGCTGCTACTGGGGACAGCTGTACATGAAGGATTCAATGCCCGGCATCGCGAACTACGCGCGGAAATACAGCGAAAATCACCCCGGTGAGGAAGTGAAAATATTCTTCCTTCCGAAGTCCGCGACGGAAGTTTTCCACTGGGTTGTGGATTATGATTTCAGATACGGCGACAGATTCTACGACCTGACATGGAACAACGGACACACGCACGAGGAAATCCTGCGCGGGATAAATGTTCCCTGCGTATATCTCCACGCGAGGGAAAACCGTGCCGATACCGGCGTATATCTCTGCGCCGCGACACGCGAGCAGGCGGGGCGCGCCGTCGGATACATCGGTGAGAACTGCCGCCTTATCGAGACAGACACGAGCGACCATCTGATACACGAAGTACACATGAATACATACATCGACGCGCTGAACAGCCTCCTGCCGTAAACCCGCGTCGGGAAAGAGAAGAAAAATGCTCAAGGACAATCTCGCGCTCCTCAGAAGCGCGAACGGCTGGTCACAGGAAGAAACCGCCGAAAAGGCCGGAGTCTCAAGACAGGCATACGCGAAATGGGAAAAGGGCGAGACTGTCCCGGACATAGAAAAATGCGCCGCCCTCGCGAAGGTCTACGGAATAACCATAGACGACCTCGTGAACTTCGACTCAAGGGAAAACGGAATAGCCATTCCCCCTCCGCCGCAAGGAAAACACCTCTTCGGCTCTGTCACCGTGAACGAACGCGGACAAGTGCTGATACCGCGCGCTGCGCGGGATATATTCGGGATATCTCCGGGAGACCGGCTGATACTTCTCGGAGACATAAACGAGGGGCTCGCGCTCATCAAGGCGGAAGTCTTCGAGGCGCGCACAAAGGAGCTCTACGAAAAAGCCTCTGAGAACGCTGGGAAATGATCACCGCGCTTTATTTCCAGTCAACCTGATATATCAGCCACATCGCTGAAAATGTCGACGCGGTTTATATATCTGTGCGGCGTCATTCCGTATCTCACCTTGAAGGTCCGGATGAAGTTCGACACGTCGTTTATACCGGAGGCGTTCGCCGCGCTCTGAACGCTCATCCCGCCCCGCATCAGGCGCAGCGCGTTCTTGAACCTGATATTCAGCAGAAACTGCCTTATGGTCGTCTGCGTATAAAACCTGAAATCGCGGTCAAGCTTCGTGCGGCTTATGAAAAACTCATCCGCTATATACGATGAAGTGAGCGGCTCGGAAAAATGCTCCCTTATATATCTTATCACCTGCCCGATATAAAGCGTTCCCTCGTTTGAGAACGACTCCGCCGGGGATATCGTCTCGAGCTCGCGCAGCATGGCGATAAGCATCGGCAGACGAAGATGCTCCGCGCCCTTTCCGACCATCATCTCATACAGCCCGTCAAGACGCCGGAGCTGATTCTCAGTCAGACTCATCCCGCGGAAAGCGGCGGTGAACACCCGGTCCGGGTCAGCGATCCTCCGGTCTACACCCATCAGAAAATCGCTGTCAAAATACAGATTATCCCGCACATACGGCACAACGCGGTCGGAATCGACAAGATGAACCGTGAACGGTCTGTGCAGCAGGACGCACGGCGCGCTGATCTCCGAACACGCTCCGTTCGCGTCGACACGGATATTTCCGGACGAGCAGATCGATATCTCATATTTGTCGTGTATATGGTTCGCCACATTGAACTCATATATGTCCCACTTATGCGGTTCCGCGTAAAATATGTCCGGATATTCCTTGAAAACGGATTTCATGCCGTCATCCTCTCATACGAATTGTAAAATAAGCATACACCAGACGATTTTTATGTCATGTAATCATATTAATCGTGAAAAATTGGTGGAATACGCATATTATTATACCTTATCCGCATACTTTTGTCAAGAGTTTTATGGTATAATTGATGAAGTAAAATCCAATCTAAAAAGCTTTGAAAGGATGTTGAACATGAACCACAAAACAATAACAGGCACGCGTCTCTTCACCGCGCTTCTCGCGGCGCTGATCGTATGCGCCGGATGCGCCGGCTCCGCCGGAAACGCCGAAACAAGCGGAACCACCGAAAACACCTCGTCACCGTCATCTGATGAAACAACAGCGTCTCTGACGAGTGACGATCTTCCCGAAAAGGATTTCGGAGGACGGGAATTCAGAATCTTCAGCCGTCTGAACCCGTGGTACCACGGCAACTGGCTCGTAGAAGAGGCCGACGACCACGTCATCAACAACCCGAACTAAAAGCACAACATCAACGTCTACGACCGCTTCAAACAAAAAAAAAACCACAACAGCTCCACGAACAC
>ENA-ORIC01001138-ORIC01001138.1-human-gut-metagenome-genome-assembly--contig:-NODE-1138-length-27672-cov-9.596521_pt1 | contig 27672 bp, 17 predicted proteins | sample MGYA00243023_ERZ508732 | MGnify/ENA primary metagenome ERZ508732 (study PRJEB26277, sample SAMN04329767) | human gut metagenome | biome: human-associated habitat | host: Homo sapiens | place: USA...
TGGTTGAATCTATTCCTGAAAAAGATCAATTCTTAATTGCATATCCGAACTATGTCCTCCGGGAGACAGTGACTTATATCAGCCGAAGGCGGGGCGATCAAGCGATTGTTCTTGAAAAATTGGAATCGTATGAATACCCACAGATCAGTCTAGCCTAGGTGAAAGAAGCATATGCTGGTTCTAATTTGGAATTGAATATATAGCTATTTTACATTATCGCGGAAGAGTTTACAATAATAGGCTTATGTCAATAATCACCTTAAAGTTAACACTTTGAGGCACTTCTTAAATTCTGGATAGTAACATTTTAAGCCACGCTAATTTCAAATTCAACCATTAAATCACCAAATGTTTTAATGAAATAACTGTATTGAACTGGATGTGTGTTCTTCAGTTTTTGATATCGATTATGTCCGTCTGGTTCGAGATGAACCCCAAAACCACAATACATACAGCCGTTTCTTGAATAACCCATTTCATACAATTTTGATATCTTGACATTATATCTTTCAATATATTCGAGAATGTCGTCATCGGTCCAAAATGATAGAGGTCGGCATTGATTATCTTTTCGCTTGTGAAAAACATTACACCCATTTTCTAACCAATCTTTTTCTCTTTGATAACTTTCTGAAGTTCGAATTCCTAAAATGGCGCATTTTAACCCGAGTTCATTAGCTTTTTTGCGAAGAGGCTCTTTCTTGAGCTTATCACAACATTTATCTGATATTGGTAAATCTTTGTATTTATCATATTTTTTGAAATTTCTATTTATATACTCTTGTGCATTTAGCTTTGTACGTGGTGATAACGCATGTTGATATGTTCTTATTGCATTCGAAACCCGTTTAGAAAACATAGGATAGCCATATTCTTCCACGACTCTTTGAAATGTCCATATATTGCCACATGCATCTTTGGGAATCACCGTAATAATATTTGTACCATTTTCCTCTTTTTCCCAATGGATATGTTCAATGGTTTCAGGATACTCATTCGTTGTATTTGCAAATAAATGTAAAATATTGGGATACATACTTTTAGCAATGTGCGAAAGGACAGTAGAATCTTTTCCGCCTGAGTAAGACACATATACTTTATTGAGACCGAATTCTGTAACGGCACATTTGATAAGATATTTCGTCTGAATTATTTTGGCCTGAAGACTCATTTCACGTAAAGAAATTAAAGTTTGTCTACGTTCAAAAAGATACATTGTGCGTTCTGTACCACACGTTATACAGTATCTTGAGTCTGAAGAATAAATGTTATCAGTAGTAAGTTCTTTTAAACATTTTTTACAAAACATTTTTGAATTTCCTTTCTGTGCTATAATTTAAATTAAAGACTAACAATATATTTGTATTTATCATAACATACAAACACATTGTTAGTAAACTGCTGAAATACACAATTTTATTGTATTTTTTACAATTTTTGTGTATAATTTGTATTTGATATGACAATACATACTGGGGTGATTATTTCCTTTGTATCATTTAGTAAGATGGAGTATAAAGAAATGCAGACGGTAGGAAAACGATTAGCAGAAATAAGAAAGAGTAAAAAAATCAAACAGATAGAACTAGCTGAAATGCTAAATGTTTCACAGCAAGTTATTAGTAACATTGAAAGAGGGGTTACAACACCGGATATTGAACAACTTAAAAAAATTGCTGATATTTATAATATATCACTTGATCAATTGGTGGGAAGAGAATTCTTTGGTGATGATACGGATGGTGTAGAGAAAAAAATTATTAGTTATATTAAACAGATGGATGATGAAGGAAAGGAGCTGAGTCTTGGATTGTTAAGTCAAGTGGCTCAGTATCGAGGAAACAATGATGGCGACGAATAGTTATTTTAATGAAAATTCCATAGAAGAACTGATAGATGAAATTAAATACGTTTATCAGTCGGATAGACGCCCGTGGGTTATTGGATATAGCGGGGGAAAGGATTCCACAACTGTTGTTGAGTTGGTATATAAGATGCTATTGACTCTTCCTAAAAAAGAGAGGAACAAAAATGTTTATATTGTATCATCAGACACACTTATAGAGAACCCATTAATTAAAATATACCTTAGTAAGATGAATAAACTGCTTGGCGAGGCGGCTGTTAATGACGATTTACCTATTATTTCCACTATGGTAACGCCTCCAGCAGATAATTCTTTTTGGGCAAATGTTATTGGTAGAGGATTTCCTACACCTAGAATGAATGGAACGTTTAGATGGTGTACCGATAGATTAAAAATTAATCCTAGTGCTGATTATATTAGAGATGTAATAAAAAAAGAGGGAGAAGAAGTTGTTGTTCTTTTGGGCGTTCGAAAAGCAGAAAGTGAAGCACGTAGAAGACGCATTGAAGGAAGAGAATTAGCCAAGCGCCTTATGAATAGACATGAGACTATTAAGGATGCATATGTATATAACCCAATTGTTGAATTGACGACTGATGATGTTTGGGATGTCCTGCTAAAACTTGATGGTGGAAAAACGCCGTGGGGATCTAATAATAACGAACTTGTATCTTTGTATGCAGATGCGGACAGTGGTGAATGCCCATTTGCAGGAATCCATGCAGGGGGACAAACTCAGTCATGTGGAAATTCTAGATTTGGATGCTGGGTGTGTACTGTTGTTAAGGATGATAAATCGTTAAATGGATTTATTAAAAGTGGACATAGAGAGTTAATTCCATTAGCTGAGTTCAGAACATGGATTATGAGTATTCGCGATAAAGATGAATACCGTGAAAAAAAACGTAGAAACGGTACAGTTTATGAAACAAAAACTGGAGAAATGGGCTATGGTCCATTCACTTGGAAGGCAAGAAAACTCATATTGACAAAGCTTATTGAAACGCAACAGAAAATGGGGTATAGGCTTATTACACAAGAAGAACTTAAGGCAATAGATGAAATTTGGGATACTGAATTAGATCTTTCAAGAAGAACACTTGTTGAATTATATGAAGAATTAACAGGTGAAAAATTACCATGGTATCAATACAAAAAGCCCTTACTTGATGAAAAGACAATAGAAGAATTGGAAAGACTAGCAGCGATTAATGACGTCCCATTTGATTTAGTTAGAAACATTATTTTGTCGGTATATCATAATAAAAATTATTCAAACCAGAGAATTATGAAGGACGCTTTGGAACGATTACTTAATCAGCAATGGCTACATCATGAAATCCTGAAGGAGATTGAAGATGAAAATAAATAAAATAGTGTTGTATAATTTCAACTCTTATGAAGGACTAAATGAGTTTGATTTTACAAGTGAAAATAGTAGTAAAAACATTATTTTGATAGGTGGCAAGAATGGTGCCGGTAAAACGTCTTTATTTATGGCAATTAAGCTTGCTTTATATGGACCTCTCTCATTTGGGTATGTGGGCATAAATCCAAAATATATTGCAAAGATTAAGGACTGCATTAATTCAAGGGCCTTTCAAAAGGATGTTGTTAAGTCAAAAGTGCAGATATCTGTTTCACTGATGGTAGAAAGAGAAATTAAGGAATATGAGATTACCAGAGAATGGAATTATGCAAAGCAAAAATTAGATGAAAAGTATTATGTAAAAACAGAAGATCGTATATTGGATAGGCAAGAACTATCTTATTTTCAGAATTATTTACAAAGCATGATCCCACCAGATTTGTTTGAATTCTTTTTATTTGATGGTGAAGAAGTTGGAAGTGTTTTTTCAACAAGCACATATAATTCTTACGTTAAAAATGCAGTATATACCCTATGCGGACTAGACGTTTTTGAAATAATCAGAAAATATACTACAGGCTATGCAGGAAAGGCATCAAGCAAAGAGGAAGAAGAAATATATTCTCACTACAAGGAATTACGTAAGAATGTCGACGAAATAGAAATATACTTTGCAGATCTTGAGGCACAGATTGCTTCAGACAAGGATGAATTAGAAAAAGTCGAGACAGAATTGATTGAGATAGAAACTGCTTTTAAAAATGCTGGTGGAATAACAGAAGTGGAACGACAAGCATTAATAAAAGAATTTACTGAGGCGGAGCATACAAAAACAGAGTCACTTACAAAAATCAAAATGTTTGTAGAAGGATTAATGCCTTTTTTTATTCTTCAAGATTTTACTGGAAGAATTACTGAGCAGTTAGATTTTGAGGAGAAGGGAGAAATATATTACTATGTTCAGCAAAAGTTGAACCGCCAGGAGATTAAGAAGGCTTTAAATGAAAATCAGGAGGTCAGTGAGGATACAGTTGATGCTTTGATGGACTTTTTGTTTAAAAAGTTTAAACCCAAAGGATTTAAGGAAGGTGCACAACCAGTACATGATCTTTCAAAGGAAGATTTAGGCAGGATAAATGCAATGATTTCCTCGATTGAAGATTTTGATACGGATTCTATGATAGAACTAGTAAAGAAAAGAAAATATGCTGCTGATAGAACGATGGAAATCAATCGTATTCTTAAGAGCGCAATGAGCGATGAAGATGCAGGAAAATTTGCAAAAAAAGAAAATATTTTACTTAAAAAGAAAGATAATATTTCATCCAGAATCCATGAGTCTGAGGCACGCCTTATGGCAATGAAGGAGGAACTAGGGATTGCTGTTCAACGGAGGGATCAGGCATTTCAGGCAATTAAGGATAGTGTCCAGAATAAGAATGTAGTTAAATTAAGCATGGGCTTATCTCATATCATGGAAGAAGTATTGGATAACAAAACAAAATCGATTAAGAGGAGTCTTGAAAAACTCATAGTTGAAAACTTGCGACATATATACAGAAAGAATAATTTAATTACACATATTGAAATAGAGGATGATTATCAATTTAATCTTTATCAGAACGTTAAATATACTAACACTGAGTTAATTCACTTAATAAAGAACCTTGGAAAAGATGTATTTGCATCGGAAATTGGTAAGCAAGGAATGGAGCTCCTTTATAAGAAATATAAAGTTTGTGAAGTATCTCAATTGCAACAGGTACTTGAAGTCGATAACCAAAATAGTACTTATGATTTGTATAAACGGGTTGATATTAGCCGCTTGTCAAAGGGAGAACGCCAGATATTTATTCTTTCATTGTATTGGGCAATTATTGAATTATCAGGTCAAGATATTCCTTTTATTATTGATACGCCATACGCGCGTATTGATGCTAATCACAGAAAAGAAATATCTGAGAAATTTTTCCCCAATATTAGCAAGCAGGTTGTGATTCTTTCAACAGATGAAGAAATTAATGAAGAGTATTATGAGATTATAAAGCCATATATTGCTAAAGAATATCTTCTTATAAATGACGAAAGCCAAAACAGAACGACTGTGGAACAACATTATTTTTTCGAGGAGTAGGTAATGGTATTTAGATTAAAAACATCAAAAAGAACGCAGGAGATCTTCCAGGAGTTAGAAAATAGAACAAATTATAAACCGTATACTTTAGTGAAACATGCTATTGCATGGTCACTAAAGGAAAATACATCGGTTGAGAATTTTGAGTCGGACTCAGACGGTTTGGATCTTAATAGGCAGACGATTACCGGCGATAATGAAACGTATTTCAAGGTTTTAATTGAGGAAGTTGAGGGAAGATATTTGCCGGAAGAGGAATTTTTCCCTAGATATGTTAAGGCACATATTGACAGAGGAAGCGAACTATTACTTGATATGTATAATCATGCAGGAAGTATTGATAAATATATTCTTCAAGTATTAGGGGTAGGAGATACGGTATAATTATGGAGATGAATTTAAGTACAATTCTCACGGTGGAAGAATTTATAACTAACTCCGTATGTGAGATAGAGATGAAAAGAAAGAGCGGAACGGAAAAGTTTTTTCTTCCTGAAAATAGGGTATGGGTAGTTCCGGGATATCAGAGAGAAATACGATGGAAAGCTATAAATGTTGAAACTTTATTTGAAAATATATGTAATTCGGAAAAATTTCTAGGAAGTATTCTTATTAGTAAAACGAGTGATACGCGGTTTGAAATAATTGATGGTCAGCAAAGAATAACAGTGTTACTGTTATTTATAAACGCATTGGAAAAGACGGGAAATGTTCGTTCAATTAATTTATGCGAATATTATAATGAAACATTAGAGTCTTTTGGTGAAATGTTAGAATGTGGTTTTGATGAAAAACGGATGTGCGAAAAAGGAATACTGGAAGAATGCACAAAAATGGATATTTTGGATCAACGGAATGCACTAAAAGAAATCTGGGATACTTTAGAAAGATGCATTGAGGACGTGTCTCCTAGAAAGAGGGCTACTTTGCTTGATAAATTGTTAAGAAGTAGCTTTAATGTTATTTTGAGCAATGAAAGTGGAGGAATAACTTCAAATTCAATATGCGTTGATTATTACTTAGATTTAAATGCTAAAGCTGTAAAATTGGATAGTATTGATATCTTAAAAGCGGAATTGTTTAGAAAAGATTATCAGCTTATGACAGAAAAATGGAAAAATGTTCAGAGGGCGATAAAAAGATGGAATCTAAACGAAACAAATTATCCTAATAACACGTTCTATTTCCATTTCTTTGCGTGTGTTATTAATAAATATCTTAAATATGAGCTTACAAAGTTAACACCAGAGTTAAAATTGACCAAAAATATAGGAAGTGATAATGAGGATATCAAGATAGGTACACATATTATTGAGGCTATAGACGATGCTCATTTTTGTGAAACAGCTATGGAAGAAATTGAGGCGTGTGTTAAATGCTTTGAAGCAATATCTGATTCTCATGGCATGATTTATCCTGAATTTTTGATATATTTTGGGGGAAAAAATAGTGCGGTGGCAAATTCAGCATATTACATTTTAAATACAATTTTAAAAATGGATAACGAAGTCCCCAAAATTCTTGCAACAAAGTATTTTTTAGAGGTGATGAATAAGGAAGTGGCAGAGGAACAAGATTATAAAATAATATATTACATATATGTTTTAGCTATTTTGTTTGTGACCACTCAAGGCAAAAAGGCTTCTCCACAGTTGGTTCGTATAGTATTAAGTAAAGATTGGATGAAGGAACTAAGAGAATTAGCGACACAAAAATATAATGAGGATATTCATAAAATTATATATGATAAACCAACAAAATTTAACAAAATGATTACAAAAACAAGTGGTCAATTTTTGCCAAAACACATATTTGCTGTAAGGCAGTATATTTTACCAACGGCAGGAAAAAAAGAGTTATATGTGCCAAATGAAGGTCGATTAAAAGAGTATCTTGAGGATAGAACAATTTCGGCAGAACATTTTTTTGTAAATCAAAGCGAAAATTTTGAGTTTCATTATGGAGAAGGTGAGGTCGCTATAATAAAATGTCCTGCAAAGGTTAAAAAGATTATTTCATATCCCATAAATTATTTATATCTAGATAAACATGAAAATAGCGCCTTAGGAGATGGAACCATTGTAGAAAAGATAGAGGAGCTTGATAAGAAAGGCAAGACTATTTTTGCAAATGAGCTTGTATATCAGTATTATAAGAAAGCTAAAGAGATTTTTATCAATGGCAAATACCCTAGAAACCTTAATGAAATTAAATCAAAAATGGCAGCAAAAAAAGCTGTCAAAGAGTATTATACAAATGATTTTTTACTAGAATTGAAGAGGTACATAGAAGAAGTCTCAAAGTTAGAACTGAGATATTCTAAAGAAAATAATCCGCCAGAATGGAGAGTGAAAGACTAGATGATTTATTTTGATAATAGTGCAACTTCGCCGGTTGACGAAGAAGTATTCGAGGCCATGCTGCCTTATCTAAGAGAAGAATATGGAAATCCATCAAGCAAGTATTATTGCAAGGCTGTTAATGCACGGAATGCTGTTGAAGAAGCTCGTATTCAGGTGGCTAAGCTCATAGGCGCAAAACCAGAAGAGATAATTTTTACTGCAGGAGCAACCGAAAGTACAAATTTTATCATAAAAGGATATATGGATTATCGCAGATATTACGGAGATGGAAAAAACCATATCATCACATCGGTAGCCGAACATAAAGCAACTTTAAATACGTGTAAATATCTTAACGGTGATTTGTATTCTAATAATGATCCTACAGTTACTCTATTTGGTGGAAAAAAATCTGTTGATAGAGGATATGAAGCTTCTTTCATTGACATTACAGAGACGGGAGAGATTTTAGCAACAGCAGTTGAGAAGGCAATTAAGGATAATACAGCAATGGTGTCGGTTATCTATGTAAATAATGAGGTTGGGGCTATTAGTAATATTTCTGAAATTGCTAAGTTATGCATAAAAAAGGGAATTGCAATTCATTCTGATTTAACGCAGGCCATTGGAAAAATGGAAATAGATGTTCATGACTTGGGTATTGACTTTGCATCATGTTCAGCACATAAAATTTATGGGCCTAAAGGAGTAGGAGCTGCTTTTTTAAAGAGTGATGCATATGGTATTCCTCCTATTACAGCATTTATGCATGGTGGAGAACAAGAAAACGGTTTTAGGGCAGGAACTTTAGCTGTTCACAATATTGTCGGATTTGGTAAAGCAGCAGAAATAGCCGTACGAGATTTGAAAGCAAATGAACAAAGAATTATGCAGTTGGATCAGGTTATGGTGAGTGGCATAAATGCAATTCCTGATATTTCATTAACTAATCCGTCTGAAAAAAGACTACCTGGAATAATAAGCATAGTTGTTGATAGGAAGGATTTTAACAATGAGAGATTTATAAAACATATTAGTGACAAGTTTGCATTATCAACGGGGTCTGCTTGTAGTGCGGGTGAACCTTCATATGTAATAACAGCTTTGGGATTGGAAGACAGAGTGTCAAAAGTGTTGAGAATTACGTTAAATAAATACACAACTGAGGAAGAAATTCATCAGCTTATTAATATTCTAAAAAGTGACTTGTAGAAGGTGAGTATATGAGAATTGTAGATGCATTGGTTGAAGTGCTGAAAGAGCATGAAAGCTTAACATATAAAGAAGCGTATTTGAAAATAAAGGAAAGAAACTTATATCAGTTTGGAGCTAAAGATCCAGAAGCAGCAGTCAATGCAAAACTACGTTGTCATTGTGAAGGACTAAATTTTCCGGGGGCTTCACCAGTTAAATATTTTAGGATTGTAGGTCAAAAAGGCACACGAAGCTTATATGCATTGGTTAAAGAAGGTCAAGAAGTGGTGGATGAGGACGAGTCAAAGAAAAAAAAGAAATCTGCTTCTGAGGATGATTTATTACCAGAGGAAAAGATAGATCTTACATATCTGTTTTATAAAAACAATATAAAACGACAAATATTAGATCACATTTTGGATTGCCACCCTAGCTTTTTTGAACAATTGGTTGTCAATCTGCTTTTAAAGATGGGATATGGTTCTGATGAGCTGTCTGGACGTGTAATTGGAAAATCGCATGATGGCGGTATCGATGGTGTAATCTATGAGGATAAACTTGGATTAAGTAAGATTTATATCCAAGCAAAACGGAATGATAGTAGTAATACAATTGGAAGACCATTATTACAAGCCTTTGTAGGTGCTATGCAGGATGTGCAGAAGGGTGTTTTCATCACAACATCTACATTTACAAAAGAGGCGCGGAACTATGCTGAAAAGCAGCAACAAAAGAGTATGAAACTTATAGACGGAGATTTATTAGCAGAATTAATGATTAAATATGGTATCGGACTTGAGAAAGTACAGACATATACGGTTTATAAAATTAACGAGGATTTCTTTGAGTAATATGTATCGGGGGTAAACATCATGGCTATGATGATTGATAAAAAACCTGAATATAAAGGTGAAGGCAAAGTATGGGAAAGTTTGTCGGACAATCTTCCAGGTGAGGCAATTGTATACAACGGGCGTGAAATAAATGGTCGAGAATTTGACTTCTGTGTCCTTATGAAGAACATAGGCATGATTGTCATCGAGGTAAAAGGCTGGATTGCTGACAGCATTTTTGATGTTGCTGGTGTTGATGAAATAATAATTCAAGGCTATGACAAACCAGAAAAGTCGCCTAAGAAACAAGCCAGAGCGTATAGATTTGGCTTACTTAATATGATAAGCGACAAATACAATGTCAGCCCGCTGATATTTGATTTGGTTTGTTATCCGTTTATTACAAAAAAAGAGTACTACGATAAAAGACTGGATATTGTATCTGAAGAGACATTGACGCTATTTAAGGAAGATTTGTCTGATCCTATCAGATTAGGGGATAAATTGCTTAATGCATATAATCAATGCAAATCTATTCCACATGCAGAGATGGATGAGGAATTAATGGGAAAGATTAGACAACATTTTGAGCCTCATTTTCAGATGAAAAAACCTTTGGAATTAAGTAATCAAGTTCCGTATTCTGTTGTCATTGCTGATGTAAAGAAAATGGCAAAAAAACAGATTCATGATATTGTAGATGGCTATTTAAAAGGAACGAAAACTGTTGTTTTTGTAGAGTCGGAAGACGTTGCAGATTCGATTCTCTATGTTCTAGAGGGAGAGTTGAATGATAAAGGAGTATATGCTGAAAAGAATAATCTGCGATTAAAAAAGGATGCCCACAATGAATTTTCGGTAAAGTGTAATTCATTTAGAATTTTTAATTTTGAATTGTATGTTGTTGAAAATTTGTCAAATTTTTTTGAAGAAGCAATAACTATATATGAAGGTGATTGTACTTCTGAAGAAAGAGCGATTCTGGAAAAGTTATCTCAAAAAACAACATTTAATATTCAACAGTATTTTATTGAACACGCATCAACAGCAAAGAATATTTTGGTTAGAGCTGGCGCAGGAACAGGAAAGACATATTCAATGGTTTCAAGAATAGCTTTTCTTTGTAATAAGTTTGAGAACCCGATAGTTAATCTAATTGATGATATTGCTATGGTTACCTTTACTAATGACGCTGCAGACAATATGAAAAATAGGCTTAAGCAGATGTTTATCAACTATTTTGTCTTAACATCGAATCCTAAGTTTTTGAAATACATAGAAAACATAGATTTTATGCGAATTTCGACGATTCATAAGTTTGCACGTGAGATTATAAAAGAAGCATCCATGCAAATGGGACTAGGAGATAACTTTGCGATTACATCAGGTGACTATATAAAAGAACAGATATATGAGAAATATCTAAATGATTTCATTGCTAAAAAAGAAGCAGAGAATCCTAATTTTATTAATGAAATAAAGTTGCCTTTATACCAGTTCAGAAGAATGTTGGTGGAATTTTCAAATCAGCTTTATAACAAGAGCATTGATATTAAAAAGATAAAAGAGGAGGAGTTGGGCAGTGCTCCGGGGTTACTTCCATTTTTCAATGAAATAATAATGGAAGTTATTATTGCTGCAGAAATTGAGTATGCTACAAAAATTCAAGAAAGCAATAAGATAGATCTTCGTGAAACTATGATTGTTCTTAATGATGTAGTTAATCAGAAAGATAAAGACAAGACTCACTTGGACTATGAATATATTTTTATAGATGAATTTCAGGATACCGATGATGCGCAGATTGACTCATTTTTGAAAATCCAGCAGCTTATAGGTAAGGAATGCAACTTATTTGTTGTAGGTGACTTAAAGCAGAGTATCTATCGCTTTCGTGGTGCAACAATAAGTGCATTCAAGAGACTTAATGCAACTCCTGACAGATGGGAAGAGTATACAATAAACACAAATTATAGAACAGACTCGAGGCTTCTTGAAGCGATGGATGAGATATTCCAGGGAATGGGTGCAAAAGCGTGGCTTCCATACGTTTACGATGCAGATCATTTGGTTAGCAATCTGAATGGTGGAGCCAATGAAGACGAACTGTTTGAGTGCGTTCCATATCATGGGAAAAATAATGAACAATTAGAGGTATTGCTTGGGTTATTGAAAAGAGAAAAATCCAAGATTATTGAATTAGAGAAAACAAGAAAACTTAGCAAAGAAGAAAAGACAATCGCTATTCTTGTGCGAGAAAATTGGCAGATTAAGGAAATAATAAAAGGTTGCAAGGAACTGGATGAAGAGGTAGAAATCGAAACAAAAGTAGGTGGGGACTTGTATCAATTGGATTCAACTATTGATTTTTGCAAGCTTTTGATTGCGTTAACAAATCCTGATGATCCAGTTTGTCTAGTGAACTTTATTGAATCAAATTATATTGATATGCCATTGTGGTATCAGGGACTACAAAATGAAGAGAAACAGAAACAGACATCTAAATTAGTTGAAGCACTAGATAAATACTTTATGGAAAAGATGAATAAAACATGGAATGGATTAGTTGCATATGTACAAGCTAATCCTGTCCTTGTAGTACTTAAAACGGTTTTTGAGACCCTGCAACCATGGAATAAGTATAGTGAAGATTTGGAAAAACAGAGATTTTACAAGTCGAACTATGAACTACTGATTGAAAAAATTATTAAGTCGTATAGTGTAGATTATCTAACCCTGACAGTGATAGCCAATTCTATTCAGATAAACATTTTAACAGGCCAGCAGGAATTGGCTCGTGCAACTGTAGAAGATGAGACTGGAATAAAGTTCCTTTGTACTACAGTGCATAAGGCCAAAGGACTTGAATATGGAACTGTAATTTTACCATTTACGGGACAGGCTATTGACAATCTGAAAAAAGCGAATACGGATGTTAATTATAGCAACTCTAAACTGGCTTATTCGATTAAGGTGGATGAGAGCAAAAAGGACTGTAATTCCAATTATGATTCGCAGGAAGAAATTGGTCAAAGAATTTGTGAAGAAGCAAGAATTCTTTATGTAGCGTTAACGCGAGCAATTAGAAACTGTATTTGGATGAAAGATGCAGATAAAAAATCCAATATGAGCTGGAGGAAATTTTTGGAGGTGTAAGGGATGCCGTTTTCTATTTATACATACAGTAATCCATATGAAATAAATAAGGAATTATATTGGGATTCCATTAAAAACTGTCCTCATTTTTGTGTTTCGCAGACTATGGCTAATGGAATGATGGGCACATATGAGGAAATGACAGCTGGAAAAGTTTCCACCGTTGATAATTTGGTAAAAGGCCTCTTTGCTTATTGGGAAAGTAGTGAGTGCAAAATAAAACAATACACCATTATTGATGAAGCCATTAATAGATTAGATATTACGGAAAATTCTGAAAAGATAAAACAGTCCTTAAGATTCAACAGAAAGCAGTTGAGCAATAGCTTACGAATCTTGTTTGAACTCGATATGAGCATTGAAGAGATGCGAACTGAACTGATGACGGAGGAACAGCGTCATCTTATTGGAGTATACAAAATAATTAGGGATTCTGAGCTGATTCAGACTTTTAAAATAAAAAGGCATTTCTCTGAAATAGAAATTGAAAATGCAATTATAGAAGGAATGAAATTGGAAAGAGAAAATGCAGATATAAGTAGTGTTGATGTAGACACTATTGTTATTCATGGAGTACATCAATTTTCGCCAATGATTCTTCAAACGATTGAATTAGTTGCAAAGTACAAAAGAGTTATTCTTTTGTTTAATTACCAGCAGCAGTATAAGAACGTTTATCAGACTTGGATAGATGTATATTCATCGTTTGATTTGCCGATAAAGAGCCAGTTTACTAATGAATTTAGGCCTAATCCATTATTAGCCAATAGCTATACTGGTAATTTATTAGCTGATAGAATGGCTAATTTGATTGAGGGACGTCCTGAGGAGAATGATGAAAATTGTCCTTTTGAAATAATTGAGTTTGATAATAATACTGAATTTGCAAGCTATGTAGCAAGTGTCTTTGAAGATGCAATGAAAAGACAGGCTAGAAATAAAGAAGCTAAACGATCTACCCTATATTATATGCAGGAGCAGTTTTATGCTGCGAACAATAGCGTTAATAATATTCTCAAAATATACTATCCTGGCCAATTTGGTGAGAGACACTTTCTTACGTACCCGATAGGTCATTTCTTTCTATCTATTACAACCATGTGGAATGCAGATGAAGGTGGAATTCGGATTGAAAACATGAATGATATTGTGGAATGCTTGAATTCTGGGTTTATTAAGGAAGAAACGCCAGGAAAATTGTATTCTATTTTTAACAGGACTAAAGAGTTTTTTGTACGTGCCGAGACGATTGAGCAAATAACGGAATTATTAGGAAAATTAAAGAAAAGAATCGGCAAGGCGGGGAAAGATTCAAATGAAAAGCGAATTGGAAGCAGATTAGTTTATTTTGATGTAACAAGCGAAGAAATAGATACACTTGTTTCTGCATTGGAACAATTAGATCAGATTACGAAACTATTTTATGCAGATTTTGAAGATACAGAGAATAATTTCAAGAAGTTTTACAAGAGAATAAAAGAATTCCTTGAAACAAGAATACTTGAGGCTGAAGATCTTGAGGATGATTTTAGAGACGTAGTAAAAAGAGTTCTTATAAGATTAGAAGAGGTTGATAATATAGATGCCACAGGCTCCTTCGATGTTCTAAAAGAGACAATGGCATATTACTTAAAGCAAGAATCTAAGAAGGGTTTAAGTGCAAACTGGATTGTTAGGGATTTTGAGCAGATTGATGGAGATATCCTAAAAAGTAGAAAGCAGGATAAGGACATTGTATACCATTTTGCCTGTTTGTCAGATAACGATATGAACGTTACAAACAGAGATCGTTTTCCTTGGCCATTAGATGTTACCTTTTTTGAAGTCGCACAAGATCCAATAGATTGGAAATATCAGGTGTATATAAAGTCTAGACGAGAGTATAAGAATTTTAAGAGATATGCCTTGATTTATGGTCTTCAGTTCAATCGTGTGAAGTTTAAACTGAGCTTTGTTAAGAATGTAGATGATAAAGAGAATGAAATGTTCTATCTTATGAAAATATTAGAAGCTAAAAAGGTGTATCCGGAAGAAAAAACAGTAGAGAAGCGCCCAGAAGCAATAAGACAATTGCGTCTTGATATTGACCCTACAAATAATTATGGCCAATTTGATTTCTTTAGGTACAGAATTTGTAAGTACCGCTTTTTGCTAGAATCTACAATCGAGAAAAGGGCTGTTTTTAGAGATCACTTTTTGTTGCTGAAATATTTAGAAATACTTTTGGAAAATACAGCCAGAAGAACTCTTCAAGGACAGATCGCCACAGAAGATATTTTATTTGTTACATTAAATGACGAATATAAGAAATTAGAAAGAAAATTTGAATTTGTAAAAGACATGCATACGGAGCGTATGGATATTATTACGAACGCCAAGAATTATTTGCAGAAAAGCGTGTTAAAAAATAATACCACATTTCCAATGATAAGTGTGACTGATGATATTTACATGAAGAAGAGAGAAGAATTCATATACCTTCAGTTAGGTAATGGAGATGGTAGCTTTTCGGGTAATTTCAAAGACGTTACGCAGGATGAAATTGATACTGTACTGAGTAGTAATAGGGTAAATATAACCGGTTATGCTAAATCTTGCGATGAATGGTGCCAGTATTGTGCAGTTAGAGAAATATGCTTAGAACCATATAAATATGGAAAAAACTAGAGATGAAGGGGTGAGACTATGTTGTTAGAGAAGATGTATGTGCGCTGTCCGATTGATCATGACATGATTAATCCACGCGATTTCTTAATGGGGCAGATTGTAAAAATAGATAACTTCGCGGATACAGTAGAAGTGGTGTTTAATGATCCGTTCAATTATAGGGCGTATTATGACAGCTTTCCAAAATCAGCACCTCTTCCAACATCAATGGTTCAGCGCTGTCAGTTTTTTGTTGGTTCAATTGTCATATATGAAAAAGAAAAATATAAGATTGTAGCATGCGTAAAGAAGGAAGATTCTTATTATGACTACTATATCGAAAACATATATGATAAGACATTAATCAGCGTTCCGGAAAGCAGATTAATTGCACCTTTTACAGTGGGGAAAGTGGATCCGGCAGCACAGTTGCAAAATTATGAATTTCAAAATCCATGTTGGCTATTTGGCAGAAGCATTGTCACAAAGACAATGAATGTGCTTGATAATTCCATTATGGGATTTAAAGAGCTTGCTGGATGTAAAATTTTTCTTATGCCACATCAGCTTAAATCTATTATGAGATGTCTTCAAAATGATGTATGTAGGTATATGCTGGCTGATGAGGTCGGTATGGGTAAGACAATCGAGGCTGCATCAATACTTAAAGTGTATTTTTCAAGACACAGTGATGTTAATGCTTTGATTGTTGTACCAGGTTCATTACTCGAACAATGGAAGACAGAATTATTCCTGAAGTTTGATTTGTTTGAAGGCGAGAATGCAAATAATAATCATATTACTTTTGCTGAATTAGAGAAGGCAGCAGAAAAAGAATGCAATAGAGAATGGGATTTTACTATCATTGATGAAGCACATAGACTCTTAAGATATAGGGCTTATTATGATGCATTTCATAAATTAAGTAAAAACTCTAGTAACTTATTATTACTCAGTGCGACACCAGTTCAACAAAAAAGATCAGACTACTTAGATTTACTGCGTCTTATTCTTCCAGATAAGTATGATAATTGCAGTAAAGAGCAATTTGATGAATTGGTTGAAAAACAAGGAAATATTACCAAAAATGCTGCAATGGTTTTATCAAATATAGAAGATCTAGATGAAGTTCTTGGTGATTCTGTAGAGGCAGAAGAAGATCCGCATGATAATGAGGATAGTGAAGATTTTTTCGAAGATATTTTGAGCGGTTTTAAGAAATTGTACAAAATGGTTGGAGATGAAATACTCAAGAAAATGTATGAAAAGGCAGATTTTGATGACGATGATATGGGTTTACATTATTTTAAGGTGGCAATTTCTTATTTGTGTGAGAACTATCAGATTGAGAAAAATATTATTCGTAATCGAAGAGATACCTTGGAGGATTTGCCAGAACGTCAGTTGACAGCTCTGCCATATGCGCTAGACCCAGATAAGAATTTCTATGAATACGGAGCATATCAGGACTTAGTGACATGGATTACAGAAAAGGAATTAACAGAAGTAGAGTTTGATAACATATTTAAACCGTTATTTGGCGCATTCTTTAGTTCTCCGTGGGCATTTGAAGAACAGGTTAAGCTTGTTGAAGGAGGCGGTGTAGCTATTCCTGAAAGCTTAAAAGAGAATCTTCGCAGATGGAAAATGTATGAGCAGGACATTGCGGAAAATATTGTAGATGTACTAGATGAACCGGAAGAGCATACTTCAAGAATTGTGAAAACTATGTATTATCTGGATGAGTATGCGAGTGACTCAAAAATAGTTTTGTTTACTAATTATAGGGCAACATTTGATATTTTTGAGGAGATGCTTACGGACTTCTATACTGAGGATGGATTTAGTTGCTTTAGGCGAGGAATGTCAGCAGATGAGTTAGAGGTCAATGTATGTAAATTTCAAAATGATAGGAATTGCACCATCATGCTTTGCGATGAGTCTGGAGGAGAAGGCCGAAATTTTCAGTGCGCAGATTATGTTGTACATATTGATTTACCGTGGGATGCAAATGCTATAGAACAGAGAATTGGGAGACTGGATCGTATGGGCCGAGAAAGTAGTAGACCTATAGTTTCAGTGGTTCCTTACGCAGAAGAAACACTAGAGGAAGAATTATTTAAGTTTTGGGATAATGGATTAAAAATATTTAATCATTCACTAAGTGGACTTGAGATCATCATGAATGATATTAATACGGCAATTGTAGCTGCTATTATCAAAGACTTTAGATTTGGCTTAACAAACGAAATTCAAAATGTAATTGATAGATCTGCGAAGTTAAAAGAAGAAGTACGAGAAGAACAGCACTTTGATACAGCAGCATATATTTACAGACCAATGAATCAGGAATTGATAAGTTTGGTCAAATACTATAACCGTAATGAAAATAAGATGTTTACAGACGCAATGTTGCAGTGGGCTATGCTTTCTGGATTCAGAGATATTGAGGAAAATGATGAGATTATTAGTTTTAATGATAATTCATTTTCAACGAAATCTGCTGAGAATTCACTATTGATTCCACCGGATTGGGACTCTTATTTTGCCCAGAGACAAAACCAATTTATTAGTAAAATACATGAACTTAGACAGGATAAAGCTGATAAAAATATTTCGCATTACAGTCGTTCAATTGATGGAACATTTAGTCGTAAGAAAGCTATAGAGAATGATTATATTCATTTCTTTGCTCCTGGCGATGATATATTTGATTGTATTGTAGACAATGCAATGAGATCATGCAGAGGACAAGCCGCAGCCTTTGCAATGAAAGCGAGTATTAATTGGACAGGATTTGTTTATACGTGGTCATTATGCCCGAATGAAAAGTTGCTTATTGAGAAAGGAATTCCTTTATCTTACTTAAGTGCGTTTAGGAACTACCTGGCGGTTGAACAGGTTCAAGTACCGGTTAGAATTCGTGCTGAGGGTGAAATCTCAGATGATAAGGTAATAAGAGAATTCAATAATATGATTCAGCGTAATTTTGAGAATAGCAAGGATGAGATTGATCACCTTGGACGAAGAAGTAGAAGTGAAGGTTTTTTACATATTTTCTCACAGTATAAAGCTGCTAATATCGACTACTTTAGAAGTGCTTATCCTCAAGAGCGTTGGGTGGATTTTGTAAAGAAATCAAGAAAGGTTAGTAAAGATAAGGCTCTGAAAGCACTTAGAGAAAGATCGCACATCACAGAGGCTAAGGCGGAAATGGATAGAATTCTTACATCGATGATAGCTACGTCAGAATTCTATAATCAAGAACTTGAAAACTATGATAAGTTGAAAGAGATATATGAAATTGTGTTGGAGAGCCTTGCGAAACCAACAGTTAGGTTAGAGTCAGCATGCTTTGTTTGGATGGTGAAAAAATGATGGACACAAAGGCTATTGAAAGCTATGTTGAAAACTTTATAAATAGTAATTCAAATGGTGCCTTCCCTGGCTTTGCAGGGGATAATGATGCAATAAATCATTTTATGTATAACACGGCTAAAAGATTGACAATCTATTTTGAAAAATTTATGTCTGGGAGAGCAAGTAAAGATGTCTTTTTATGTTCTCTCAGAAATTATTTGCTGGTTTTCCAAAATGAAATAGCTGTTCCAGAAGGATTAATCCCTACAGAGAATGAATACGGAATCCTGTGTAACGCAGAAGGTAAGTATTACGCCAACCTCGAGCTGCCAAATTATGTTGATTCCTTTTTTGTGGATCAAGCGTTTCAGAGAAAAAAGGTTAGTGGAGATACAGAAAAGCAGAAAGACATTTTTTACGGAAATAATGCTTATATATACAGCCTGACACAATATAAAGAATTTAAGTCATTAGAGCAGAAACTTGCAGTATTTGGAGCATTAAATACCCCAGAGGGATATACAACCTTAGTTTCTCTTCCAACAGGAGGAGGAAAGAGTTTGATTACACAGACTATGGCATACCAGCAGCAGGGTCTAACGATAGTTATTGTTCCTACGGTATCCTTGGCTATAGATCAGGTGCGTAATGCTAAAAATAACATTAAGCATAATGCTGACAATGAAATTTTTTGCTATTACAGTGGTATTGAATTAGAACGAAAAAACGCACTAAAAAATGCAATCAAAAATGAAACTGCAAGACTGTTGTTTATATCTCCGGAAGCGCTTATTAGAAATACTGAATTTGTCAGCATGATAAATGAGGCTAATGCAAAAAAGTATTTGAAGAATCTGATTATAGATGAGGCTCATATAGTAATTGAGTGGGGAGATTTCTTTCGAGTTGATTACCAATGTCTTGAGCCATGGCGTAATGAATTGTTAGCAATAAACTCTCAGCTCAGAACAGTTTTATTGTCTGCAACATATACGAAAGTTGCAGTTGTGAAGCTCAAGCAGATGTTTGCATCAACTGATAAGTGGATTGAAGTCAGATGTGATGCATTAAGAAAAGAGCCACGTTATTTACTTGTTAAAGCTAAGAGCTATTTGGACAAGAAACATAAAATGGTAGAGCTGGTAAAAAAATTACCACATCCTATGGTTGTTTATATCAATTCGCCTAAAGAGGCTGAGGAGATAAAGAAAGAACTCATTGCTGTAGGACTTGATAATTTAGAAACCTTTACCGGAAATACGAAATCTGCTGAGAGAGAAAAAATAATTAAAGACTGGACAGATAATAAAATTGACCTAATTATAGCAACTTCTGCATTTGGTGTAGGTGTTGATAAGGGGGATGTTCGTACCATTTTGCATTTGTATATTCCGGATACACCAAATCAGTACTATCAGGAGCTGGGTCGAGGTGGACGTGACGGTTTAGTAAGTTTGAGCGTTATGTGTATTAATCCTGTAGATGACATAGACTCTGCGTATGGAAGAATGAATGTTGTATTAAAACCGGAAACCATTTGGAAGCGATGGGTATACATGTACAAGAGTCCTAAAACATCGTGGTTCAAAGGGATGATAACAATAGACACTTCTGTAAAGCCTAAGGAAGGCGTAAATGATGATGGTAATGCTCTCGATATTCAATGGAATGTTTATGTAATATTGTTGCTGAGACGTCATAACCTTATTTCCATCAAATCGATGGTTTATGATGCGGATAAGGAAAGTTATAAGATACGCATAGACATATTGGAAGATGCGTTGAGGAGCGAATCGTTGGACGTTCCTCAGATTATAACAGATATCAGAGATAGGGAATCTGCAGATTTTGAGAAAGAGATTAAAAGGATTAAAAACGCAATAGATTTTAGCGAAAGAATTTGCTGGTCTGAAATGTTCTATTCCACATATGATAAAGTCTCCATGTATTGCGGAGGTTGTGCAAAGCATAAATATCCGGAAATGATGGAAGAGGGAAAATTTCCTTTGTTATTGCCTGTAAAGGAGCCTAAGAAAACAATTTCAGCTGAATTAAATAAATTATGCCAGGGCGAAAATGAAGTGCTTGTAATTGGAGAAGAGGATGATTATTCATTAATGAATCGATATATAAGCGCGGGCGCAAGCATAATTGTTGTTGAGGATACAAGCATAGAAAGTGACTTTGATTTGATTCTTAACATGAATAAACAGAGCAATGTAATGATTCTTGGTATTAAGGAATATAGAGATTTATGTAGTCAAGGATCGGCGTATTACATTTCCGGTGGAGTTATAGCCGTATATAATTCCGACGCAGACAAAGCTTATGAATTCTGCTCTACGCTGAGAAAATATAAGAATACAGATATGCGTTTAATACATGTTGTTAAAGAGGATTACTTTGTTCAAAAGGTGCAAAAACCTATATCTGCGATGGTTGAAGGACCAAAGATAGATAGTTATATTTTGGAAAGGATGTAGAAATATGTTTGGAAATAGAATGCAAACATCTGCAATACCTGAAAGAGTGTATGCGTTATGCAGAGAAGTGGCAAGCAAGCCGATAGATGAAAATTCGTTGAAATTATTACTTGAGCCACAAAATCTTGGAGGAAAGACACCTTATTTTGGTTATGTAAGAACAGCGGCAGAGCAGTTGCAGCTCATTAATACAAAGGAAAATACCATCTCTTTAGCAGTAGATAAGGATGTTGTTAAAAGCATTGATAGCATGAGGCGTTATATTAATACACATCTTGAAACTGTTTCGGACAGTTTGTTTTACAAAGTTACTCAAGGATATTTGGATATGGGAACGGAAGTGCTTGCCCACAATAGCGTATCAAAAATGAGTGACTTAATGGGGCTAAATATTGGTGAGAAAGTCATAGAGGATGATATGCGTGCGTGGAGATTCTGGATGGCGTTCTTGGGAATTGGATATATGCACGATTCACAGGCAGGAGCTGCAGGTATTTTATTGCCTAATACGGCAGTATTTCTAAGAGATATTATTGAAAGTTTAAAACTTAAAAAGAAGTCAGAGTATCGAATCGATGAGTTTGTAGATTTGGTTATGCCGTATGCTAGAATTGCTTTGCATAATGCAGTTGATACAAAGACATTTAATTATGGTTTTTCTAATGCAATCAGAATGCTGAATGACCTTGGAGTTATTAAGGCAGAGCATCGATTGGACGCTAAAGAAATATGGTCTATGCATCCATGTGAGGGGCATGATCTTGAGACTACAGTTACCCATATTACAATAGGGGGTTAATTATGAATTCAGAAATTGCTAAGCAAAGATTATCAGAAGTCGTAAGAATAGATACTATTACAAGTTCATATGGTGATTTTATGGCCACGCATGTTCCGTTTAAGCAGATTCAATTGCAAAAGGAATATGATTCAGCTGCAACATCAAAGACATACACTGAGGAACAGATTTACAAAAAAGTAGTTCTTAATCCAAAAGATCAGCATCAATTTGTAGTGGTAATAGGATCAAGTGGTGCAGGAAAATCTCATTTGATTAGATGGTTTGACGCTAAAATTGAAAGACAGAAACCAGAGAGTGAGGTCGTTCTTTTTGTGCGAAGAAGTGATAACACATTAAAAGGAACAATAAAGCAACTGTTGGAAAAGCCAGAGGTAGCTTCCATACAGAACAAGGATCTTTATGAACGGTTGGTTAATGCTACATCTACAATCAGTGAGAGTAAACTAATGAATGCCATTTATCATCAGTTTATCGTAGAAATTGAGGATGATAATGGGGAAGACATTGACTATATTAATAATGCTGATAGGAAGAGAATTGCACCACTATTAAATAATGAATTGTTTAAAGCTCGGATAATGGCTGAAGATGGACCGATTGCACGAATCTATTCTAAGGTTGCAGAAAGCAACTCTCAGGATAACCGCGATGTTGTTGCAGAGTTTATTCCAGAAGATTTTCAGGTTGATATTGCTTTTTGTGACAAAGTTCAATACGACGGAGGAGACAAAAAAGCTGTACGTTTGCTTGAAAAGTTGTATATGGAGCCGGAGGTCGCTGATGCTATTGCTAAGTATCTGAATTCAAAGGTTGATATAGTTATCCAAAGTTGTGCAGGCCTAGAGCCAGGAGATTTTGAGCAGGTATTTAAGGAGATTAGAAAAGAGTTAAAGAAACAAGGAAAATCTTTAACGCTATTAATAGAGGATATTACAGCATTTACTGGTGTTAATGAGGCACTCTTAAATGTGCTTACTACTTGGCATACCGGAGATTATGAACAGGAAGGTATGTGTAGGATATCTTCAATTATTGGCACTACCAGCGAATATTATAAGAGCAATTTCCGTGATAACTATAAGGATCGAGTTACCCAGTTTATTGTAATTCCGGATGATGTATTTGGATCTAGTGAAGATGATTTATGTGAATTTGTTGGAAGATATTTAAATGCGATGTCTTTGACGAAAGATGAAGTCGATACATGGGCTAATTCGGATGGGGCAGGAGATACTTTGCCTGTACATGAAGTAAAGCAAGGAAATGGCTGGGATGTTGCAACAACTGAAGAAGGAAAAGAACTAAATTTGTTTCCGTTCTCCAGAAGAGCAATTGTGTATTTATATAATAATCTTCTTCAGGAAAACTACAGAACACCTAGATATTTGTTAAGAGATGTTGTAGAAAAAACGGTTAGAGATGCACTTTGGAATTTTGATAACTTCCCAGGATTTAAGATTGTTAATACAAATATCAATTCAAGTCTAAGAGACGCAATTCAAAAAACCGGTGTTTCAAATGAGCAGTTTGAGAGAATGTATCTATTTATGTGTATTTGGGGAGATGCTACAACCGACATTTATCAAGATGGCGGTAATACATATATTGCAGGACTTTCAACGCAAGTGTATGAGGATATGAGCTTTCCGTTGATAAATGGAAAGCCAATTATTGGAAAACCAGTACAAGTGATACCAGCAAACACATCTCATAGTCAAGTGGTCTCAAATTCAACTGTTATAAAGACACCTGCACAACTTGCTACTGAAAAACAAATCCAAGCAAAACGAGCACAATTAAATGATACGTTGCAGGCAATTGAAAATTGGATATTGGGAGGAACAATAAATGTCGGTGCAAGAACTGGAAATGTAGTTCTGGTTTCGCAGGCAAGAGAGGATATGTGTAACTTCTTATATTCAGCAATCGATTGGCAGGCAGAAGGTGTTTCTATGGATAACATAGAAAAAATCAAAAAAGTAAAAAATCGATTAGTTGGTTTCGAACGCCAAAAGCAAGGCGAAGATATGATGTTTTATAAGCTTCCGGCAGACAGAGAAACGCAAGTTATAATAGAAGCTTTTCTGGAGTGGAATGTTCTTGGTAAGCGTAGCTGGAATTTTGACGGGGCTGATAGATGTGTTTACAGAGTTCAGCTCTGGACTGAAAAAATCAAGAAGCCGCTTATAGAAGCTATCACAACATTTGAAAATAGAGAGATTGATTATTTTAAGTGTGCGATGATGGCAGAATTCTACAGAGTTATTTTATTTGGATCATCAAAGGCAACAACTGTAGAAGGATTAAAGTCAGAACACATTCTAGATAATGGAATTAGAGGATTAGGCGTAAATTCGCATTCAGACGCATGGAATGCTCTGCTAGGTATCATTACAAGAAGTGAGAATGATAAGATAAACAGAGATACTGTTATACAGTACTGCAATGTTATTCAGGGCGAGAGCCATGCACAGGTTTTCTTAGATAGAGAAAAATTTGACGCAATGGTAAGAAACGTTAAAAATGAGAGACTATCTATAGATTCAGCGGTATTAGATTTGGTGGACCCGGTAAAGCCGCGTAGAGATGCAAGAGACTATCTTCGCATGATTCTGGAGAGACTTGAGAAAGTACAAGAGGCTGAGCTTGCAAAGGCTGAACTAATAATGACTACCATAAAAGAAAACTTCGGCACAACAGATGTTGATGATGAAGATATAGAAGATATGGTGGAGAAGATTGTTGAGTTCTATAGAACAGCTGAAGATGGCAAACTGCCTGGAAAGTATGATCAGGAATTGTTTGATGAAGTGAAAAAGTATTCAACTTCAACTAGTAAGGCAATAAAAGAAATTGCTGTGGCTCAGAAGACAAGCAATGCGTTGGATTGCATTATGGCATTTTCACAGGATCCAATTAGAAAAGTTGAGAAGTTGGATCAGTTATTGAAAAAAGTCACGGCTGATATTGCAAAGATTCAGGCTGAACTCGAAGTCAGAAAAGCAAAGCTTGGCGGAGGAAGCAACCCATCTGGCTGTGAAAATGTATTCGACAATGAGAAAGCTACTATTACTAACTGCAGTGCTATTTTGGCAAGATTGGAGGGGACAGTATGTTAATAGATACTTTAAATGAATGCATTATCGATATGAAAACTGTCCATGAGATGGAGACTGCATCTGCAGATACCAAGAAGCAAGCTATGGCAGATTATAATTTTAAACAGTTGATTCTTAATTTGAAGCAGATGATAGACGAGGTTAATCTTGCTGTAGAAAATTCAGAATTTAAGCCATCGGCTAATGTCATAAATACATTAAAGAGCTTTCTTGGTGCATGCGAAAAGGTTGTCCAGATCGGTGCTGCAAATAATGCTACCACACAGTATATTTCTTCCGAATCAAAGAAATTATATACGGTTATAGGTCAGGAGTGGACAGAGTTTTACTTAAAGGAAACGGCGAACATTTTAAGTCTTTTGGATACTGTGAAGGGAATCATTCCGGATGAGAATAAAGCAATATATGCTACAAACAAAATAAAAAAGGCTGAGTCTTGGAATACAACTATTGACAATTATAATTATCTTAAGCAGGGAATTGCAGAGGCTGACAAAATTCTTGAAGATTTGGATTTAGATGAAGATTCTGAAATTCTGTTATTTTTAAAGTTAGTTAGAGAAGGAAAGGCGACAATCCTCAATCTGACAGATGAAATACTTGATTGGATAAAGACAGAGAATCTTGCAAATAAGATGTATATTAATTTTTAACGGGTGGTAGAGGCTATGGATGGAGTGTTTAAATATGATTGTAATCTGAATATTGATTGTTTCATTCATATGTTGGATGACCCAACGGAGTGTTATAAATTTTATTGGCTTGATTCCATAATACAGCTTTTGGCAGAAAAGGAAGAATGCATTACTTTTGATAAGGTTATTTCTGGAATGATAGCTGATGCGTGGTATTCTATAACAAAGTACCACCTTAAAATGGGGACTAAAGATACTCGGGGAAATAGTGTCAATAGTATTGAACGGGCGGTAAATAAGCTGAATGAGCAGAATTGCTTTGAATACACAGTAGATAGGCGACAAATATTAGAGAAAATTGAAGAAAATAAAAAAATTCTTCATGATGAAAAATATCAAATATCTAAGAATGTCCCGTATCGTTTGCTATCGGCATTTATGAGAGAACTGGGTGGAAATGATCCATTATGGAATCAGAAAACAAGACTTATTGCATATATGGAAAATATTAGTAAGAGTTGTTGTATGCCGTACATTATTGGAACAGAACGTGGTCTGGAAAAGAGAATTATTATAGAAGAGAGCTGGAAGAGTTTTCTAATTGATAATATGGTATCTATTAGAGGCTGGATTCAAATGAAGAAAATTAAATATCTTCAAGATAGAAATCCTGGGGTACCAGGTATAGTTTATAAGCTAGAACCAGAAAACGAGAAACAGCGGAAGCTTCAAAATGCTAGAAGGCTTTGGACAGCAGTAATTGAGATGTCGGACATATGTGATATATATTCAGGTAGCCTTGTGGAACAAAATGAGTATGAAATAGATCATTTTGTTCCATGGTCGTTTATAACTAACGATGAAATGTGGAATCTTATGCCTGTTAATCCTTCGCTGAATGCAAGCAAAAGAGATATGCTTCCTAACTGGGATAGATATTTCCCTGGGTTTGTTCAAAACCAATTCATGCTCAATCAGATGATTTATAAATATGAGAAATTAGCACACATATTTAGAGAGTGTAGGAGAGATAATTTAAACTCAGCGTGGTCAGTGGAAGAGTTATATGTGAAAAATATAAAAAAGAATCAATTTTGTAAAGTATTGGAAAGTAGGCTAAAACCGATATATGAATTAGCAAGGACCCAAGGGTATAGGATTTGGATGATAGGAGAATGAGAAATGGCAAGAATAAATAAAAGCTCAATAAAGATAGAAACACAGTCCATATACCAGTAACAGCCACCTATACGGTATTCGATACAGTGGATGGAGAGCATTATGTGCAGATTGATACTTATGGAAAAAACAACAGAGAAATACCTGGAAAGGCAAGCCAGTCCATCCAATTTGATAAGGTAAGCGCAAAATTTCTTGTGGATCTGTTGAAAAAAGAATTTGATTTATAAGAAGAGCAAGATTATATGAAAACCATTCGCATAGTCGCAGCCGTGATCTGCGATTCCATAGAGCACAAAACCAAGATATTTTCCACTGCGAGGGGCTATGGAGAATTCAAAGGCGGTTGGAAATTTCCCTGAGGGAAGATCGAAGCCGGAGAGACTTCACAGCAGGCAGTTGTCAGAGAGATTCGGGAGGAACTGGATACCGTCTAGAGAAAAAACAAATACAGAGAAAATGAAATTTTATGATTAGCAGTAGGTGAAGCAGATGAATATACAGATTTTTGGAACTAAGAAATGCAATGATACAAAGAAAGCAGAACGTTTCT
>ENA-ORIC01001142-ORIC01001142.1-human-gut-metagenome-genome-assembly--contig:-NODE-1142-length-27574-cov-3.954577_pt1 | contig 27574 bp, 21 predicted proteins | sample MGYA00243023_ERZ508732 | MGnify/ENA primary metagenome ERZ508732 (study PRJEB26277, sample SAMN04329767) | human gut metagenome | biome: human-associated habitat | host: Homo sapiens | place: USA...
CAGAACCTCCTGCCGCGTGATTGAAAGACGGCGGGACGCCATCAGGTACGCGATAAGCACCGCCGGACCCGGCGACGTGATCCTCCTCGCCGGAAAAGGTCACGAGGACTACGAGACCGACAAAACCGGCAAACACCGCTTCGTCGAGAGGGAAGAGATAACAGACGCCCTCAGGCTGGAGCGGGAAGGTAAAGATGACAACTCCGTATGACATATGTCATGCGTGAATATTATAATGATACAAATGATAAGCCGTTCTTTCCGGCTGACAGAAAGGAAGCGCCTCTGGCGCGGGGAAATAAGCAATGGGTAACAGAAACATGAAGGAACTATTCACCTTCGATGAGGCGGCGGCAACGCTCGGCGTGCCGAACCGCGGCGGGGCGGACATTTACGCGATAACCACCGATTCAAGGGAGACAGAGTCGGGAGCTTTATTCGTCGCGCTTCGCGGCGAGAGATTCGACGGAAACGATTTCGTCGGGCAGGCCGTGGCTCGCGGAGCCTCGGCGGTTGTCGCAGAGCGTCTGCCGGAAGGGATGGACGAGAGCGACAGCAGGAAGGTGTTTGTCGTGCGCGACTCTCTCGAGGCTCTCGGAAGGCTCGCCGCGGCTTACAGGACGCGCATCGCGCCGAAGGTCATCGCGGTCACCGGAAGCGTCGGAAAGACCACGACGAAGGAGTTCGTCAGCGCCGTCTGCGGCTCGAAGTACCAGACGCACAAGTCCGAGGGCAATTTCAACAGCGAGATCGGAATGCCGCTCTCGATTCTCTCGATGCCCCAGACGACGCAAGTCTGCGTTCTCGAGATGGGCATGAGCCAGGCGGGCGAGATCGGACGCATGACGAGGGCGGCGATGCCGGATATCGCGATAATCACAAATATCGGCAACTCACATATAGAAAATCTCGGCTCGAGGGAGAACATCTGCAAAGCGAAGCTCGAGATAGTCGAGGGAATGAGCGGCGACGGGTGCGTCATACTCAACGCCGACGAGCCGCTTCTCTTCGCGAAGAAGGGGACGCTTAAGCAGAGGACGCTGTTCGTCTCGCTCATCAACCCGACGGCGGACTACAGGGCGCTCAACATCCGCGAGTATGAGGACAGCACGGATTTCGATCTTGTCGCGGGAACGAGAGTTGTTACGAACGTTCATATCCCCACGATCGGGCTCCACAACGTCTATGACGCGACCTTCGCCTTCGCGGCGGGGGTCGAGGCGGGCATGAGCGACGAGGAGATAAAGCGTGGGCTCAGGGCGTTCCGCAACACCGGAATGAGACAGAACATCTACGAGTACGGCGGGTGCACGATAATCGAGGACTGCTACAACGCCGGTCCGGAATCGATGAAGGCGGCTCTCGAGGTTCTGGCGTCTGTCGCCGAAAAGAACAAGGGGCGCTCGATCGCCGTTCTCGGAGATATGCGCGAGCTCGGCGAGTACTCGAAGCAGCTCCACATGGAGGTCGGAAAGCTCGTCGCGTCGAGGCACATCTCGAAGCTCATCACTTTCGGACGCGAGGCGGAGAACATCGCTCTCGGCGCGATAAACCACGCGTACAAGCCGGGGGACATCAGCATCAACAACAATATCGAGGCTCCGGCTCTCGCCGCGAGGGCGGTCTGCGACGCGGTCTCGAAGGGCGACGTCATACTCTTCAAGGCGAGCCGCGCCGTCAGGCTCGAGCGGGTGATCGCCGAGTTCAAGCGCATGACAGACGAGAACGGCGCGGAACCGAAGCCGCAGAAGACAGTCATGCCGGACACTATCGGAAACGACGGGGAGAGCGCGAGATAACACATGATACCATTTTTCACAGCGGCGCTCGCCGGGAACTTCATTCTGACGGTCATCGCCGCGCGCATACTCATACCGAAGCTGAAGAGCATGAAGCTCGGGCAGAAGATACTCGACATAGGTCCTCGCTGGCACAAATCCAAGGAGGGCACGCCGACGATGGGCGGACTCAGCTTCATCTTCGCGTCTCTCATCACGGCTGTCATAATGTCGGTCGTGATGGTCGCGACCGATAACAGCGATGGACTGCCGAAGCTCATCATAGTCCTGCTCGGAGCGGCGGCGAACGGCGCCGTCGGCGTCATCGACGACCTGACAAAATTCCACAATCACAGAAACGAAGGACTGACCGCGACGCAGAAGTATCTGTTGCAGCTCGCGGCGGCGGCGGCTTTCCTCGCGGCTATGAAGCTCACCGGGAATCTCACGACCGAGCTCTATATTCCGTTTGTCGGGAAGTCGGTCGACCTCGGGATATTCTACTATATTATATCACTGATACTGATAACCGGCGTCGTCAACAGCGTCAACCTGACCGACGGCATCGACGGGCTCGCGAGCTCGGTCACGCTTGCCGTGGGGGCTTTCTTCGCGGTGGCGGCGTTCATGCTCGGCGCGCTTCCGGAGGCTGTGCTTGCCGGGATGACTATCGGCGCGTGCCTCGGGTTTCTCGTTTACAACTTCTATCCGGCGCGGGTGTTCATGGGGGACACCGGGTCGCTGTTCCTCGGCGGGCTTGTCGTCGGGATGGCGTTCATGATCGGGAATCCGCTGATCATCATCGTCGTCGGCATCGTGTATATCTGCGAGGCGGCGTCGGTCATTCTGCAGGTCGGGTATTTCAAGCTGACGCACGGAAAACGCCTCTTCAAGATGGCGCCGATACATCACCATTTCGAGAAGTGCGGCTGGAGCGAGATAAAGATCGTCGGCGTCTTCTCGCTGATAACCCTGATCGCGGGAGCCATATCTCTTCTCGGTCTGTAAAAAAACTATAACAGGGAGGTGCCGGTTTGAACAACACAGGCGGGTACAGAAACGACCGGCAGGACCGGGCGGACAACAGAACACAGAACACCGCGCCGCGCGGGAACTACTCCCACAGAAACGGACAGGCGGCGGGACAGCAGAGACCCGCACAGGGACAGCAGAGACCGGTACAGGGTCAGCGTCCCGCGAACCGCCCGCCGCAGCCACAGCAACAGCGTCCGTCGCGCCCTCAGCAAAGCGGAGCGCCCGTGCAGCCGCGTCAGCCGTCGGAAGTCAGACGGAATACCGCGTCAACATCCGTCGCGCCCGCAAAGCGTCCCGGAAAAGTCTCGAAGCCGAAAAAGCCCGACAGCAGAGCCGTCGCGTGGGTCAAGCACATCTTCCGCCTTAAGGACGACGAGGTCGTGCGCGTCAGGTACACCGAGGACTCGGGATACGACTACGTCTTTCTCGTGATAGTTCTCGTGCTTCTGGCGTTCGGAACCATCATGGTCTATTCGGCGAGCTACGCCTATTCCAAGTGGAAGTACGACGACAGCTACTATATCATCTCGCGTCAGTTCATGTTCATGGCGGTCGGACTTGTCGGTATGATGTTCACGATGAGGCTCAAGCCGGACACATACCGGGCGGGCGCAATACCGCTGTTTCTCGTCTGCTTCTTCTTACTCTGCATCGTGCCGATCCCCGGAATCGGGCGCGTGCACGGCGGCGCGAGACGGTGGCTGTCAATCGGATTCACCGAGATACAGCCATCCGAGTTCATGAAGACCGGTCTCGTGTTCATGCTCGCGTGGTACATCGACCGGTATCACAAACGCATCACCGACCTCACCTACCGCGGAAGGGCGTCATTCTTCGGCGTCTATGTCCCGCTTGCCATAACGGCGGTCGTCTGCCTGCTGATGGTACTCGAGAAGCACCTTTCCGGTACGATCATAATGTTCGCTATAGGCATAGTGCTGATTTTCGTCGGCGGAGCCAACACAAGACCTCTTTACGTCATGGGCACGTTCGGCGTCAGTGCTCTCGCTGTCCTGGCTCTCGCTCTTCCGCACGCGAGACAGCGTATCGAATACTGGCTCCACCCCGAACTCGACCCGCAGGGAAAAGGCTACCAGACCTTGCAGGGACTCTACGCGATAGGCTCCGGCGGCTTCTTCGGAGTCGGTCTCGGCGAGAGCCGTCAGAAGCACCTTTATGTGTCTCAGCCGCAGAACGACTTCATATTCACCATCGTCTGCGAAGAACTCGGCTTCGTCGGCGCGGCGACCGTAATCCTGCTGTTCCTGCTCTTTTTATGGCGCGGAATCTCAATCGCGATGAAAGCCCCGGACGTCTTCTCACAGCTCGTCGTCGCCGGAATCGTCAGTAAGGTTGTTATTCAGGCGGTCCTCAACATCGCCGTCGTCACAAAGTCAATACCGAACACCGGAATTTCCCTCCCGTTCTTCTCCTACGGCGGCTCGTCACTGTGCGTGCTTATCGCTGAGATGGGAATCGTTCTGTCAATATCACGCTATACCAAACAAAAGAAATAACCAGGGGCCAGCCCCTGGACCCGATAGTCAAGGTTTATATGATGGTCGGATGAAGTTTCTGCCTCATCAGACATACTGCGTCGCGGCTCTGCCTCTGACCTGTATTTCTACAAATAATCACTCGAAAGGCAATCCAATGAAAGTAATGATGACCGGAGGCGGCACGGGTGGTCATGTCAACCCCGCCCTCGCTATTGCCGGGAACATAAAACAAAATCAGCCGGACGCCGAAATAATCTTCGTCGGCACGTCCCACGGCATCGAGAACAAACTCGTCCCGAAGGAAGGCTACAAACTCGAACACGTCGAAGTACAGGGCTTCAAACGCAAACTCACCCCGTACAACATCAAGTCCGCGTGGCTCGCCTTCACCTCGCCCCTCAAAGCCAAAAAGCTCCTGAAGGAATACAAGCCCGACCTCGTCGTCGGGACCGGCGGGTACGTCTCGTGGCCTCTCCTCAAAGCCGCCGCGGCTATGGGAATACCAACAGCAGTACACGAATCAAACGCCATTCCGGGCGTCGCCGTCAGGATGCTTGCGCCGCTCGTCGACCGGGTCTACGTGAACTTCGACGCCACTGCGAAGGCTCTCGGCGGCGAGATAGCCCCGAAAGTTCTCAAAGTCGGCAACCCGATAAAGCCGCAGTTCGCGCCGCTCGATTACGACACGGCACGGAAAAAGCTCGGCGTCACCGGGAAATACAAGTACTTCCTCCTCTCCTGCGGCGGCAGTATGGGAGCTGAGATGGTCAACTTAGTGATTCTTGACTTCATGCGGGTTTATTGGAAAGATGATGCGGTGCTCCTGCATATCCACGCCTCCGGGTCGATCGAGTATGAGATATCGAAGAAGATGTTCCATGACTACGGGCTCGAGAGACATGAGAATCTGAAGCTCGTCGAGTACATCTTCGATATGCCGGAGGAGATGGCGGCGGCGGATATCGTCGTCAGCCGCGCGGGCGCCATGACGCTCTCGGAGCTCGCGGTGCTCGGAAAGTGCACGGTGCTGATACCCTCCCCTCACGTCACGGACAACCACCAGTACAAGAACGCGAAGGTGCTCGCGGACGCCGGGGCGGCAATGCTCTTTGAAGAGAAGGATCTGACCGACGACAGGCTGACAAAGGCGATAGCCGGGCTTCTTCAGGACGACGCGAAACGGAAGGATATGTCGGAGAAGATAAAGGCATTCGCTCTTCCGGACGCAAACCGGGAGATATATCTCGATCTCATGAAGCTCGCCGGGAAATGACCGGAATGTAAAAAAATACGCCCGCGGCGGATAAATATGCAGGAATGTACTTGACTTTTCATGTTTGTCTGTGATATAATAATATAAAGCGGGGTCAAACGCCCTCAGCTTTCCGGCTGTTCGTATTTTCAGGGGGAGGTCTGGTGTGAAAGATAAATCTTTCACACAAAACATTTTGTGGCTTTCGCTGTCTTCCGACAACGATTCTGCTCCGCAGAACCACCCGCAAAATGGGAGACAAGGAAGCTTTCGCCGCGGCGAAAGCTATGGTGATTTCAATGAGTGGAACCGCATATGATAACCGGACCTCTGACGGACAGAGCATAGGGGATATAAAAAGCAAGGAGAGCCTGCAAAAGTTCGTCAGACGGAGCCGGAACCGAAGGAGTCTCGGCAAGCTCGGACGGATGGCGCTCTTCGTGGCGCTCGCCGCCGTTTTTGTCACCCTCGCGATGGCGGCTATGTTCAGGGTCCGGACGATTGAGGTCGCCGGGACCACGAGATACTCGGCACAGCAGGTCATAGTCCTCAGCGGGATATCCGAGGGCGACAGCCTCTTTTCGTCCCCCGATCTCTCGGTCCTGCACGACAGACTGCCGTATATAAAGTCCGCGAAAATATCGAGGAAGCTGCCGTACACGATCACGATAACGGTGAGTGAGGACAGCGCCGGGTATTACTGCGAGCTTTACGGCGAGTACTTCGCGCTTTCCGAGGATCTCAGGGTGCTCGAACGGGCGGACAGCGACGAGGGGTTTGTTTCGGACGGGTATGTCAGGCTTGAATTGCCGGCGATTGACTCGGCGGTTGTAGGCGGGCGGATTGTATTTGAGTCCGACGCCGACGATAAATACGTTTCGGCGTATGTTTCGGCTATGCAGGACAGCACGCTTAAATACCGGGTGACAGCTTTCGACCTGCGGGACAAGTTCGATCTGAAGCTTATCTGCGACGGGATATATCTCGTTGAGATCGGCGACGGCGAGGACCTCGCGACGAAGCTTTCGACGACCGTGGCGGTGCTCTCACAGACCGAGGCTTTTCCGGCGAATACCAAGGCGAAGATCGACATGACGAACCCGGCGTCTCCGAGCGCAATCGTTTCCGATCGGGTGGATGTCTCGTTTAATTGATAAAGAGTAAATATTTTATAAATTTTTTTCAATACACTTGATATCCGGGCGGAAATATATTATTATATATGTATGGGATTTACAGGGGCTTTTCTTCTATAAAGGCTTGAATCAGGAGGATACTTAAAAATGGCATTCGAACTTGACGATAACTTCGACAGCGGCGTAAATATAAAGGTCATAGGCGTCGGCGGCGGCGGAAACAACGCGGTCAACCGCATGATCTCGACAAAGATCCGCGGCGTCGAATTCATAGCGATAAACACGGACAAGCAGGCGCTTGTCAACTCCAAGGCGACAAACAAGATAGCAATCGGCGAAAAGCGCACGAAGGGACACGGAGCGGGCTCCAACCCCGAGGTCGGCGCCGCCGCCGCTGAGGAGAGCATCGACGAGATAAAGAAAGCGATGGAGGGCGCGGACATGGTGTTCATCACCGCTGGAATGGGCGGCGGCACCGGTACCGGCGCGGCTCCTATGGTCGCTAAGGCGGCTAAGGATATGGGTATCCTTACCATCGGCGTCGTGACGAAGCCCTTCGCGTTTGAGGGCAAGAGACGTATGATGCAGGCTGAGGAGGGAATCAAGAAGCTCATTGATTCTGTTGACTCGCTCGTCATCATACCGAACGAGAGACTCAAAGAGGTCTCGGACACGAGAATCACTCTTCTGAACGCGTTCACCGAGGCGGACGACGTGCTGAGACACGGCGTGCAGTCGATTTCCGATCTTATCAACGTTCCGGGCATTGTCAACCTTGACTTCGCGGACGTGTCGAGCGTCATGCTCAACGCGGGCTACGCGCACATGGGCGTCGGTGAGGCTTCCGGTAAGGACAAGGCTGAGCTCGCGGCTAAGGCGGCTATCTCGAGCCCTCTGCTCGAGACTTCGATCGCTGGCGCGCGCGGAATCATCATCAACATCACGGCTTCGCCGGATATCGGACTCGAGGAGGTCGATATCGCGTCGAGCATGGTAAAGGAAGAGGCGCATCCGGACGCGAACATCATCTGGGGCGCGGCTCTCGACGAGAACATGGAAGACGAGATGCACGTGACGGTCATCGCGACCGGCTTTGACAACGCGCCGAAGTCGATGCAGAACACCGTGACCGGCTTCAAGTCCGCCGGTGAGGCGATCAAGGCGGCGAAGGAAGCCGCTGGCTCCGCCGAAGAGGCAAAGACCGAAGAAGCTCCGAAGGCGGAAGAACCCGAAAAGAAGAAAGCGAACGAGCTTATCTCGGACGACGATTTCAGTGAGATCATCGGAATACTTCAGAAGAATAAGCGCGACAACTACTAAGAGTAATAGGGGACTCCATTGCCGGGGTCCCTGTTTTGCTTTTTATTCCGCCGCGAAATATTCAGCGCAAACATAAAAGAAAGAAGTTTAAGAAAAGAAAATGTCAATCGAAAGAGTAAGAGCATATTTTGGGGCTCAGGGAATCGATTCCCGCATCCGCGAGCTCGGCGAGTCGAGCGCGACGGTCGCTCTCGCCGCGAAGGCGCTCGGCTGTGAGCCATGCCGCATCGCGAAGACGCTGGCGCTTATCGTCGGCGAGACGCCGATCCTCGTCGTCACCGCCGGGGACGCGAAGATAGACAACGCGAAGTACCGGGCTCTCTTCCACGCGAAGGCGAAGATGCTGACGCCGGAGGAGACGTCGGAGCTGATCGGACACGCGCCCGGGGGCGTCTGCCCGTTCGCGGTGAACGACGGGGTGAAGATATGCCTCGACGTGTCGCTGAAGCGCTTTGACGAGGTCTTCCCGGCGTGCGGGAGCGGTAACAGCGCGATCGGGCTGACTATCCCCGAGCTTGAGAAGTACTCGGGATACCCGGAGTGGGTGGACGTCTGCAAGCTATCAGAACAGCAATAATTTATCAGGAGAACATTAATGAACATTTACGAAAGTGAAAGCATGACCGTCGTCGCGGATGACGGAATCATTCACTACATAATCGACAGAAACGATCCTCACACCGCGAACTACGCCGACAAGCGCGGAAAGACCGGAGCCGCCGTCTGGACGCTGAAGGGCGAAGACATAAGAAAGAACAAACCGGTCTGCACGCCGTACAACGAGCACAACTCGGTCGACGAGAAGCTCGACGGGCTGAAGAGCAATATAATTCTTGACGATATGGGTCTCAGGATAGATCTTTCGGTCGACAACGACAATGTTTCGGAGTTCGGCGTTATGCTTGACCTCAATATGATGTCGAAGCTGACCGACACGCCGTTCGAGCGTCAGGTTCTGCCGACCTCGCCGTACACGTCGCCGGACGGGAAAGTCATGTACTGCATATTCACGAGACCGGACGGGAGATGCCTTGTCGCGGCGGCGGTCACCGTGTGCGACGGATGGAAGATACAGTACTCTCCGGAGGCGCTGGGGCACTTCATCAACAGCTTCTCGTTCCTCGCGTCCTTTGACGACAGCTACGGCGGGAGCGGGAGAAAGTCGGTGTCGGTTGTGCTCACGCCGGCTGAGAATGTTGAGGAAGCCTACGCGAAGATCGGCGGGATTTTCGGAAAATCCTTCGCGGTTCCGGTCGTTTCCGGCACTTTCGGCGGAGATACGTATGTGAAGGTGTCCGACGGTGTAGATTCGCTCGAAGTGACAGAGAGCGACGGCAGGACAGAGGTCATAAAGACCGACAGGAATATTGTTCCGGTGAAGCTGAGCGCATACGGCTTCGCGACCGTCACGCCCGTGAAGAACGGCGAGCGCGGCATCCCCGCGATCGTCTGGAACGGCGTCAGCATGGACGGCTGCTGGACGAAAAACTCGGAGAGCACGTCGGAAATATATCACGGCGACACGAACCTCTGTGAAGGCGGCTGCTGGACATGGGCGCTCGCGCGATACCTGAAAACTCACGAGAACGGAAGGCTCACCGCCGCTGTCCTCGACGATCTGAGGACGATAACCGGTGAGAGGAAAACCTACGTAGTCCGCCGGACTATCTCTCCGGAAGCGCAGAACGGCTACGCTCCGTATCACATTTTCGATTCCAATCGAATTCAGGAGCAGTACTTCGGCGTGTCGATACTGCTTGATTCCTACAGACTTTTCCACGTCGACGAGTACCTTGACCTCGCCTCAAAGGCGCTCGATGAGCTCATCGACAACTGGATGACCCCGGACGGAGCCGTCATGAAGGGCGACGAGGAGTACACTACCGTCACCTGCCTTGTGATTCCTGTCGTCGACATGGCGCTCGAGTTCAAGGGGAAGGACGAGAAAAAGTACGAGAAATACAGAAAAGCGGCGATCGCTATGGCTGACCACGTCGTCGCGCGCGGGTTTGATTTCCCGACCGAGGGCTGCCGCACCGAGCGGGTCGAGATGGAGGACGGATCGATATCCTGCACCGCGCTTACTGTGCTCTACGTTGCGGCGCATCTCGAGTACAAGCCGGAATACATCGAGTTCGGAAAGAAGATACTCGACATACACGGCGCGTGGAAGATGTACTCGCCGGACGCGAGAATCTACGGCTCGTCGCTTCGCTGGTGGGAGACGATCTGGGAGGGCGACGCCACCGGACCGAACATCTGCGGAGGACACGCGTGGACGATATGGCGCGCGGAGGCGCTTTACTGGTATGCCGTCCGGACCGGGGACGCCGCGGCTATGGTCGACTCGTGGAACGGCTTTATTACGAACTTCGCGAAGATAAAGGAGAACGGCGACTCGTATTCCTGCTATATCCCGGACTACATCTGCGGCGGAGGGGTCGACGGGATACGCAGGAGCCTTATGACATGGCCGAAACTTGAAGGGCTTAAGCAGTACCACGTGGTTCACGATTATCCGGAGACACCGGACTATTCGCTCTCCCGCTACGCTTGGGCGAGGGCTTATGACACGTGGGTGAAGACCGCTGCGGTGGTCGACGTGAACGGCGTCCCGACCGCGCTGAACTGCCATGTTGACGGGAAGAAGATCATCACCGAGGACAGCGTGAAGGTTATCTATGTCTCAGAGAGCTTGAAGGATATGGGCTATACTTCCGGCACGGAGATTAAGGTGCTCGGAAAATAATTGATTTTAACAGGTGACATCATGAAGCAGTATACGAAGACATACCTGACCCCGGCGGACGGGGCGAAGTGGATATCCCCGGCGAGGGACGCGCTCGCGGTGTTTGACCGACCGAAGGAGGAGAACTTCCCGGACGCGAAGTTCATCTGGCCGTACGGGAGCGTCAGGTTCCACGCGTTCAGGCTCTTCACGCCTGAGAAGAAGGTGAGACGCGCCGAGATGGCTTTCCGGTGCGACAACCTGTTCGACGTCTGGCTGAACGGTGAGAATATCGTCACCGACACGAGACACCTTGAACTCACCGACGTGACGAGGTCCCTGCGGGACGGGGAGAACAACCTGCATATCCGCGGCTATCAGAGCTCGTCCTATGACGAGTTCAGCGCCGCGCTGACCGGCGGGATAAGACTTATATACGAGGATGGTACGAGCGAGGACTTCCCGACCGGCAGCAGCTATAAGCAGGTCGGACTTGTGAACTTCTGGGAGACTAAGGAGCCGGAGGGCTTCGAGACAGAAACAAAGGGGCGGAGTGTCAGCGATCTCAGGGTGACGGATATGCACCCCGTTGCGCTCAGGCGCTCGTTCTGCTTCATCCGCCGCTTTGAGGTGAAAAAAGATATCCTCGGCGTGAAGCTGAGGGCGACGGCGCTCGGGTGCTATGAGCCGTACATGAACGGCGAGCGTGTGTCCGACGCGCGTTTCGAGCCGTTCTGCATGAACTACGTTAAGGAATATCAGGAGTACGACATAACGCCGCTTGTGAAGCGCGGAACAAACGTCATCGGCGCGGTTCTCGGCAACGGCTCGTACAACTGCCACTCATGGGGAAACCTCGGCGCGAAAGTGCCGGAATACATGGCGTCTGTCGATATATCATATGCCGACGGGACAAGCAAGCGGATAGTGACCGACGAGAGCTGGCGCTGTCTGCCTTCGCCGCTGACCGAGAACGACATTCAGTACGGCGAGAGATACGACGCGCGGCTTGAAGTTGACGACTGGTGCCTCGACAGTCTCGATCTGTCGCTGACCTCCCCCGTTTCCGCGAGAGACGCCGGAGGGGAAGAGTTCCTGCTTCAGAGCTATCCGCCGGTGAAACGGATGAAGGATCACGTTCTGACCAAGTACAGACTGTTAAGTGACGGTTCACCGATCTATGACACAGGTGTGAGCATTGCCGGGCGCGCGGAGGCGACGTTCAGAAATCTCCGACCCGGACAGAAAGTGCGCCTGAGATACTGCGAGCGTCTGAGAGACGACGGCGAGCCGGAGAACGGCGCTTACGTCTGCGTGTACTACCAGAACGACTGCGGCAAGGGCGGACGGAGCGAGGGCTTCATGCGCAACGCCGACGTCTACACCGCGAAAGGCGCGCCGGAGGAGAGATATGAGTGCCGCTTCGCCTACACAGGGTTCAGGTATATATGGGTCGAGGGGCTTGATTCACCGGAGCAGATAAAGTCGCTGACGGCGTTCGAGCTGTACAACGACCTCAGGCTGACGGGTGAGATCGACACTCCGGACGGGGATATAAGCCGCATTTTCACGGCGACCCGCCGCTCGTGGCTCAACAATATCTCGAACGGCCCGACCGACTGCCCGACAAGGGAGAAGAATTACTGGAACGGCGACAGTCAGCTGTTTTCGCACACGGCTTGCTGGTACACGGACAACTCCGGGCTCCTTTCGAGGTGGACAGACAACGGCATAAAGACGCACGACGGACCATACGCGTGGGAGGACGAGACGTATGAGATGCCCTACACGCTCTACCGTTTCTACGGCGACACCGGAATACTCCGCGCGAGATACCCGAAGATGCTCGAGCTTGTGAAAAAGCGTCAGGAATTTCCGGGAATGATACTTCCTGTGAAAGGGATAAGTCATCAATACAACGATTGGCTCTCGCCGGGCGGCGTTACGCCGGACACGGAGTTCTTCGGCGGCTGCTGGTACATACATATGCTCGACCGCGTCAGTGAGATTGCGTCGATACTCGGGGACAGCGAAAATTCGGAGAGGCTGCGTGAAATGGCTGATATTTCAAGAGCGGCTTTCAACGAGAAGCACCTGACGCCTGACAAAAACGACTACGACGCCGGGAATCAGTGCGGAATTGTACTGCCCCTCGCGTTCGGCATCGCGCCGGAGGACAGGCGGCAGTCGCTCGCGGACACGCTGTCCGAGTACGTGAGAAAAGCCGGGTATCACACGACGACCGGCTTCATCGGCGTCAGGTACCTGCCGGAGGTTCTGTGCGACTACGGTCACGCGGACGACGCTATGAGGATAGTGAAGAATCCGACCGCTCCTTCGTGGCTCGCGATGCTTTCGACCGGCGCGACGGCTATGACCGAGAGCTGGTACGGCGAGGACGACCCCGACAAGTCGCTCAGTATGTCGCACTTTTCGCTCGGTTCTGTCGGCGGCTGGTTCTTCGAGTACCTCGGAGGAATAAGGGTGAACGACTGCGCGCCCGGATTTGAGGAGGTCGTTCTCGAACCGTTCATGTTCCCGGAGATCGGGAGATTTTCGGCGAGGTATGACACCGGGAGAGGGGTCATCAGGACAGAGTGGAAATACGCGGACGGGAAAGCGGAGTTTTCTTATTCCGTGCCGGAATGGGTTAAGAGTGTCAGAGTTGTCACGCATGATGAATCCTGCCGCTGTCATTGATTGTGAAAAAAAGCCTGCCGCTTTTGCGAGCGGCAGGCTTTTTAATTATAATTCAACGTATACGTTTCCCGTCAGATTTTCACGATATTCGGACGGAAATATTCAGTTCCCCGTCGACGTCCGCTTCGAGCGGGATGTATTCGAAGCCTCCGACCTGATTGAACACGCGCTTTGCGACATCCGCGCGGAGCGGCTTATCCGATTCGACCGTAAGGCTTCCGACAGTGAGCCGTTCGCCGAACGCCGCAAGCACCGCGGGTGTCTTTTTGTCGCAGATTATCGGCAGGACGAATTTCGCTTTTTTTGCTTTTACGGTGATTCCGAGCGAGTCGGGAGTGAAGTCGTACACGACTGACCAGTCATCTCTAGATGACCAGTCATCCCCGGACGACCAGCCGTCCCCGGAAGCGGTTATTCTGTGCCCGTCCTGGCTCAGCTTCGCGGTTTTGTCGGCGACAGTCCGTCTGCCGTTTATCACAAGGTGCGGCGTCATGCAGGGAGAGGATTCGGCGCGGCGCAGATACTGCATATTGAGCGGCTCGGACGGAATATAGCTGTCCATCGTCGACGCGCAGACAGGTCCGGTCCTTTCGTTCCACAGCAGCGTCATCGAGCCGCCCGAGTTGTCCGAACCGCGGTAGCACGCGATGTCAATCGAAGAAAAGGTCGCCCGCCATCCGCCGACCGAGACGGTCAGCAAGTTCCCGTTCTGGAAGGCTTTTATGCCTTTTGCCGATTCGAGCGGCAGAAGAGCCTCGCTCCCGTCGGCAATCATAGTTTCCGAATTCACGAGCGCGGCGAGCGCCTTCGCGTGGCAGAAGGAGTGGTGCAGACAGGTCGGCTCGCCGGCGTCCTCCGACATCGGCATTGACAGAAGATCATCGGATGTGCATTTCTCCCAGAGGGAAAGCACTCGCTCCGCGGCGCGCGCGAACACAGGCTCGTCGAGCACCAACGCGAGCCCCTCGAGGAGTCCGTCCGACGTCCGGCTGCCCCAGTAGGTCCACTTGTTCTGACGCGTGCCGAAGCTGTTGTCGATCGCGCCGTCCGGGAGAAGGAACTCAAAGTGATCGAGCAGCCGCGCCTTATAGAAAGCGAGCTTTCCGCCGTCTTCTGTGAGAACCGCGTGGCGCAGCAGCAGCGGTAGCGATTCTTCGAGGTCATAGCCCATGTCGATGCCGCGGCAGCCGCGCTCTGATACGAAGTCTATGCCATGTATCTCACCGTAGAAGAGACCGTTCTCGTCAAAGCGCCCGCGGCAGAATTTCTCCCAGTGATTCGCCTTGTCAAGATACTCGGGCTTGCCGAGGAGCTTATACGCGAGCGCGAGCTCCGCGGACGCGCCGGCATAGTAGTTGATGTTGGGCGTGAACGTGTCGAAATAGCGGAGAGTGAAATCCGAGAGACGCTCAAAAATTCCCGTCCACTTTTCGCGCAGAGCCTCCGGGAGCCTGCCGCCGAACTCAAGCAATGTGTCGCCTATCGCCATCGCGGAAAACGCGGTGATGCATCTCCAGTCATTGCCGAGGTCGTTGCGGTAGCTGCCGTCTGAGCGGCGCAGGTTGCGCTCGGTGAAGTCTATGTACCGCTCCGCGGCGGAAATATACCTGTCGTCTCCGGTCTTCGCCCAGAGCGTCGCGAGCGGGTAGACAAGATCCGCGAAGCGCCCGTGAATGACGTGGCAGGCAGGGCAGATCAGCCCGCTGTCGACGTTCGGGTCGGGGAGACGTATCTCGTAGGTGAGAAGCTTGTCGCACCAGCGCTTCATTAAGTTATAGGCACGCTGTTTCATAACTATTACCTCCTGTCGGGTATAATTTTAAAATCAGGTTATCTCTGTCGGGTCGTTGTCACGCGGACCATTGTAACATGGCGACTCGAAGAATGGTCGAACACCGTCTTGTATCCCGCGCGGGAGACCTTCGCCATAAGCGCTGTCAGTACAAGTTCGGTGGATATGCTGCGTTTTGCTTTCATACTGGGCTCATCCGAAAAAATGTATTTGAAACTGTCACTATTATACTATACTATTTGAATTTTGTCAATGCCGATCCGAAAATATGCAAATAAAATAACATAAGCGACAATATCTCACTGTATATTCCGCGCCGTCAACACTCCGCGCGAAAATTTACCGCCGGTCAACAATTAAATATGGATAAACTCCCCACGATGTGGTAAAATAAAAGAAAAACAACCTGGAGGCATCATTATGTGCACGGCGGCGACCTACAAAACGACCGACTTCTATTTCGGCAGAAACCTCGATTTCGAGCGCTCATGGGGCGAGAGCGTCACAATCACCCCGAGAAAATATCAGATAGCCCTGCGCTCCGGCGAGGTGATACGCGACCACTTCGCCATGATCGGCATGGCGCACGTCAGAAACGGCTATCCGCTCTACTATGACGCCGTGAACGAGAAGGGGCTCTGTATCGCCGGGCTGAATTTCGTGTCGAGCACCGTTTACGGCGAGCGTACAGACGGCAAAGAGTGCGTGGCTCAGTTCGAGTTCATACCTTGGCTGCTCTCGAAATGCGCTGACGTCGGCGAGGCGAGGGCGCTCATATCGCGCGTCGTCCTGACCGGCGAGCGCTTCGAGCCCGAGCTTCCGTCGGCGAAGCTTCACTGGCTCATCGCGGACAGGAACGACTGCATCGTTGTCGAGTCGACGAAAGACGGGCTCCACATTTATGACAATCAGTTCGGCGTGCTGACGAACGAGCCGGAATTTCCGGTGCAGGCGGCAATGATGAACAGTTACGCGAATCTGACGCCGAAGCCCGCCGTGAACCGCTCCGGTATGCCGCTGACGCTGAACAGCCGAGGAATGGGCGGAATCGGTCTTCCGGGCGACCTCACGTCGATGTCGAGGTTCGCGCGCGCCGCCTTCGTCCGGGCAAACTCGAAGAGCGCGTACACCGAGGAGGCGGGCGTCAGCCAGTTCTTCCACATCCTCGGCTCGGTCGAACAGCAGAAAGGTCTCTGTGAGCTCGACGGCGGCGAGTGCGAATACACGATCTACACGAGCTGCGTCAACGCGGACAAGGGGATTTACTATTACCGCACATACGACGGGCTCTGCACCTACGCCGTGGATATGCGTCGCGAAAAGCTCGACGGCACCGGTCTTGTCACTTTTCCGATTGAGAGCGACTCGAGAGTCGAGAGACTGAATTGAATATCAAACAATACAAGGGTACGGATGGTTCCGTGCCCTTTTTTCTGCAATGTCATTCTGATATGGATGGGATATAAAATAAGGATTTTACATATGACGGCGGATGTGTTATAATATTAACGCAGTCAGGAAACAATACTTAATGATCATACGATTGGAGTAGATATTATGAAAAGCACACTTGAAATACTTATGACGATTATGTTCGACGCCGGGGTCTTTGCCCTTCTGCTCGGGTTTGTCAGCGGAAAGCTCACCGACAGGAAGACGCTCCGGGTCATTTCCGCCGCTATGGGCGTCGGGTTCGTCTTCGCCGAGGCGGGAAAGATTGCCGCCGGTGGAAACACAGCGGTATTCATTCTCTGTGCGCTCGGTTTTATGCTGTCATACGCGCTCTTCGTGTTCAGCATTCCGTCCGGTAAAAAGAAGGACGACAGGAACTGAGGTGAGCTCGGATGGACAAGCCTCTCAGCGTTTTCCCGAAAGGAGCCGGCAGCATGACGGCAGAAAAAACCTCCGGACGGCAGATGTCCGACACCTTCCGCACCGCGGCGTTCATAATTCTCTCCGGCGGATTCCAGGACGCGTACACATACTTCTGCCGCGGAGAGGTCTTCGCGAACGCCCAGACCGGTAACATCGTCCTGATGAGCACCGCGTTCTTCAGAAGCGAATGGGGAACCGTCCTGAAATATCTCATCCCGGTCTGCTCGTTCCTCATCGGAACGGCGGTCGCGGAGCTTATACACGTGAGACTCAGGAAATGCGAGAAGATACACTGGAGACAGATAATCCTCGCCGTAGAGATCGTGATACTTTTCGCGGTCGGGTTCCTTCCGCACAGCGTCGACCCGCTCGCGAACGCGCTCGTCTCGTTCGTCTGCGCGATGCAGGTGCAGACCTTCCACAAGGTCCGCGGGCACGCTTACGCCAGCACGATGTGCATAGGCAATATGCGCTCCGGAACCGAGTCCTTCTGCGAGTTCGCCAGAACCGGGAACAAGGCGGCGCTCCACAAGGCGGCGACATATTTCTCGGTGATACTGGTCTTCGCGATCGGCGCGGGGATAGGCAGCGCGGCTGTCGCGACGCTCGGGGACAGATCGATTCTCATCTGCTGCGCGTCGCTCGCGGTCAGCTTCTTTATGATGTTCCGTGAGAAGGTATAAAAACAACGTTCCGTCGTCGGATTATCTCCGGCGGCGGGCTTTTTTGTGATTTTCGGCGGAAAATGAGAATTTACATTATGAACATATAAAAATTCATGTTTTCACTTGAAAAAATTCCGGATATGTGCTATTATTGGACATAAGGGACGCGGTACTATCTCCGGCGTCCGGTCGATATCATTTATTATATTGTGATTTATATTGTGATTTCTGAAAGGAGTCAGGAAAAATGGGACTTATCAGGGCAGGACTCGGCGCCGTCGGCGGAACGCTCGCCGATCAGTGGAAGGAATTTTTCTACTGCGACGCAATGGACAAGGAGATTCTTGTCGTCAAGGGACAGAAGAGGACGGGCGGACGCTCATCCAACACGCGCGGTGAGGACAACATAATATCGAACGGTTCCGGCATCGCCGTCGCCGACGGTCAGTGCATGATCATCGTCGAGCAGGGAAAGGTCGTCGAGGCGTGCTCCGAGCCGGGCGAGTTCACGTGGGACAGCTCGACCGAGCCGTCGATCTTCGCGGGGAACCTTGGGGAGTCGATAATCAATACCTTCAAGACGATCGGCAAGCGCTTTACTTACGGCGGCGATACGGGGAAGGATCAGAGGATCTATTATTTCAACACTAAGGAGCTGCTCGACAATAAGTTCGGCACGCCGAATCCGGTGCCGTTCAGGGTCGTTGACTCGAGAATCGGGATGGATATCGACGTTTCGATACGCTGCTCGGGTGTTTATTCGTATAAGATTGTGGACCCGATACTGTTCTATACGAACGTGTGCGGGAACGTGAAGAGTGAGTATGACAGATCGGAGCTTGACTCGACTCTTAAGAGCGAGTTCATTTCGGCGCTTCAGCCGGCGCTCGGGAAGCTTTCCGCGATGGAGATGAGGCCGAATCAGATCGTTACGCATACGACTGAGCTTGAGAGCGCTATGAATGAGACGTTGTCCGAGAAGTGGGGGAAGCTCCGCGGACTTCGTGTTGTCAGTATCGCGCTCGGGTCGGTTACTCTTCCGGAGGAGGATCAGGAGCTGATCAAGACGGCGCAGAAGAACGCTATGTTTCGCGATCCTACTATGGCGGCGGCGACTCTGGTCGGCAGTCAGGCGGACGCTATGAAGGCGGCGGCTTCTAACAGCGCGGGGGCTATGACCGGGTTCATGGGCATGGGTATGGCTCAGGGCGCGGGCGGAGTGAATGCGCAGGATCTGTTCGCTATGGGGCAGAAGCAGCAGGCTCAGCAGAATACGCAGCAGGCACAAGCCGCGAAAGTTCCGGCTGGCTCTTGGAAGTGTTCGTGCGGCACGGTGGCTACCGGGAAGTTCTGCCCTGAGTGTGGGGCGCCGAGACCGGTTGATGATACGTGGACTTGTTCGTGCGGCGCGGTGAATAAGGGTAAGTTCTGTTCTGAGTGCGGAGCGAAGCGTCCGGAGGCGAAGAGGGTTTATAAGTGCGATAAGTGCGGCTGGACGCCGGAGGACCCGACGAACCCGCCGAAGTTCTGCCCTGAGTGCGGCGACCGTTTCGATTCGAACGACGCTCAGTAAGCTTTGACATGGTGGTTGCATAGGTTTATCGTAGAGCCGTGCAATATAATTTGTATGAAAGTTTAGGGATGGATGGGGGGCGCGGGGGGAAGGAAGGACCTTTTCAAAGGTCCTTTCTTCCCCCCGCATAACTAAGGCATAGGAGGAAATATGGCGGCGTTACAGGAGTATAAGTGTCCTTGCTGCGGCGGGGCTATTGAGTTTGACAGTGGGACGCAGAAGATGAAGTGTCCTTATTGCGATACGGAGTTTGATGTTGAGACGCTTGTCGGGTATGACGAGGAGCTGAAGTGTCAGGTTCCGGATGAGATGGAGTGGAAGACTGACGGGGGACGGGAGTTTGATTCCACGGAGGCTTCGGGGCTTCGGAGTTATGTTTGTAAGTCTTGCGGCGGGGAGATTATCGGGGATGAGAATACCGGCGCTACTTCTTGTCCGTTCTGTGGGAATCCGGTGGTTGTCATGGATACGTTTGCGGGGACGCTGAGACCGGATTATGTGATTCCGTTCAAGCTTGATAAGAAGGCGGCTAAGGCGGGGCTTGAGAGGCATATTTCGGGTAAAACGCTGCTGCCTAAGGTGTTCAGGGATCAGAATCATATTGATGAGATAAAGGGTGTTTATGTACCGTTCTGGCTGTTTGATTCGGACGCGGACGCGAGTATACGGTATCGCGGGACGCGGACTCGTGCCTGGAGCGACAGCAGGTATGATTATGTCGAAACGAGTTATTTTTCGGTGTTCAGGTCGGGGACTATAGGGTTCGATCATGTGCCGGTGGATGGGTCGACTAAGATGCCGGATGAGCTTATGGAGTCGATTGAGCCTTATGATTTTTCTGAGGCGGTGGATTTTCAGACGGCTTATCTTGCGGGGTATCTGGCGGATAAGTATGACGTTTCGGCAGAGGACAGCGTGGAGAGGGCTAATGAGCGCGTGAAGAATTCTACGGCGGAGGCGTTCAGGGATACCTGCGAGGGGTATTCTACGCTTACTCCGGAGAGCAGTTCTATCCGGCTGAAAAACGGCGTGGTGAAGTACGCGCTTTATCCGGTTTGGTTACTTAACACTACTTGGAACGGGCAGAAGTATACGTTCGCCATGAACGGGCAGACCGGAAAGTTCGTCGGCGACCTGCCGGTGGATAAGGGCGCCGCGAGACGGTGGTTCTGGGGGCTGACGGCGATACTTGGCGGTATCGGGAGTCTGCTTCTGCTGATTCTCCGCGCTGTCGGGCTTATATGAGGGGGTGACGTTGTGAAGAGATTTTTATCGTTTGCGGCGATGCTTTTCGTTCTGGCGTCGCTTGTTATCATCCCGGTCATGGCTGAGGACGGGTTTCAGAGTGAGTATTCGAGACTGTCGGATTCGGCGGGGCTTCTTGACGACGGGCAGCGTGAGAATATCCTATCCGCGCTCGACGAGATCAGCGTCAGGCAGAAGTTCGACGTCGTCATCGTTACGCTTGAGAGCCTCGGGGATTATGACTCGGCTATGGAGTGCGCGGACGACTATTACGATTACGGCGGATTCGGGTATGGCGCGGATCATGACGGCGTTCTCCTGCTCATCAGCATGGAGGAGAGGGATTACTGGATTTCCACCTGCGGATACGGCATAAAGGCGTTCACCGACCGGAATATTGACTATCTGAAGGAGCAGATACAGCCGTATCTGTCCTCGGGCGACTATTACGAGGCGTTCAACGAGTTCATTTCGTGGACGGACATATACGTCGACGACGCGCGGAACGGGACGTCGTCCTATGACGATTCGGATATTCCTCTGTCTCCGCTGTGGTTTGTCATCGCGTTCATTGTCGGTATGATCATTTCGGGAATCACGGTCGCCGGGATGAAGGGGCGGCTCAGGAGCGTGCGCCCGAAGTTCAGGGCGGACAGCTACGTGCGCGACGGAAGCCTGAGGGTCGCGTCGAGCAGGGATATGTTCCTGTATTCCTCGGTTTCGAGAACCGCGAAGCCGGAGCCCGAGAGCAGCTCGGGCGGAAGCAGCACGCATACCTCGTCGTCGGGCACGACCCACGGCGGCGGAGGCGGAAAGTTCTGACGCTGAAATAAATACGGCGGCGTCCCGGGCGGAGGTTATTCCGCCCGGGACGCCGTTATTTTGTGATATGCCTGTCAACTACAGGTTGAAATGTGCAATGCGACGGCATAATATCGGGATGTGATTCATAATTTTTACATATCGACGTAATCAATGTCATCTCCTGCAAGTTCTTCAACGGATAAAAGCGCAAACGGAGTAAAGCGATACCTGCAAAAGCGCCTTTCTGCGGAGTTTTTACGGTTGTAACTGAAATATTGATGACGGATTCCGGAACGCGAAATGCAAGTTTGCAAAAGAAAAAATGTAAATTATGCGATTTGCCTATTGACAAACGCGAAAAAAGGTGTATAATAGTATGTAAGAAAACGGGAAGGGTGAGCGGTTCCGATGGCGGACGTTCACAATCGCGGCGGAAAAGTCAACCGCGCGTTCATAATGCGTCCCGGATTCCGTACATTAACATCCATTTCAATTGGAGGTCATTAGCATGAAAAAGTTTCTTTCTCTCGCGCTTGCGGCGCTCATGACTGCCGGCTGTCTCGTCGGCTGCGGCTCCGCTAAGAAGACTCCCGACGGAATAGCCGTCGAGGGAGATACCATCAAGGTCGGCGTTTTCGAGCCTGTCACCGGTGAGAACGGCGGCGGCGGATCCCAGGAGGTCCTCGGTATCCGTTACGCGAACAAGCAGGTTCCGTCCGTCACTATCGGCGACAAGGAATATAAGATCGAGCTCGTTGAGGTCGACAACCAGTCGGATAAGACCGCTGCCGTCACTGCTGCGTCCCAGCTGATAACTTCCGGCGTCGTCGCTGTCCTCGGCTCGTACGGCTCCGGCGTTTCGATCGCGGCAGGCGCTACGTTTGAGAGTGCGGGCGTTCCGGCTATCGGATGCTCCTGCACCAACCCGCAGGTCACTCTTGGAAATGATTTCTATTTCCGCGTATGCTTCCTCGATCCGTTCCAGGGCACCGTCATGGCGAACTACGCTTACGCCACCAAGGGCTGCCAGAAGGCTTACGTGATATATCAGAACGGCGACGACTACTCGACCGGACTCGCAAACTACTTCATGCAGGCTTATAAGGGAGAGGTCGTCGGTCAGTCTACATTCAACACCAACGAGTCCGACTTCAACGCTTACATAACCGCGGCTAAGGCCGCAAACCCGGATGTCGTGTTCGTTCCGTCCTCCATCCAGACCGCGTCCCTCTTCATCAAGCAGGCGCGTGAGGCAGGTCTTGACTGCGCTATCATGGCGGGCGACACATGGGAGAACCAGACCATCATCGACAACGCGGGCAAGGATAACGCGACGAACGTCTATCTCTCCACTTTCTTCGATGAGAACGACTCCGGCGCCGCTGAGTTCGTCAAGGGCTACAAGGAGTTCCTGAACTCTGACAGCGCAAACCTCACTCTCAACGGCGGCAACGACGTTGTCGCGGCTGTCTCGGCTCTCGGATACGACGCTTACATGACCCTCGTCGAGGCTCTTAAGAAGGTCGATCCGGCAAACGTCAACTCTGTCGCAATCCGCGACGCCCTGAAGACCGTAAGCTTCACCGGCGTCACCGGCAGCATCTCCTTCGACGAGAACGGAGACGCCAAGAAGGATACCGCGTTCATCAAGGAGATGGCGGACGGCGCGTTCAAGTTCCTCGGTACTCAGAAGACCGACGGCTCCTTCAACGCAGCTAACTGAGTTGTCAGACGGCATAATTTAACTTGGACGTCAAGCAACGATGCTTCGGCGGGGGGACCTCGTCCTCTCGCCGAACATTTTTAAGTGAATGTCGAAAACGAATATTTTCGGAAATATTCCCTGATTTCAGGAAGTATTTCCGAAAATAGAGTCGTATTCGGTGGTAATTACGGTTTTTATTTTTCACGGGATCTTTTGTCTCCCGCGGCAAAGCTAACGAAAGGCATTGTTACCAATGACAGAATTTCTGCAAAACTGCCTGACCGGTATTTCGATAGGCTCGAGCTACGCGCTTATCGCTATCGGGTACACGATGGTGTACGGTATTCTCCGCCTCATAAATTTCGCGCACGGCGATATTTTCATGATGGCGGGATACTTCATGATATTTTTTATGGTCAATCTCATGATACCGTGGTATGTCGCGATACCGATGGTCATCGTCGCGACCGCGCTGCTCGGCGTGGTTATCGACCAGATAGCCTACAAGCCACTCAGATCGGCTCCGAGAATGTCCATTATGATCTCCGCTATCGGTGTGTCGTATTTTCTCGAAAATATGGCGACCTACCTGTTCTCCGCGCTGCCGAAGTCGTATCCGTCGATTGAGATACTCAACAGAAAGATAACTCTCGGGTCGGTTTCCACATCCCTGTGTACTTTCATAACGCCTATCGTGACCGTGCTGCTTGTGCTCGTTCTGATAGTCCTTGTCAATAAGACGAAGATCGGCATGGCGATGCGCGCCGTGTCTAAGGATTTCAGCGCAGCTCAGCTGATGGGTATCCGCATAAATAATGTCATCAGCGCGACTTTCGTGATCGGCTGCGCGCTTGCCGCGGTCGGTTCGGTGCTTTATTTCACACCGCGCGCGACGGTCTATCCGCTTGTCGGCTCGCTTCCGGGACTTAAGTGCTTTGTGGCGGCGGTGTTCGGCGGTATCGGGTCGATACCGGGAGCACTGCTCGGCGGGTTCCTTATCGGTATCTGCGAGACATTTATAAAATTCAGCCCGCTGTCCGAGTTCAGCGACGTCTTCACGTTCGTCGTGCTGATACTCGTGCTGTTCATACGTCCTACCGGACTGTTCGGCGAGAAGCTGGAGGAGAAGGTCTGATGAAAAAGATAAACAAAAGAAATCTAGGACTGTCTCTCGGACTCGCTGGCGTCATCGTCGTCGCGCTGATACTCGTCGGGACTGTCGCTTCTCCGACGTCGATGCTTTACAAGGTGCTCCAGATGGGCGCGATTTACGCGCTGCTCGCCGTCACTATGAACCTTCTTAACGGTTTTACCGGGCTGTTCTCGCTCGGTCAGGCGGGGTTCATGACGCTCGGTGCTTATACCTTCGCCGTGCTGACGATTCCGGTTAACTCTAAAGCCGGCGTCTACTATCTTTTTGGTGTCACCGATGTTCTTAAAAATGTCGAGCTGCCGTGGTTTGTCGCGCTCATCATCGCGGGTGCGGTATCGGCGCTGTTCGCGTTCCTCATCGGCATGCCGATGCTGAGGCTCAAGAGCGACTATTTCGCTATCGCCACCCTCGGTTTCGCCGAGGTTGTGCGTATCGTCGTCGCGTCGAAGCCGATGAACCGGATAACCAACGGTTCTATGGGTCTCACAAAGATCCCCGGATTCTCGAATTTCTTCGTGCCGTTCATCGTCAGCGGAATCTGCATCGCCATCATTGCTCTTATCATGCGTTCGACTTATGGTCGAGCGTTCAAGGCTGTGCGCGACGACGAGATCGCTGCTGAGTCGATGGGTATCAATCTCTCGAAGACAAAGCTGCTCTCGTTTGTCATAAGCTCCTTCTTCGCCGGTATCGGCGGGGCGCTGATGACGATGTTCACCGGCGCGGTTTCCTCTACTACATTCACTATCGCGATAACTTATTTCATCCTGCTCATCGTGGTTATAGGCGGTATGTCGTCTATCACCGGAAGCGTCATTTCGGCGTTTATCGTCATCTCCGCGCGCGAGTGGTGGCTCAGGTTCCTCGATCAGGAGACTTATATAGGCTCGTTCAAGGTGCCGCTGCTGCGCACCGGCTTCAGGATGGTCGTCTTCTCGGTCATACTGATGGTGGTCGTGCTGTTCTTCAAGAACGGACTGATGGGCAACCGCGAGCTGTCGTGGGATCACTTCTTCTCGCTCTTCAAGCGGAAGAAAAAGGACGGTGAGAAAGATGGCAAATAACGTATTATCCGTGCGCGACGTCACGATGCAGTTCGGTGGCGTCGTCGCGGTCGACAACCTCTCGATGAAGATAAACGAGGGTGAGATCGTCTCACTCATCGGTCCGAACGGCGCCGGAAAGACGACGGCGTTCAACGTCATAACCGGCGTCTATCACCCGACGAACGGCGAGATAGAGTTCTGCGGAAATCTCATCTCCGCCGGTTATCCGACCGGAAAGATGAAGAAGCTCTACGCCGGCAAGAACAACGGAAAATACACGCGTCAGGTCGCTTTGACCCCCGACGAGATAACGAAGCAGGGAATGGCGCGTACATTCCAGAATATCCGTCTTTTCAAGGGCATGACCGTGTTCGACAACGTCCTCACGGCAAAGCACCTGAGGCGCACGTCCAACATCTTTTCCGCCGCCTTTCAGCTGAATCATAAGGAGGAGGCGAAGATGCGCGAGGAGACCGAAAATCTCCTTCGACTGATAGGTCTCTGGGATGTGAAGGATGAGATGAGCACAAACCTGCCTTACGGCAAGCAGCGCCACCTCGAGATAGCGCGCGCCCTCGCGACCGAGCCGAAGCTTTTGCTTCTCGACGAGCCCGCGGCGGGAATGAACCCGCAGGAGACCGAGGAGCTGACCGCGTTCATCCGCCGTGTGCGGGATGAGTTCGGGATGACGATATTTCTCATCGAGCACCACATGAACCTCGTCATGGACATATCCGACAGGATATACGTTATAGATTTCGGACACATGATCTCGAGCGGAACTCCCGCCGAGGTGCAGTCCGACCAGAAGGTCATCGACGCGTATCTGGGGGTGAGCAAAGTTGACTGAAGAGAAGAACATACTCGAGATACACGACCTCAAGGTGTCCTACGGCGGCATCGAGGCGGTCAAGGGCGTCACCCTTACCGTCCCGGAGGGGAAGATCGTCACGCTGATCGGCGCGAACGGCGCGGGCAAATCGACGATACTGAAGACCGTCTCCGGAATCGTCAGACCGAAGACCGGACGGATACTCTACAACGGCGAGGACATTACCGGAAAATCTCCGGATAAGATAGTCAAGGCGGGCATCGTGCTTGTCCCCGAGGGGCGTCACGTTTTCCCGAACCTGACCGTCAAGGAGAACCTCAAGATAGGAGCGTATCTGAGACGCGACGACCTGAGCGCGGACTTCGCGACTGTATACGGGCTGTTCCCGAGACTTAAGGAGCGCGAGTGGCAGCTTGCCGGAACGCTCTCTGGCGGCGAGCAGCAGATGCTCGCGGTCGGGCGCGCGCTCATGTCGAAGCCGAAGCTGATCATGATGGACGAGCCGTCGCTCGGGCTCGCGCCGCTCATCGTTCAGAGCATATTCGGGATAATCCGCGAGATAAACCGTCGCGGAATAACCGTGCTCCTCAACGAGCAGAACGCGAACATGGCGCTCCAGACCGCCGACAAGGCGTATGTCCTCGAAACCGGAAGGCTCACGATGGAGGGCACCGGAGCGGAGCTTCTCGCCGACGAGTCGGTCAAGGAAGCCTATCTCGGAAAGAGCAAAGCCAAATAAAATCAAGGCGCTGTCAGGGTGACGGCGTCTTTTTTTTGCTGACAGATGTCCGTAAATCAGCCATTCCATGTCATAACACTTGTATTGTTGGCAATACTTATATTGATAATACATATACGGTTGGTAATAATTAAGACATAAATTTGGCAAAACGAAACATTTAATACATGAAAAGACATGAATATAAGTATAAATATTCAAATATTAGCGTTATAATATACATAGCGATAAAGTGATGACCTCAGAGTGAAACCGTCGCGGACGGAATTTATTTTTGAAAGGAATTTTGACAATGGGAAAACTATGCAAGTCGAAAATCTTCGCTCTGGTTATGTGCATTGCGATGATTTTCTCGGTACTTCCTGTCGGGGTATTGGCTGATGGGGAGGAAAGCGGTGAAGGCGGAGCGGAAAGCGGAGCCTGTGTCGTTTGGATTGGAGAGACTGGGTATACGACACTTGAGGCGGCAATTAATGAAGCTGAAGATGGCGCAACAATAAAGCTCAGTGAAGGCAGATTTACCACATATGGTAAATCATCACCGAAAAAAAGTCTGACATTTGAAGGCGCGGGAACCGGAAAAACCTTATGGGGGATTGGCGCTACAATTCCCGATCCGTTGAAATTTGGAACAGAGTATAATGACGATTACAGCTTTGACGGTTGTGATACTATTACATTCAAGAATATGACGCTT
>ENA-ORIC01001158-ORIC01001158.1-human-gut-metagenome-genome-assembly--contig:-NODE-1158-length-27136-cov-4.285007_pt1 | contig 27136 bp, 23 predicted proteins | sample MGYA00243023_ERZ508732 | MGnify/ENA primary metagenome ERZ508732 (study PRJEB26277, sample SAMN04329767) | human gut metagenome | biome: human-associated habitat | host: Homo sapiens | place: USA...
GGATGCCGATGCCCGTGTCCGCGACCGTGAGCACGGCGACCTTGCCGGTGTCGCGCACGGTCACGGTGACGCTGCCGCCCTCCACGTTGTATTTGACGGCGTTGGTACACAGATTCGACAGGATCTCCCGCAGCAGCTGCGGGACGCCGCGAACCACGACCGGCGCGCCGCCGAGCGTGACCGTGACGCGCTTCTGCTCGGCAAGCGGCGAGAGCGCGGCGATCTCCGCCTTGGCAAGCGTGTACAGATCAACATCCTCGCTCGGCATCTCGCCGTGCTCATCCAGCCGCGACAGGCGAATGATGTCCTCGATCAGCGCAACAAGGTGCTGCGCCTCGGCGCGGATGCGCCCGACAAACTGCGGTACGTCCTCCGGCTTGACAAGCCCGTTTTCGAGCAGCTCCGCGCTGCCGAGGATCGACTGGAGCGGCGTTTTCAGCTCGTGCGAAACATTGGCGGTGAACTCGCGTCTGCGGCTCTCGGCAAAGACCTTGTCGGTGACGTCGACGATGAGCAGCGCCGCGCCGACCGTGCTGCCCTCTGCTGTGATGCGGCTGATGTTCAGCTCATAGACCTTGCCGTCCCGCTCAATGCGCAGCTCGCTGTGCCCGTTTGCAAAGGCATCGCGGATCGCGCTGTCGATCTCGTGCGTGCGGTCGACCGCGAGAAAATCGTCGCCGACGCAGTTCTCGTCGGTCGAAAGGAAGTCGGCAGCCGCCGCATTGACGCTGAGGATCGTGCCCTTTTTATCGAGCAGGACCAGCCCCTCCTTCATATTGCGGACGACCGAGGAAAACTCGTTTTGTCTGCGGCGCAGCTCGGTAACCTGCTCATCAATCTGCCGCCGCTGCATCTCGATGTGCGTCAGCAGCGGGGACAGCTCATCATAAACATTGTTGTCGAGCGGATGCTCGAGGTCGAGCGTGTTCATCGGCTCTACGATCTTTTTCGACACGCGCTTTGCCAGCACTGCCGAAAGAATCATTGCCGCCGCAAACACGATGAGGATTGGCTGGAGCATCCCGACCACCAGGGACGGCACCGTCGCATGGCTGACCGAAATGCGCAGCACATTGCCGTCCGAAAGCCGCTTTGCGCAGTAGATCGTGCGCTCCAGCAGCGTTGCCGAGGTGCGCACGCTCTCGCCGTAGCCGGTTGCCAGCGCGTCGCGGATCTCGGCACGCGAAGCGTGATTCTCGAGCGTATCCGCGTTTTTGTCCGAATCGTACAACACCGTGCCGTCCGCGCCGACCAGGGTCAGGCGGCAGTGTTCATCCGCGAGCGCCTGCAGATACGCCGTGCCGCCGGTCTCCACTGCACCAGCCGCCAGCGTCAGCTCATCGCGCACCTGATTCTTCTGCACGGCGGTGAAATAATCGTACAGCGCACCCATGATCAGAACGACCGAGGCGAGCAGCACGACCGCTGCCGCAAGCAAAACCGATCGGAATATCTTTTTCGTCATTGCAAACTCCTATCCTGCCTGTCACACCTGCACATCCACGGGCAGCAGCTTGTAGCCGACACCGCGGACCGTCTCGATCCGATCGCCGTATGTACCGAGCTTCTGCCGGAGCGTGCGGATATGCATGTCCACCGTGCGGGTCTCGCCGACGAAGCTCTCCCCCCACACCTCCGAAAACAGGCGGTCGCGGGTGAATACCGTTCCGGGATTCTGCAAAAACAGGCAGTTCAAACTCCTTGTAGGTGAGGGTGACCGGGGCGCCGTCCGCCGTGACCGTGCGAGCGGTCGGATCCACGGAGAGCCCGCCCTGCCGCAAGATCTGCGGCTTGTCGTCCGCATGGCAGCGGCGCAGAACGGCGCGCACACGCGAGACCATCTCCATCATGCCGAACGGCTTTGTGAGATAGTCGTCCGCGCCGAGGTCGAGACTCTGCACCCTGTCATACTCCATGCCCTTGGCAGTCGCCATGATGACCGGAATATCGCAGGTCGCCGGCGCGGCTTTCAGTCGCTTTAAGATCTCCACGCCGTCCTCGCCGGGCAGCATCACGTCCAGGATCACGAGCGACGGTTTCTCCTTTGCAAGCGTCTCAAAAAATGCTGCGCCGTCCGCAAAGCCGCGCGCCGTAAAACCGGTGGATTTCAGCGTATAGATCTCGATCTCGCGGATGCCCGCGTCATCCTCCACGCAAAAAATCGTTGCCACGGTCCTTCCCCCTTTTCGTTTCAGACTTCTTCGTTTTTGTGCACGCCGGTGACCGAGAAGACCACCCACTCCGCGATGTTGACCGCGTGGTCGCCGATGCGCTCAAAGTATTTTGCAATCATCAGAAGGTCCAGCGCATATTCGCCGTCCTCGGGCTTATCCGCGATCATACGGATCAGCGAAGACTTGACCTTTAAGAAATAGTCGTCCACCACGTCGTCGTGCTTCATCGCCGCCTCGGCGATCGAAAGGTCGCACTTGACATAGGCATCTACGCTCTCGGTGACCATCCTGATAGTCGCCTCCGCCATCTTGCCGATGTCGGCGCAGTCGGCAGTGCTTCTGCCGCCGAGGAATCGGACGATCTCGGCAATGTCGGATGCCTGGTCGCCGATACGCTCCATATCCGTGATCATTTTCAGCGCGGCGGAAATCTGCCGCAGGTCGCGCGCCACAGGCTGCTGCTGCAAAAGGAGTTTCAAACAGAGCGCCTCAATGCTGTGCTCCATGCGGTCGATCTCGCCGTCCAGCGGCGCGACTTTCTCCGCGATCGCCACATCGCCCGTGGTGATGGATTTTGCCGCGAGGGCGATGACCTCTTCGCAAAGCGCGCCCATCTGCGTCAGTTCGCGGCTGAGCAGCGCAAGCTGTTCGTCGAATTTGCTTCTCATTATCCGAACCTCCCCGTGATGTAATCCTCAGTCCGCTTGTCGCGCGGCTGTTCAAACATGCGCTCGGTGCTGCCGTACTCGACGAGATCGCCGAGCAGGAAAAACGCCGTGTTGTCCGAGATACGCACCGCCTGCTGCATGTTGTGTGTGACGATAATTATAGTATACTTGTTTTTGAGCTCCATTGCAAGCTCTTCTATCTTGGATGTGGAAATCGGGTCAAGTGCGCTCGTCGGCTCGTCCATCAGCAGCACATTCGGCTCGACGGCAAGGGCGCGCGCGATGCAGAGGCGCTGCTGCTGACCGCCCGAGAGACCGAGCGCCGACTTCTTCAATCTGTCCTTGACCTCGTCCCAGATCGCCGCGCCGCGCAGCGAGCGCTCCACAATGTCGTCGAGCTTTGCCTTGGACGTGACACCGTGCGTGCGCGGACCGTAGGCAACATTGTCGTAGATGCTCATCGGAAACGGATTCGGCTTCTGGAACACCATGCCGACCTCGCGGCGCAGCTCGCACACATCGGTCGAGGGTGCATAGACGTCGATGCCGTTGTAGTTGACCGTGCCGGTGATCTTCACGCCCGGGATCAGGTCGTTCATGCGGTTGAGCGTTTTCAGAAACGTGGATTTGCCGCAGCCGGACGGTCCGATCAGCGCCGTAATGCTGTGCGGTTCGATCTCGATGTTGATATTCTTCAGCGCCTGCGAGCTGCCGTACCACAGGCACAGGTCTTCTACCGTAATGATACTCATATATTTCTCCGTTTCTTGAAATATCTGCCGACCAGCGTGGCGGCAAGGTTGATGAGAACAGTCAGGATCATGAGGATCGCCGCGATGGCGAAAGCGACTTCAAACTCGCCCTCCTCCTTGGCGTAGACATAGAGGGCGACGGTCAGGGTCGCGCCCGCGCTGCCGAGTCCGTCAAAGAAGTTGTACAGCGTGTGAGCAAATCCCGCCGTAAAGAGCAGTGCCGCGCTTTCGCCGAGGATCCTGCCGACCGACAGGATGCAGCCGGTGATGACGCCGTCCACGCAGCCGGGCAGAACCACCGTGCGGATCACGCGCCACTTCCCCGCCCCAAGCCCGAACGCGCCCTCACGATAGCTCTGCGGGACGGTCTTGAGGCTCTCCTCGGTGGTGCGCATGACAGTGGGCAGATTCATGATGACCAGCGTCAGCGCGCCCGCAAGCAGCGAGGTCTTCATCGAGAAGAACTGGCAGAAGATCAGCATACCGACAAGACCGTAGATGATGGAGGGAATGCCGGACAGCGTCTCTGCCGCGTATTCAATGACGGCGACGAGCTTTTTATTCTGCGCATACTCGGTGAGGTAGATTGCCGCGCCCACGCCGAGCGGCAGGACGATGCAGAGCGTCGCGATGACGATATACACCGTGCTTAAAACATCCGGCAGGATGCCGATGCGGTCGGTGAGGTAACTGGGGGCTGTGGAGAGCAACTCCCAGGTGATGTTCGGCAGCCCGCGCACCAGGACATAAACAATGAGAAACAGGACCAGTGCACAGGTCAGAAACGCCGCAAAACCCATCAGCGTGCGCATCGTACCGACGTACAGCCGACGCCGGAGAGAGAGTTTGCTTTTTTTCATGTCAATGCTCCTTATCGCGCTTCAGAAAGAAGTTGAGCGTAGCGTTGATCAGCATAATGAACAGGAACAGCACCAGCGCGATCGAAAACAGCGCCTGCCGCTGCAACCCGCTCGAATAGGACATTTCGCTGGCAACCGCTGTGGTGAGAAAACGGACGCTCTGAAAGAGCGAATCCGGCATGTTCGGCACGTTGCCGGACACCATCATCACCGCCATCGCCTCGCCGATGGCACGACCGACACCGAGGACGACTGCCGCGGCGATGCCGCTCTTGGCAGCGGGCACCGATACGCGGAAGTAGGTCTCCACCGGCGTTGCACCGAGTGCCAGCGACGCGTCCTCATACTCGCGCGGCACGGCTTCCAGCGCCGTGAGCGACACCTTAACGATCGAAGGCAGGATCATGATCGCCAGCACAATGATTGCACAGAGGAGGCTGGCGCCGTCCGGAATGTCAAACAGCTTCCGGATGGCGGGAACCAGCACAAGCATACCGACCAGACCGTAGACCACCGACGGAATACCCGCAAGCAGGCTGACCGCGCCCTCGACAATCGCGCGCACGCGCGGCTTTGCCACCTTGGCAAGCCAGACGGCGGTGAAAAAGCCGACCGGCACGCCGATGAGGATCGCGCCCGCCGTGCCGTAAACGCTGGTGAGAATGAACGGCAGGATGCCGTATTTCGGCTCTGCCGCGGTGGATGCCCACTCCTTGCCGAACAGGAACTTCACAAGCCCGATCTCGCGGATGGCGGGAATGCCCGCGATCACGAGGTAGACCGTGATGAGCAGAACGCACGCGACTGTGACGAGACCGAGAAGCAGGAATATGCCGTGAATGACATCCTCAAAGATCTTTTTGTTTTTCATATAAAACGCCTTTCTGCATGGGGAAAGGCGAACCCATATGAGTTCGCCGCTGCTTATCTAAAAATACTTTGCATAGAAAGGTTAAAACCGAAATCTGTAAAAAAGACGGCTGCGCCGGCTTTTTTACTCCTTAAAGGGCGGCGCGGCTGAGCGCACGCGAGTGAACGCCCTTGCCCCAGCCGAAAGCCTTGGCTTTCGGCTGATTCAGAGGAAGACTTATGATGAAAGTTTCGGTAATGGCTGTTTTGGGCAGCGACCTCAGTGAACCGCAACCGCGCCCGCCTTGGCGATGAGCGGTGCAGCCTCGCTCGAAGTTGCGTAGTCGAAGAACTTCTGTGCCGCATCCGAGAGCTTTACACCGGTCTTGGTGACCAGGACGAACGGACGCTGGATCACATAGCTGCCGTCCTTGACGGTATCCTCGGTGGGCGTTACGCCGCCGACCTTCAGTGCCTTGACGCTGTCCTTGATAGATGCAAGCGATGCATAGCCGATGGCGTTCGGGTTGCCTGCAACCGTGGTGATGACATCGCCCGTGCTGGTCAACTCCTGACGGTACTTGCAGGCGTCCTTGGTGTCCGTGATCGACTCAAAGCCGTCGCGCGTGCCGCTTCCCGCCTCACGGCCGATCAGGACGATCTCGCCGTCCGCGCCGCCGACATCCTTCCAGTTGGTGATCTCACCGGTGTAGATCTTGGCGATCGTCGCGGTGTCGAGGTCATCGACCGGGTTTGCTGGGTTGACGATGATGGCAATGCCGTCGAGTGCCAGAATCGTCTCGGTCAGACCGCTCTGCTTCTCGGCATCCTTCAGCGCACGGCTGGAAAGACCGATGTCGCAGCGTCCCTCGGAAACTGCCGTGATGCCCGAACCCGAGCCGGTGGGATTGTAAGTAAAGGTGATGCCCTTGTGATCTGCCTGGAACTGCTCGCCCAGTGCGCCGATGACCTTCTGCATCGAGGTGGAGCCGTCGGTCGAAACCGTGCCGCTGTTGCTCTTGCCGCAGGAGGCGAGAACCGTCAGCGCAAGCAGCGCTGCAAGTGCAATACGCAGAATCTTTTTCATTGTTTTTTATCTCCTTATTCGTTGTTACGCCTTAATAATATATCCCGATTGTAAAATGCAAAACCGCAGCATTGTAAAATCCATGTAAAACGCGCATGCGGAACCGTTCAATCGCGGCGCCGACGCGCCGCATGCAGGGCTGCGAAACCGGGCAAAAAGCGGCTGCCGCTTGGAAAAAGGACCTATGCTTCACAAAAGCCGTCGGTTTCCGCATTTTTCTTGCGGCTTTTCTCTTCCATTTTGCCGCACAATGTATTATAATGTAGACAGAATGTGTCCGCCGCGCGGACGCCGAAGAAAGTACAGGTTCTCATGACACCCAAAACGAAAGTCCTTGCCCTGCTTGCACGTTACGGCGGCGATATCCTGTCCGCCGCAGCGATGCACACGCAGGAAAACTATACCCAGCATGGCACGACCAGCGTTTATCTGCACTGCGTCAATGTCGCCTATATCAGTGTGCAGCTCGCGCTGTTTTTGCGGCTGCATGTCAACTACCGCGCGCTGGTGCGCGGTGCGCTGCTGCACGACTATTTTCTCTACGACTGGCATGTGCCGAGCGAAACGCACCGCGGGCACGGCTTCACCCATGCGCACACGGCGCTGCGCAATGCCTCGCGCGACTTCACGCTGAACGCGGTGGAGCGCGATGTGATCGCGCGGCACATGTTTCCGCTCAATCTCACGCCGCCGCGCTACCGCGAGAGCGTGCTCGTCTGCCTCGCAGACAAATTCTGCGCCGTCACCGAGACGCTGCGTCTGCCCATCCCCGGCGCGGATGTCCGGCGGTTCTGCCGCAGATATCCGATCCGTCCGACAGATCCCCGAAAAGGAGAATGCGAAAATGAAGGTTCTGGTTCTCAGCTGCAACACAGGTGAAGGGCACAACAGTGCCGCCCGCGCCGTGCGCGAGGAGTTCTGCCGTCGCGGCACACCCTGCGACATGGTGGACGCGCTCGGCATCGTCGGCGCACCGAACTCGCGTGCCGCCTCCGCCGCCTACGGCTCAATCATCACACACACGCCGCGGCTTTTCGGCGCGATCTACCGTGCGGGCGAGCTGTACAATTCCACCGGCATCCAATCCCCGGTCTACTATGCCAACGCCGCGCATGCGAAAAAGCTCGGCGCTTTCATCGAAGCGGGCGGCTACACGCACGTCGTCGCCACGCACCTCTTCCCGATGGAGACAATGACCCGGATGCGCCGTGCAGGCACGCTGCATGTTCCTGCCTACGGCGTGCTGACCGATTACACACGCATCCCGTTCTGGGACGAGACCGATCTTGACGCCTGGTTCCTCCCGCACAGCGAAGTCAAAACCGACTGCATCCATGCGGGCATGCCGTCCGAGCGGCTTTATGTGACCGGGCTGCCGGTCTCGGCACGCTTTTCCGCCCCAATGACCAAAGCCGAGGCACGCGCGGCGCTCGGCATCGACGCGGGCGCACGGAACATCCTCATTATGACCGGCGGCGTCGGCTGCGGCAACGCGCCGCGCCTGGTCGACGCGCTGCTCCGTGAGATTCCCGCAGACGTGACGCTGACCGTCCTTGCCGGACGCAACGCCGAGATGAAGCGCGAGCTGGACGCACGCTATGCCGCAGGCGGCAGAGTCACTGCCCTGCCGTTCACCGACCGGGTCGATCTTTGGATGCACGCATCCGATATGGTCATCACCAAGCCCGGCGGCATCTCCACCACCGAGGCGGCGGCAAGCCGCACACCGCTGATCCACACCGAGGCGATCCCCGGGTGCGAGACCAAAAATGCCGAGCTGTTTGAACGCCTCGGCATGTCGATGTGGGCAAAGAGCGAAAACGACGCGGCGCGCTGCGCAGCCCTGCTGCTCGACGACCCCGCGCGTGCCGAGCGCATGACCGCCGCACAGGCGGCGAACATTGACCCGCACGGCGCTGCCAATGTCGCGGATCTTGTGGAGCGGCTATGAGAGACTTTGTGACCGTATCATTCTATATTCTGTTCGGTTTTCTGTCCGGCAGCATCTTCTACTGCCGTCTTGTGCCGATGCTGCTTGTCGGAAAGGACGTCTGTGCCCTCTCCGACGACAAGAACCCCGGCGCCGCCAACGTCTTTATCCACTGCGGCGTGCCGATGGGGCTGTTCTGCCTCGCGCTGGACATGGCAAAGGGCGCCGTCCCCGTGGCGCTTGCACTGCGCGTCCTTGACCCCGTGCGGCTCTCCTTCGCCGCCGTGATGGCAGCCCCTGTGCTCGGGCACGCGCTCGGTGTGCTGAACGGCGGGCGCGGCGGCAAGTGCATCGCCGTGATCTTCGGCGTGCTGATCGCGCTGCTCAGCATCACGCCGATGGGATGGGTCCTCGCCGGCATCTATATCTTTTTTGCCGGTGTTCTCCGCGTGAGACCGAACAGCAAATGCAGCATCCTGACCTTCGCGCTGTTTGCCGCCTGCGCGCTCGGCATGGGGATCGTCCATCGGCAGTACGCCCTCGCGCTCGGCGCGGTGGCGCTCTCTGCGATTTCGATCGTCAAGCACGCAAAATCCGCCGCCGCGCTGCGCGCCGCCGCAGAGGAAGCGCAGGATGCCGAAGCACAGAACGCATAACATGCAAAAAAGGCTGCAAAGCAATGCTTTGCAGCCTTTTTTTATACATCTTACGCGCTTTGTTTATCCGCAAACTGACTGTTGTAGAGGTCGGCATAAAACCCGCCCTTCTGCATCAGTGTCTCGTGATTGCCGCTCTCGACGACATCGCCGTCCCTCATCACAAGGATCAGATCGGCGTTTTTGATCGTGGAAAGACGATGCGCGATGACAAAGCTGGTGCGATCCGCGGTGAGCGTATCCATCGCGTGCTGAATGACCGCCTCGGTGCGGGTATCGACCGACGAGGTCGCCTCATCGAGAATGAGCATCGGCGCGTTCTGCAGCATCGCGCGGGCGATGGTGAGCAGCTGCTTCTGCCCCGCCGAGATCGAAACGCTCTCGGACAGCACCGTGTCAAACCCCTGTGGCAGCGAATGCACAAAGTCGTCAAGCCCGCAGGCGCGGCAGACGCGCTCCAGCATGTCGTCGGTGATGCCGGTCATGTTGTAGACGAGGTTCTCGCGCACCGTGCCCTCAAACAGCCAGGTGTCCTGAAGCACCATGGCAAACATGGAATGCAGCGTTTCGCGTCGCAACTCAGTGGTGGGCACGCCGTCGATACGGATGCTGCCGCCCGTCAGCTCGAAGAAGCGCATCAGGAGGTTGACCATGGTGGTCTTGCCCGCACCGGTCGGACCGACGATTGCCACTTTCTGCCCCGGTTTTACCTCGGCGGAAAAGTCCTTGATGATGACCTTATTCGGCGAATCGGGATAGCTGAAGCGGACGTGATCAAAACTGACCGCACCGTGCACAGCGGGAACCCCGGCGGGCTTATCGCTCTCGTCGGGCAGCTCCTCGCTGCCGAGAAAGTCGAAGATGCGGCGCGCGGATGCTGACGCCGTCTGCATATTGGTCATGCCCTGCGCGATCTGCGTGAGCGGCGAGGTGAACAGCCGCACATACAGGATAAACGCGACGATCACGCCGAACTCGATTGCGCCCGACATCGCCAGCACCGAGCCGAGCACGGCGACCACAACGTATGCCGTGTTGCCGACCACGTTCATCAGCGGCTGCATCATGCCGGACAGGAACTGCGAGCGCCATTCCGCATCGTAGACATCGGCGTTCATGCCGCCGAAGCGCTTCTTTACATCCGCCTCCGCGCGGGAAATGCGCACCACCGACTGCCCGGAGTACATTTCCTCCACATAGCCGTTCAGCGTGCCGAGGTTCTCCTGGCGGCGCAGGAAGTATTTCTGCGAGCGCGACAGGATGAGCACCAGCACAAGCAGCCCGAGGAAGGTAACGCCGAGCGCCGCCAGCGCCAGCCGCCACTCGGTGACAAACATCATGATAAGGCAGCCGACAAACTGCGTCGACGCGCTGATGATGGTCGGCAGACTGTTGGTCAGCCCCTGCTGCAGGGTGGAAACATCGTTGGTGATGCGGCTGAGAATATCGCCCTGCGAGGTCGTGTTGAAGGTCTTCTGCGGAACGCGGTTGATCTTCTCGGAGAGGTCGGCACGCATTTTATAGGACATCTTCAGCGTGACCGTTGCCATGATGTAGTGCTGCGTGAAGGTACAGACCGCGCTGATGATATAGATAGCGGCAAGGAATATGCCGATCTTCGCGATCGCGGCAAGGTCGATGCCGGTGAAGAGTCCATCCGACATGATGGTCGCGATTCTGCCGACAAAGTCGGGACCGACAATGGTCAGCAGCGCGCCGATCGCCGCAAGCACCAGTGCGGCAAGGACGGCGGGCACGCTCTTTTTCATATACCCGGAGGTGTCGGCAAGTGCCCCTTTGATGCTTGCTTTTTCGCCTTTTCCGGCGTTCATGCGGTAGCCGTGCATGTCAGCCCACCTCCCTTTCAAGTTCTTCCGCGCTCAGCTGCGAGCGCGCGATCTCCTGATAGACCGTGCAGGTCTGCATCAGTTCTTTGTGCGTGCCGATGCCGACTGCGCGGCCGTGATCCAGCACGATGATCTGATCCGCATGGCGGATCGTGCCGATGCGCTGCGCCACGATGATCTTGGTCGTGTCGCACATCTGTTCGGCAAGCGCGCCGCGCAGCGTCGCGTCGGTGCGGTAGTCAAGCGCGGAGAAGCTGTCATCGAAGACGAGAATTTCCGGATCGCGCGCGAGGGCGCGGGCGATCGAAAGCCGCTGCTTCTGCCCGCCGGACACATTGCGCCCGAGCTGCGCGATTTTATGATCCGCGCCATCCGGCAGCTTGTCCACAAACTCCGCCGCCTGCGAAACTTCCAGCGCGCGGCGCAGATTTTCGTCGCTTTCGGCGGCACGGCTCTTGCCGAAGAACACGTTGTCGCGGACCGTGCCGGCAAAGAGCACGGCTTTCTGTGTGACGTAGCCGAGCTTGCCGTACAGCGTGTCGAAGTCGTAGTCCTTCACGTTCACGCCGTCGATCAGCACCTCGCCCGCCGTTGCATCATAGAACCGCGGAATCAGACCGACCAGTGTGGATTTGCCGGAGCCGGTCGCGCCGATGATGGCAAGCGTCCCGCCGTGCTCCACCTTGAAACTGATGTCGTGCAGGACATCGGCGGCAGCATTCGGATAACGGAAGGACACATGTCGGAACTCGACCGTGCCGGGCGCATCTCCCGCCGCGGTACTGCCCTCGGTCAGCGTGGAGCGGCGGTCAAGCACTTCGTTGATACGCTCTGCCGAGACCTGTGCCGACGGCAGCAGCATGAAGATCATGACCAGCATCATGAAAGACATCACCACATAGGTGGCATAGGTGCTGAACACCAGCACCTCGCTGAAGAAGGACAGGCGCGCCGCGCTGTCCGCAATCGGGATGCGGTCGATCAGCGCCGCGCCCAGCCAGTAGATCACGAGCGCCAGCCCGTTCATGCCGAGCAACATGATCGGCTGCATGAAGGAGAACAGGCGCTGGTTTTTCAGCTGCGTGCGCATCATTTCGCCGCTCGGGACATCGAATTTTTCATTCTGATAATCCTCTGCGTTGAAGGCGTGCACCACGTTGATGCCGGTCAGGTTCTCGCGCGCAACGCGGTTGATCTTATCGGTCAGTTTCTGCACAATGCGGAAGCGCGGCAGGCAGACCGACATGATCGCCAGCACCGACGAGCAGATCACCACGACAAACGCCGCCGTCACCGCCGACAGCTCCCAGCTCTTTCCGAGGATCTTGATGATCGCCCACACCGCCATGATCGGCGACTTGATAAGCATCTGCAAGCCCATCGACACGATCATCTGGATCTGTGTGACGTCGTTGGTCGTGCGCGTGATCAGGCTGGGGATCGAAAAGTCCTGCATCTGTGCGCGGTCGCTGTCGATGACATGCCCGAACAGCTTTCCGCGCAGGGTGAAGCTGAACCCCGCCGCAATGCGCGCGGAAAGATAACCGCACGCCACGGCGAGCACGGCGCTGCACAGCGTGCAAAGAAGCATTTTCACGCCGACGGCGGCAATGTCCGCCGTCGCGCTGCCCTCTGTCTTGATGAGCGTGGTCAGCTCGGTCATATAGTCGGGCAGCGTCAGGTCAAAATAGACCTGCCCGACGACGAAAACGGCACAGGCAAGCGCCATCAGCCATTCCCGCTTTTGCATATTTTTCAGCAGTTTGATCATGAGTTCTCCTTTTGTTTTTCTTCCGTACAAATGCGTTTTGCGTTCTCGGAGATCGTTGCGATGCAGCGGCAGAAAAGTGCGCGATCCTCGTCGCCGAGCCCCTCCATCAGGCGCTTGCCGAGCGCGGCTTGCAGTGCGCGCCCGCGCGCCACGACGGGTTCGGCTGCCTCTGTGACGGCAAGATGTGTCACGCGGCGGTCCTTCTCGTCGCTTTTGCGTGCAAGATACCCCTCGCCCACCAGGCGGTCGATGTGAAACGAAACGATCCCCGGCTTCATATGCCGGTAGAAGCAGATGTCCCGCGCCGTGTCATACCCCGGGTTGTTCGCCAGAAACAGCAGAATGTCCAGCGCGCTCTGCGGCATCGAAAGTTCGGCGCACAGCGGCTTCAGCACGGCGGCATACGCTTCTTCAAACGCCCGCATGTGCATGTGCATCTGCACCGCATTGCCGATCATCGGTTTTGACATGCTTATCCCTCCGATAGTTCAATTTTGAACATTCCAATATTAGCACACGGAACTGCAAAAGTCAATGACGGCTGTGTGAATTTTTTCGTAAAAAAAAGAATCCGCCGCAGATGCAGCAGCATCCGCGACGGATCTTATTTAAATTAAATGTGTACACAATACCCTCGATTGACAAGGGCAGATACGCTTTCCGGCGGTAAAAAGTTGGCGTTGGACATCGTCATCGTCCTCGGTGGGCGATCGGCACACCTTCGTCCTCTTCCTCGCCACCCCCAATTTTTACGCGCCGGAAAGTCCTTGGGAGTTTTTCGGGAGCGGAAAATGTGCCGGACGAGGCTGACGAAGCAGGCGGGCATCAGCCCGCCAATGAGAAAAACGAAGTCAGGTGCGGTTTCAGCCCCGAAAAACCGTGTCTGCCCTTGTCAATCGAGGGTATGTACGGACTTATGCAACAGCCTTCTTCTTGTCGGTGATAACCATCGCGACAAGACCGATCACGAGACCGACAACGGCGGGAATGATCCAGCCGAGTCCGATGCCGTAGAGCGGCAGGTATGCCTTGGCGAAGTCGATGACCGGCTGCGCATGCAGAAGGTCGATCGTCCCCTTCGGCAGCGCGCCGAGCAGATCAAAGATTGCGGCAAGCAGCGTGAAGCCGGTGACGCAGTCATACACCACGCGGCTGTGGTGGAACAGGTTGCCGAACAGCCCGAGCAGGATCAGCGTGATTGCCAGCGGATAGAGGAACATCAGCACGGGAACGGCATAAGCAATGATGGCGTCCAACCCGACGTTGGCAATGAGAAATGCCGTCAGGCTGAAAATGATCACCCATACCCGATAGGAGAATGCCTTCGGGAACAGCTTCACAAAGGTTTCGGAGCAGCTGGTGACCAGACCGACCGCCGTCTTCATGCAGGCGAACGTCACCATGATGGCAAGCAGGATCGCGCCGGGCTTGCCGAAGTAATGCTCGGCAACGCGCGCAAAGATCTCGCCGCCGTCCTTGCAGTCGGCATACAGCATACCGGTCTGCGCGCCGACCATCGCGACGGCAAGGTAGATCAGCCCCATGAACAGGCAGCTGAACACGCCCGCCTTGACGGTGTGCGCCGCGACAGCCCCCGGCTCCTTCACGCCGAGGTCACGGATGACGGTGATCACCACGATGCCGAACGCCAGCGATGCCAGCGCGTCCATCGTATTGTAGCCCTCCAGGAAGCCTGCCACAAACGGCTGCGTTGCATAATTGCCGGACGCCGCCATCTCGGAAATATTGCCCATCGGATGGATGAGCGCCGCCGCGACAAGCGCGCCGAGGAAGATCAGGAACAGCGGCGTGAGCACCTTGCCGACCCAGGTGAGGATCTCGCCGGGGTTGAGCGAGAGGACAAGCACCGCGAGGAAAAACAGAAGTGAGAAAACAACCAGCACGCCCTTGGTGTACGCACCCTCCCCCAGCATGCTCTGCATGCCGATGGTGAAGGAAACCGCACCGCAGCGCGGGATCGCAAAGAAAGGACCGATCGTCAGATACAGTGCGCAGGTGAAGAACACGCTGTAGCCGCGCCCCACCTTGCCGGACAACTCGATCAGACCGTCACTGCGGCTGATGCCGATGGACGCCACGCCGAGCAGCGGCAGACCCACACCTGTGATCAGAAGCCCGATAAAGGCGATCCACATATTCGCACCGGCAAGCTGCCCCATACGGATCGGGAAGATCAGATTGCCTGCGCCGAAGAACAGACCGAACAGCATACTCGCGATGAGCGCGAGCTCGGTCTTTGCCAGTTTTGTTTTCAAAAGTCATTCACTCCCATTTACAGAATATCCATTAGTATACCTTTTTTCAGTGCGCCTGTCAAGTAAAAGAAACATTTTTCACAGTATTTTTTGCAGACCGGCGTCGAAATGCCTTTCTGTTAAATTTATATCAAATTTATTGTAGGAATGCGCCTTTGCGGACGCGGTACCGAATCCTGAAAACCCGGCCCTTTCCGTCCTGCCAAAGCAAAATACACAAAAGTAAACCTATTTGCGCGGTAGGGATGATTGGGGGCATATTCCGCCTTTTGTATCGTCCTCCTGCGAAAAATCGGGAAAATGCGCGTTTCCCTTTGCAAATCGGTAAAAACATGTTATACTGTTATCGTGAATCCTGCGCGGCGGCGCACAGATGAGGTGATTTTATGAATGAAGTCAAGACTCCGAAAAAACCGCTGATCTATTACTACTCGATCGTGATGCTGGTTCTGCTCCTCATGAACCTGTTTATCACGCCACTGCTCCAGCAGGCGCGCATCAAAGACGTGGACTACGGCACGTTCATGACCATGACCGAAAACAAGGAGATCGACAAGGTCGAGATCGAGGACAACCGCATTCTGTTCTCGGGCAAGGACGGCACGGTCTATCAGACCGGGCTGATGGACGACCCCGGCAGAACCGAACGCCTGTATGCATCGGGCGCAAATTTTTCAAGCGAGATCGTGCAGGAGATGTCTCCCCTGCTCTCCTTCCTGCTCTCCTGGATCCTGCCGATCGCGATCTTCATGATCCTCGGGCAGTTCATGGCAAAGAAGCTGATGGACAAAGCGGGCGGCGGCGGCGCCTCCATGATGTTCAACATGGGCAAGAGCAACGCCAAGATCTACGTCAAGTCCTCCGACGGCATCAAGTTTGACGACGTGGCGGGCGAGGACGAGGCAAAGGAAAACCTCGCCGAGATCGTGGACTATCTGCACAACCCGAAGAAATATGAAGAGATCGGCGCCTCCATGCCGAAGGGCGTGCTGCTCGTCGGACCTCCCGGTACGGGTAAGACCATGCTGGCAAAGGCAGTTGCAGGCGAGGCGGACGTGCCGTTCTTCTCGATGTCCGGCTCGGAATTTGTCGAGATGTTCGTCGGCATGGGCGCATCCAAGGTGCGCGATCTGTTCAGCCAGGCGAAGGAAAAAGCCCCCTGTATCGTCTTCATCGACGAGATCGATGCCATCGGGCAGAAGCGCGACGGCAGGATCGGCGGCAACGACGAGCGCGAGCAGACCCTCAACCAGCTGCTGACCGAGATGGACGGTTTCGGCGGCAACACCGGCGTCATCATTCTCGCGGCAACCAACCGCCCCGAGACGCTGGACCCCGCGCTGACGCGCCCCGGTCGCTTTGACCGCCGCGTACCGGTCGAGCTGCCCGACCTCAAGGGGCGTGAGGCGATCCTGCGCGTGCACGCCAAGAAGGTCAAGATCGCACAGAATGTAGACTTTGAACGCATCGCACGCATGGCATCCGGCGCGTCCGGCGCGGAGCTTGCCAACATCATCAACGAGGCTGCCCTGCGCGCCGTGCGCGACAACCGCTCGGAGGCAACGCAGGCGGACCTTGAGGAAAGCATCGAGGTCGTCATTGCGGGCTATCAGAAGAAAAACGCCATCCTCACCGACAAGGAGAAGATGATCGTCTCCTATCACGAGATCGGACACGCCCTGGTCGCCGCACTGCAAACCAATTCCGCACCCGTGCAGAAGATCACGATCATTCCGCGCACCTCGGGTGCGCTCGGCTACACCATGCAGGTGGAAGAGGGCGAACACTATCTGATGAGCCGCGAGGAGATCGAAAACAAGATCGCTACGCTGACCGGCGGCAGAGCGGCAGAGGAAATCGCCTGCAAAACCGTCACCACCGGCGCCTCCAACGACATCGAGCAGGCGACCAAACTCGCCCGCGCGATGATCATGCGCTACGGCATGAGTGAGGACTTTGACATGGTGGCGCTCGAGACTGTGACAAACGAATACCTCGGCGGAGACGCGGCGCTTGCCTGCTCGGCGGAGACGCAGACCAAGATCGACACGCGCGTGGTCGAGCTGGTGAAGGCGCAGCACGAAAAAGCCACCCGCATCCTCACCGAGAACCGCGAAAAGCTCGATGCCCTCGCCAAGCACCTCTACGAGAAGGAAACCATCACCGGCGAGGAGTTCATGCAGATCCTGCACAGCTTCGGCTGATGAAAACAGAAACAAAAAAGCAGACGGACATGTCCGTCTGCTTTTTTGTCTTGCGTCAAAGTGAAAAATCTATGCAAATCCGTAGTGGCGGCACGCAAACCAAGCCTTTCGACACAAGGCGGCATGCTTCGTGAATGCCGGTCTCTATCTCTTTCCTCACTTATACAACTTCACAAAATTCAGCCGCAGGGCGTTCATGACCACGCAGAAGCTGGACAGGCTCATCGCCGCTGCGCCGAACATCGGGTCGAGCATCCAGCCGGTGATCGGAATCCACACGCCCGCGGCAAGCGGAATGCCGATCACGTTGTAAATGAATGCCCAGAACAGGTTCTCGTGGATGTTACGGAGCGTGGCGCGCCCGAGGCGGAGCGCCGCCGCCGCATCCTCAAGGCTGCTGCCCGTGAGAATGACCTCCGCCGCCTCGGCGGCGATGTCGGTGCCGCGCCCGATGGCAATGCCGAGGTCAGCCGCGGTCAGCGCGGGTGCATCGTTGATGCCGTCGCCCACCATGGCGACCCTGCCCTCTTTTTTCAGCTCGCGGATCAGCCCCTCCTTGTCGCCCGGCTTCAGGTCGGCGCGCACCTCGTCGATGCCTGCTGCCGCGGCAACAGCCGCCGCCGTGCGCGCATTGTCGCCGGTCAGCATCACCACGCGCAGCCCCATATGCTTCATGCGGGCGATCGCCTCGGCGCTGCCGGGCGCGACCGTGTCCGCCACGGCGATGATGCCGAGCAGCTTTGCGTCTGCGGCGAAAAAGATGGGCGTTTTGCCCTCGCCGGCAAGTCTCTCCGCCGCCGCCTGCATCTCGGCGGGGATCGGCGCAGTCGCGCCGACAAAGGCGGCGTTGCCGCCGATGAGCGTCTCCGCCCCGCGCGTGCCGCGCAGACCGTTGCCGGGCAGCGCGGTGAAATCATCGACCGCCGCTGCGGTGATGCCCTTTTCTTCGGCATCCCGCAAAATCGCCAGCGAAAGCGGGTGTTCGCTCTTTTGTTCCAGGGCAAACGCGGCTGCGAGCAGCGCGCCTGCGTCCGTCCCGTCGGCAGGCAGAATGTCGGTCACCGACGGCTTACCCGCCGTGACCGTGCCGGTCTTGTCCAGCGCGACGATCTTCACACGCCCCGCCGCCTCCAGCGCGGCTGCGGTCTTGAACAGAATGTTATTCTTCGCGCCCACGCCGCTGCCGACCATGATCGCCACCGGCGTCGCCAGTCCGAGCGCGCAGGGGCAGCTGATGACCAGCACCGTAACGCCGCGCGCCAGCGCAAAACCAAGTGTCTCACCGCAGAGCAGCCAGACGACAAACGTCACCGCCGCGATGCCCATGACGGCGGGCACAAACACGCCCGCCACACGGTCCGCCGCCTTGGCGATCGGCGCTTTGGACGCCGCCGCGTCGCTCACCATGCGGATGATCTTGGAGAAGGTGGTGTCCTCGCCGACGCGCGTCGCGCGGCAATGTGCAAAGCCGGAGAGGTTGATGGTCGCCGCCGAAAGCAGGTCGCCCGCCGCCTTATCCACGGGCAGGCTCTCGCCGGTCAGCGCGGATTCGTCCACGGCGCAGCTGCCGTCCAGCACTTCGCCGTCCACCGGAATACTCTCGCCCGGGCGCACGACAAATTCATCCCCGACCTTGACCTCGGTGATCGGCACCTTGACCTCTTTGCCGTCCCGCAGGACGGTTGCGGTCTTCGGCGACAGCTTCATCAATGCGCGGAGTGCGTCGGTCGTCTTGCCCTTGGAGCGCGCCTCCAGCAGCTTGCCGAGCGTGATCAACGTGAGGATCATCGCCCCCGACTCAAAGTAGAAGTCATGCGACTGGAGCGGCTTGCCGAGCGCCATCAGCACGAGAATACACAGGCTGTAGATGAACGACGCGCCCGCGCCGAGTGCGACCAGCGTGTCCATGTTCGGCGCGCCGTGCAGCACGCCGCGCACGCCGCTCACAAAGAACTTGCGGTTGACAATCATAATCGCAAGCGTCAGTACCGCCTGGATCACGCCCTGCCACTCCATACTCGCCGCGATCGGCGCAGGCAGCGGCCAGCCCCACATCATGTGCCCCATCGAAATGTACATGAGGACGAGCAGCAGCACGACCGACACTGCCAGCCGACGCACCATGGACGGCGTCTCGTCTGTGATGTCGCCCGCATTTCCCTTGCGCAGCGACGCGCCGTAACCCGCCTTTTTGACGGCGGAAATGACCACGGCAGGGCTGCCGCCCTCGACCGTCATCGAATTGGTCAGCAGGCTGACTGCGCAGTCGGTCACGCCCGGCACGGCGCGCACCGCCTTTTCCACGCGCGCGCTGCACGCGGCGCAGCTCATGCCCTTAACGTTATATTGTTCCATAGACACCCCTCCCTATTTCATCAGCTTTTGCAGGGTCGCCACCAGCTCGTCCACCGTCTCGTCCTTCCCCGCGCGCAGATCGTCCGCCACACAAGTGCGGATGTGTTCGCCCAGCAGCTCACGGCTGAACGCGTTCAGCGCAGCGGTCGCCGCCGCCACCTGCACAAGAATGTCCGTGCAGTAGGCGTCGTTTTCCACCATGCCGCGGATGCCGCGCACCTGCCCCTCGATACGGTTCAGCCGATGCGTCAGTTTCCGCATCTCCTCGGCGGATCGTTTTTTCGTTTTATGCGAACAACAGCAGCAAGTTTCCATAGTATGTGCTCCTTTCGCCTTTTCTATCGTTGCATCCCGATTATATACCCCCTATGGGTATTTGTCAAGCAAAAAAGTGCATAAAAACAGGAGCCTGTAAAAAACATGTTTTTTACAGGCTCCTGTTCATCGTCTGAAGGGCTCGAAAAAAAGATGCAGAATCGCCGAAAGGCGTTTCGTTGCCGTACTTTGTACGGCAGAGACGGCTTTCGACGAGAGGAAAAGGGAAATTGAACCTGTTTTAGGGAATCCCCGAAGGGATTCCGACCGCAGAGGATTGATACGTCACAGTCGGGGTTGACTTGGCTTTCCCCTTTTTCGATCTGCGCTTTTTTTACAGCCCTTTTTTCAGATTTAATCTGTCCATTCTTCAATCATGTCCCACGGCTCATATGCCGAGCGGTTCAGCACCGTCGTGCCGAGCAGCTCGCCGTCCGCGCCGATGCGGTATTCCACGAGATGCGACTTGATAAGGTAAGAGTTGTCGGCAAAGTACTGCACCGTCGTGCTGTGCACACCGTCCGTGACGCTGTGCCCGACAAAGCGGTATGCCGCATGAAACCCGCTCATGCCGCCGCTCACCACCGCCACACCGTCTTTGTTGATATAAGCAAAGCCCTCGCGCCGCTCTCTGTCTGCGGGGATGCCGAGCACCCGCTCCGCCGTCGCGGCATAATCAGCAAGCGTCATTTCAAGGCCGTCCGAATAGTGCCAGACGATGAAGTTCTCCGGCTCGCGCGTACCCCATGTGCCATAGTCGGGAAAATTCCAGCGGTGCTCAAACATGACAAAGTCCCCGATCAGCCCGCGGCAGTCCTCGCACGGGAAATCCTCGTCCGTCACCGTCGGGTCGTCTTCAAGGAACCGGAGCATCACGCCGAAATCCCAATCGACCTCGGTCCGATAGTCCCCGGGCGGCAGCGTGTCCAATCCCGACGCCGTCACGGTAAAGTCAAAGTACAGTGTGTTCTCCGCATATCGGATGGTGTAATCCGAAATCTGCACGGTTGCAAGTTCGGGAAAGGTCGGCGCGCTCACGCCGAGAAATTGCCCGATAAAGGCATACGCTTCGCTGCGGTCCCCCGTCAGATGCAGGGCGTCCCAGTCGCGGATGTCGTGGATAACAATTCCCGCCGGCTCGGTCGCGGGCGGCGTCGATGCAGATGTGTCCGGCGCTGTTTCCGTTGTCGTTTCCGTTGTCACTTCGGACGTCTCGATCGGGGTCTGCGCGCAGCCGACAAGCAGAAACGCGCAAAGCAGGGCGGCAAGCAGAATGATTCGGGTTCGCATGGCGTTTCTCCTTTAATTTGGTGAGTTCAGTATACCATACGCGTCCTGAGCAGTCAAGAAAAAGAAAAAATGAAAAAAACGGCGCAAGCCGTTTTTTTCTTAGGAGGAAAATATGAAAAACATCCGCAAAGATGGGATCGTTTGGTTTGCGCGAACATGCAAAACCGCAGGGGGAAAGCGGCGATGCATGTTCCCGCCCGATTCCAGCGCAAGCGGGCGGTTGTAGGCGGCATTCGTTGATGCCGCGGGGGATTTCCCTTTACGCTTATAAGGATACCAAAGCTATGTGACAGAAATATGACGAAAGCAAAAAGGTTTTGCAAAATCTGATGGATGCGTGAGAAAAGGAAAAGGACGCGCATGCGTCCTTTGGGAAGCTGGAACTATGCAGTCCGGCAGCAATGCGGCATCCCAGGCAAAACCTGTATTGCATCACACCGCTCCCGCGCGTCTGAGAAGCAAGCAAGACGAGGCGTACCGCAGAAAGCAAGGCGACGGCGTAGTGTCCCTACGCCTAGCCGCTTTCGAGGAGCAACGAAGAATTGCGCAGCTTATCGGACGCGCAATGCTTCGGCGATGCGGCGTGCGGTGTCCCACACCGTGCCGCCCTCGGCGCTCACGGTGATGTCCGCATACTTTTCGTAGAGCGGCTTGCGCTCGGCGTACAGGTCGGCAAGCGTCATGCCGTCGGCAATCACCACGCCGCGATCGCTGAAATTGGCGAGTCGCCGCTCGATCTCGTCCGCCGCCACCTTGAGGTAAACGCACTTGCCGCCCGCCTTCAGGTGCTGCATCGCGCGGTCGGAATACACCGCGCTGCCGCCGGTGGCGATCACCGTGTTCTGCACATCCAGCGCCGCCAGCACCTCTTCCTCATGGCGAAAGAACGCAGCGTCCCCCTCGGTGCGGATGATCTCCTGGAGCTTCTTGCCGCAGTGCTGCTGCAAAACAAGATCCGTATCACAGAAATGCAGCCCGAGCAGCTTTGCCAGCACCACGCCGACCGTACTCTTGCCGCTGCCCGGCATGCCGATCAAAATCACGTTCATCAGTTCAACCCCGTTCTCGAACGGTATTCCATCGGAGAAATGCCGGTCTGTTTCTTAAATGTATTGGAAAAATGATGGCTGTCCGCGAAATGCAGCATCTCAGAGATCGCCTTGACGCTCATATCCGTCTCCAGCAGCATGTTCTTTGCCGTCTCAATCTTCTTCTGAATGATATACTGCTTCGGCGAAATGCCGAACTCATTCTTGAAGCAGCTGATGATGTAAGACTTGCTGAAGAAAAACTTGTTGGCGATGTCGTCCAGCCCGATGTTTGCCTGAATATTGGAATCAATAAAATCGCGGATCTTATAGGATGAGGGCGCCAACATATCGCACGCCGCGTCTCCCGTGAGCTGGTCGAGGATCCGCACCAGCAGTTTGAACACGTTGCGGTAGATCTCCGGCTTATTGTTCTCGTCCATGCGCGCGCACTCTTCGTAAATCGAATCGAAGGTCTTGCGGCAGTTCATCTGCTTGATGACAATACCGCTCTGTAAATTGTAAAGCTGCATCATCTCGTTGAGGATGCGCCCGCCGACGTTGATCCAAATCTTTGAATACGGGTTTTCGGGATCGCAATAGTAACGCAGCAGATGGCGGCTGGACAACATGTAGAAGTCGCCTGCGCGCACCTTGTAGACCTCGTGGTCGCACTCGACATAGCCCTCGCCCGAGATCACATACTCAAATATGTAGATGTGGCGGTAGAAGTACCGTCCGTAATTCTGCCGATCGATCAGATACCGTTTGTCCGGATACGTGATGCCCATCTTCTCGATGCAGAACGGTCCCTCATATTCCGAGTGCGGGTTTTCATAAGCATATTTTTCAGTGCCGAAGTTGAAAATGATGCCGTTTTCGTCGTGTCGCTCGCTCAAAGCGGTCGCCCCCTCGCGTCAAAAAATACATCACAGTGTAAAAAATTGTTCGATTTTTTCGCACGCATTATCCGTACATCGAATAAAATGCAGGTGCAAATTCCAGTGTTTCAAGGCTATTATAGCCTATCCATGCAAAAAAGTCAACAGTCATTCTGTGTAATTCTGAAAATGCGTGTAAAAAAATGAAAGCCGCGATCGAAAAATGACGACAGATTTTTGCAAAAAGGTATTGACATGCAGGCAAGGATGTGATAAAATAACAATGTTGCCGAAAGGGGCACGTGCCGGAGTGGCGGAATTGGCAGACGCCCGGGACTTAAAATCCCGTGAGGTAACACTCGTACCGGTTCAAGCCCGGTTTCCGGCACCATAATATCGCGGAGTGGAGCAGCCTGGTAGCTCGTCGGGCTCATAACCCGAAGGTCGTAGGTTCAAATCCTGCCTCCGCAACCATACGAAAAAGTCCGTAAATCCTTTAGTTTCAAGGGTTTACGGACTTTTCACGTCAATTTTTGCGAGCGTTCACAGTGCACAAAACAGCATAAAACGACATCCAAAAACAAAAAGAAAGTAGTCAAAAGGTTGTCAGAAGTATTTACCATTAAAAAAGCGGGGGCATTTCTGCCCCCGCTTGCAACCCCGGCGATTTCGACGGGGTTAATCTTCCGTGTCGTCCGCCGCAGCAAATCCGATCTTAATCTTGCCGTCGTCCTCCACCATCGCGGGCGGCGCGTCGTAGGCAGGCTTTGCAGTTGCCTGCACGCCCGCTGCGTCGGCAAGCCCCTCACCAAGTATGTACGCAACAACGGTTGCGCCGGCAATGATCAGCGCCGTAACCTGCGCCGCAACCGCCTCGCTGCCGCCGAAAGCTACGATCAGCATCGACGCAAACGAGGCAACAGCCATCCAAAATTTCCGAGAGGTCAGCTTCTTAATCCAATTTATTTTCATAATACAAACTCCTTTTCCTGTAATTCAAATTTTTCGTGTTTTTCTTTCATTAGATTGCCGTGAGCGTCGCTGTGCGCGCGGACGCATCCCATGCGACCTTGCAATGCAGCGCCTCGGCAATGTACCGCACAGGGATCATCATTGTGCCGCTGCCGACGATCTCCGGTGCAGCGTCCATCCCGACCGGCTTGCCGTTGACTTGCAGAACCGGGCTGTGCGCCGTAAGCGCAAGCACGCCCTCCTCGCTTGTCAGCGTCGCCGTGCCGGATGTCGCATCCCACGTCACCGTACAGCCGAGCGCGTCCGCGACGGCGCGTACCGGCACAAGCAGCCTGTCCCGCCTGATGTACGGCGCAGCAGGCATGTCAACAGTCTTGCCGTCCACGTTCGCCGTCTTGCTGCCTATGGTCAATTTTATCGTCTTTGCCTTGCGCAGGATCGATGTGCCGACGTCGCACAAAGCATATGCAGCATCAAACGGGCGCCCCTTGGGGATGTACACAAGCCCGCCGTTATAGCTTTCGCCGTAGGAATTTCGCGCGATTATGTAATCATCGTCCGTGTAGCCTACAATGCAGACGGCGTGACTGTATGTGTTGCTCGAGGACAGTATGCGCGGCTCGATTCCACCGTTACGCTTTCCGAAGGCTCTGTCAACATCGAGCGCCATCACGATTGGGTTGCCCGCGTCGATCTCGCCGCAGATGTCGGCAAAGTCTCGCACCTCGCGGTATTGGCGCAGGCGAAACCGCGCGGCGGATGCGTCTGCCTCGGGGTGCTTTTTTCGGTACAATTTCAGCCGCTTATAACATTCGGGGTTCTCGCACTGCTCGTCCCATTCATAGGTCGGCAGCGCCCCGAAGTCCCGCAGCGCGTCCAGTCCGTAGTGCAGCCCAAGTCCCGGTGTGGTACATCTGTAGCGGCCGTAGATCGAGAACGGAGAGAGCGGAATCCATTTGTTCGTCAGCCCGTACAGCTTGACCATCTGCGCCATGGCGCTTGCAAAGCCGACGCATGCGCCTATCGCGCGCTGATTCCATTTGATGCCCTCCGGCATCGGTAGAATGTGTTCCATTTGTGCGTTTCTCCTTTCGTCAGAGCGCCTCCGCCATGTTGTGCAGCAGCTCGGGCAAATAGCGCACGGTCGGCGCGGTCTTCTTCCAATAGTCCGGAGACGTGATCACCTTCGCCGTGACCAGCTTTGCAAGGTCGGCGTCAAGCGAAGACTTTGCGCTGCCGATGACCTTTTCGCCTTTGAGGTACGGCGCGCCGTCGATCGGCTTGCCATCCTGCTCAATCTGGAAATGCAGGTGCGCGCCGTAGCTGTCGCCCGTGTTGCCCATATAGCCGACGGTGTCCCCGGCTTTGACCTTTGCACCCTTGCGGATGGCAGCGGGGATGCTGCCATACCGCAGGTGAAAGTATTTCGTCACCATGCCGCCCCCGTGGTCGATTGCCACATAGTTGCCCTCGACATTGGTGGAATGGTTGACCCCCGTGACGGTCGTCCGCACGCCGATCACCGTGCCGTCGGCAATGGCAGTGACCGTCGCGGTCGTGTTGAAGCCGATATGCCGCACAATGTCCACGCCCTTGTGCGTGTATGTGCCGCGGCGCTCGCCGAACGGCGCGGTCTCCCAGGCGTCGCCGTCCTCCTTGAACACCGGGCATTTTGCCAGCCCGTATTTACCCATTTTCGTGCGCCTCCTCCTTCTGTTCGAGCACCGTGATCCGGTGCTCATGGTCGTCAATCTGCTTGCCGTGGTGCGTGATGCGCTCCTCGTTGCGCGCCATGTTCTGATTCAGCGCGTCGATCGAGCATTTCAGCCCGGTGATGCTGGCATCCAGCTTTGCGATCGGTGTTACAACGCTGATGATCAGCCCGACAAGGGCAATGATGCCGGCGACAATCTCCCATGTCATGTTCCCGTACCTCCTTCAATCGGTTCGTTTTTGGTAATAACCACCGCATTTGCATCCGTAGGCGTCGTAAACGCAAAACACAAAGCACCACCGCTTGCAAGATTGATATACTTGACAGTAAATACATGCACATCGCCATCATGTGTATAGGCCAGCGCCGCATCCGGCAGCACGGAAATATAAGCCCTGTTTGTGACGTCTGTTCCAGCGGAGTTGTAACCGGATAACTGATACCGGTCTTCGTTCGCAACAAAATTCACACCCTTTACCCGTACAACATCTCCTATTGCAACATCAACAGGATTGGATACGGTTTTGCCGTTCTGCGCAACTATCGCTGTTGACGATATTCTGTATCCGTTTTTCCACTGGTCGCTTGTCGGGTCGGCTAAATTTGTGTAAGTAGGTGCAGACGCATCCGCTTTTGCTGTGATCACTATGTTACCAGTCACAGATTGTATATAGACTTTGCCTTTCTCTTCGGGATACGATTCCTGTACATATGTTTGTCCTTTGATGTCGGCGCCGCCCATTGTTACAGCAATGTCTGACAGCCTATATCCGGCGTTTGGTACGATATCCGCAGTATATTCTTGATATTGCGTTGCGGATGTTTCGCCCGTTATCGTTGCATTTGTCTGTGACTTGGTGATGGTATAGGTGGCAATACCGGGCGTCACAGTTTCAGGCGTCCCGTCGATCATCGCCGCGCGAAAGGCGTTGATTTCTGCCGCCGTGAATCCGAGCGAGGCAACCCAGTTGACAACCTTGTCACGGAATGTCGATCCGACTGTCAGTGCGTTGATCTCGCCGATCAGCTGTGCCCACTGTACGCCGTTGCGCTTTTTCAGGTACGCAGTCCCGGCAAAAGACGACAGTTCATAGTCCTTGTCTATATTGCTTTGGTTCACCCCAAGCAGCGCTTCTATGATGCAGGCGACTGTGGCTGTTCTATCCATGCCGGCGGAGCAGTGAAAATATACCGGCGTTGTAGTCAATACACAATCGAAAATACACCGCAGTATCTCGCGCCACGCCACCGTATTGCTCAGCGAATACCATACATATGTTTCCGGGCAACAATATCCGATGTTTCCGAGCGCGGAGCTGTCGCGTATCGGCTCCTCCTGCTTTCCGCGCAGATCAAGTTCCATTCTGACACCGCATTCGCCCACAAGGATAGGGCGAATGTACGGGTCTGTCGGATAGACATTGGCACCACGGTATAACATGCCGTATTTAATAGTCCCGCCGTCGCAAGCCCATCCGCCCAAATCGCGGATATTTTGCCCATATGT
>ENA-ORIC01001168-ORIC01001168.1-human-gut-metagenome-genome-assembly--contig:-NODE-1168-length-26846-cov-4.761627_pt1 | contig 26846 bp, 19 predicted proteins | sample MGYA00243023_ERZ508732 | MGnify/ENA primary metagenome ERZ508732 (study PRJEB26277, sample SAMN04329767) | human gut metagenome | biome: human-associated habitat | host: Homo sapiens | place: USA...
CCGCGAGGTTCGGCGACACGTTCTCCGGCGCAAGCTCCGGGAAAATATCGATTATTCTGTCCTCGACCGTAAGAAGCCCCTCCGACACGGCAATGCCTATCGCGGTCGACGTGAAGCTCTTGCTGACCGAGTAGACGTGCCGCTTGTCGCTCATGCGGTACGGCGGCGCGACTGACGACGCGGCGAGCTTTCCGTGACGGTACAGCATATATCCGTGACAGAGAATACCCTCCGCGCGCAGACGCTCGTTGAAATCACGTATCGACGCCGGGTCTATGCCGACGGATTCCGGCGACGATGTTTCAAATACATAAGGGATAAATCCGCTTCTCATATTGCAATCTCCCGAAGATCACTTTATTCTGCGCGCCTCGATGTAGAAGCGCTTGTCGTCCGCCTCGCCCATTGAGAAGGTCTTGCGCGGCAGAGCGCCGTCAGCGACGACCGTCGGGAAAAGCTCGGACTTCTCCATCCCGCGGAACAGGAATCCGACGGCGCCGTCTGTTCCCGCGAGCTTTCTCGCCGAACCCTCGCCGTGGATGTAATCGATCTTCGCGCCGGGATGCGCCGCGATATACCCGTCAAGGAACTTTTGCAGAGTTCCGACCGGAAGAAAGGACGTCGGTGATCCGAACACTACTTTCTCTTCCCCGGCGGCGCTGACACAGGTGATCTCCTGTACGGGTATACCGCTGTCAGGCAGGCTTCCGGCAAAAGCGTGAAGCTCAGATATCAGCTCCGCCGCGTCGACGCCGAACACAACCCGGTAGATAGGCTCGAACTCAAGCGCCTCGTCGTGGATGTTCACAATCTCGCAGAGCGCGTATCTGGCGGGATGGACAGCCCTCTCCGCCTCGGTAAGCGTCGGCTTCAGCTTCTCCCAGCAGGCTTTCGCGGTCGCGAGCGAGTGGTTTCCGTCGCCGACAGCAAACAGGAGCGGAGATTCCCCGACAGCGAGAGCGTCAAGCGCTTCCATGACGCGGTTCTTTTCGTCGTCCGGAACGAAAGCGCCCTTCACGTGCCCGCCGTTTTTCATGAGGTCGAAATCATACGCGATATCGTGGCAGACGCCGGAAAGCGGCTCGATCACCGTGCGGGCGGGGTCGTCGATAAGGATCATTATATGCGGAAGCTCCACAGGCGCCGCCTCACGGATTCTGACGCGCGGCGGGATACGTTCAAGCACGGTCCCCTCGGTCGCGCGGACGAGCGACTTCGCGCCCTTTGTGTAGTCGTAATGTTCAAGGTCGATTTTTCCGATCAGCCCGCGGCGGACTTTTCCGCTCTTAAGCGTGCGCTCGAGGTAAATCATGCTGTCCTTATGCTCCTCGAATACGCCGCCAAGATACTTTTCCATCGCGGAATTTATCTGAGGTACTTTTTCGTCGGTCTTTTCGAGGTATATCTCGGGAAGGATGAGCCTGAGCGCCGACGGGGCGTCACCGACGATCCTCTCCGCGTCCTCCCAGTATTCCGGCTCCGACGTGTACTGGTCACAGGCTATGCACGCCCATTTTTTCATTGCCGCGGGATCCTTCCGGAACTCCGGAAGCAGTATGTCCGCGGGATAGAAGCAGTTTTTCATTATATCATTCCTCACAGATATTTCGTCTTGTCTCTCCCGCGCCAGATGAGCGCGGCGATGACCATCGCACCGCAAACGCTCGAGACGAGCAGAACCCCGCCGAGCCGTTTCTCCGCCGACACCTCTTTGTCAGTATCCCCGCCGTCGACTGCCAGAGTCTCGCTCGCGGGCGGCGTTGTCGTTTCCGCGCTCCCGGTATCGGCGGATACCGGTGCCGAAAGAATCAGCGCGGCGACCAGCGCTGCAATGATCTTTTTCATTTTGCCGCCTTCACGAGACGTTCGGTATCCCGCGCGATGACGAGCTCCTCGTTCGTCGGGATGACCCAGACGGCGACCTTCGAATCCGGCGCGGAGATGCGGACATTGTCCGACTGGAGGCGCGTCTTCGCGTTGATCTCCGGATCGAGCTTTATACCGAGCCAGTCAAGACCCGCGCAGGCGGCGGCGCGTATCTCGTCGCGGTTCTCACCGATGCCCGCGGTGAATACGACGGCGTCGAGACCGTTCATCGCGGCGGCGTATCCGCCTATGTACTTCTTTATCTGGTACGCGAGGATATCCACGGCGAGCTTTGCCCGCTTGTTACCCTTCGCGACAGCGTCTCCGAGGTCGCGGCAGTCCGGAGATAGCCCCGAAACGCCGAGAAGTCCGCACTTTTTGTTCATGAACTCGCTCATCTCGTTCGGCGTGAAGCCCTCGTGCTCCATGATGAACGTGACAATCGCGGGATCGATCGAGCCGCAGCGCGTTCCCATCTCGATTCCGTCAAGCGGAGTGAAGCCCATCGACGTGTCGATCACCTTTCCGTCCTTAACGGCGGAAATCGACGAGCCGTTGCCGAGGTGGCAGGTGACGATCTTCGTCCCCTCGGTACGTCCGAGTACGCGGCACATCTCGCCCGAGACATAGCGGTGCGAGGTCCCGTGCGCGCCGTAGCGCCTGATCGCGTACTTTTCGTACATTTCGTACGGTATCGGATACATCCACGCGTAGTCCGGCATCGTCTGATGGAACGCCGTATCGAAAACGAGAACCTGCGGCGTCCCCGGCATCGCGTCGGTGATTCCCTTCAGACCCATAAGATGTGCCCCAGTGTGGAGCGGCGCGAGGTCGCGGCAGAGCCCGAGCTTCGAGACGACCTCCGGCGTAACGAGCACCGACTCGGAGAAATACGCCCCTCCGTGGACGATGCGGTGTCCGACAGCCTCGATTTCGCTCATGTCGCCTATACAGCCGACCTCCGGCGAGGTGAGCGTCTTTATCAGAACGCGTGTCGCCTCGGTGTGATCACACATCGGAATATCCGCCTTATAATCCGGGCGGCCGGGCATTTTGTGGGTTATCTTTCCGTCGATGCCGATGCGCTCACATATTCCCTTCGCGTCGACACACATCGTCGACGTGTCGAAGAGCTGATACTTCAGCGATGAGCTTCCGGCGTTTACTACGAGTACTTTCATTTACGGGTTCTCCTGTTATTTTTGATATAATTTATCATACCACACATCCGGAGCATTTTCAAGAGGTTTCTGTAAATTCGGAGAAAAAAGAGAGCGGCGCGCAGCGCGTCAGTCTCTGTGGTTATATGGGTTCAGCTCTTATAAGCCTCAATTACCTTCTCAAGTCCCGCGATAGACGCGAAACAGACATAACCGAAGTTTCTCGTCGCGGACGCGTTGATAAGATCGAGCATCTGAGCCGTCTGGTCGTCGCGCGAATACTTGACCTTCAACGCTGTCTCGCAGTAAGCGGAAATAACGGTCTTGTAGCTCCGGAAAGCCATAGTCTCGCAGACAGCGCCGATCTTGTCGCTCTACCGGGATGTGATCGGGGCACGAACACGGTCGTTCCGTCATAGACTAGTGTCATGTAGTCACTCGACTCAAGAAACTTCGGCATACAGACCATACCGTAATCATTGTCCATATCGCGGAAGATCTCGGCGTGTCTGAACCATGTCTGAGCGAAGAGCATGGTTTCGTCGGCGAACATCTGCCCGCGCCGCAGGCCGCGAGCAGAAGCGCGGCTGTAATTCTCCGGCTTTTCATTTTGGTGTCCTCTTTCCTTTTTTCTTTTATCGGCGCTGTCCCGCGTTAATACAACGCCCCGCGGAACTTAACCAATGTTTATTATAGCGCCATGAAACACATATATCAATATTATATATAATTTTTCGACATATTTTTGATATTTCCGCACAATAAGCGGACATACGTCATATGCCGAAAATTCATCGGAATCAAACTGCGGATCATCTCTTGACAGATCGCGTTTTATGTAGTATAATATTCTATACGTATATAAAATGTGTAAAATTTAATTCCAGATAATTTACCGGATTCGGAAACTGAAAAGGAGTCCATAAAAAATGCTCAGCAAATCCTGTCTCTCAACCATCCGCCAGACCTACCCTACCCTGACCGCCGTGGAGCGCCGGGTCGCGGACTATATACTGGAAAACGGCGAGGAGGTTGTCCTCATGCCTATCGCGGATCTCGCGAAGAACGTCGGGGTCGCGAAGTCCGCCGTTGTCCGCTGCGCGAAGAGTCTCGGCTTCGAGGGCTACGCCGAGCTGAAGATCGCGCTCACGTCCGAGCTCTCAAAGAACAAGCAGCTGAACTACGCCCCGTATATCGACCCGGACGACACGCCAAACGATATCCTCGACAAAATCTTCGCCGCGAACATAAAGACCCTCCACGACACCGCGGAAAAGCTCGACCGCGACATATACGTCAAGACGGTCGACGCGCTCGCCTCGGCGGAGCACATCTATGTCTACGGCATCGGGACCTCCGCCGTCTTCGCTAATGAACTTCAATACCGGCTCATGAGCCTCGGTATGTACGCTCTCGCAGTCACCGATATCGCGGCGATGAAGGTGTCGACGCTGAACATACGCCCAGGTGACGTCGCCGTCGGGATATCGAACTCCGGCAGAACGACTGCGACGATCGACGCCCTCTCTCTCGCGAAGACACAGGGAGCCACGACTGTCGCGATAACCGGCATTCCGGACAGCCAGATTTGCCGCGCCGCGGATTATCCTATAGAATTATGGTCGGACGAGATACAGTACCCGATAGAGGCGATCTCATCGCGAATAGCGCACTTGTCGATGATCGACGCCCTGACCGTCTCGATATCCGCGAAGGATTACAAAAAGGCGCTCGGACGCTACAAGAAGAGCCATGAGCTCATTGAGTCGACAATACGACGCGCGAAACGGTAAAAACGAAAGGAGCGGCATCCCGCACAGCGCGGTGCCAATTATCTTTTAATGAAAATATCAAACCGTGTGAGGAGCGCCGTCTGCGTTCTTCTCTACATATCATACACCGCGATCTATATGGCGCGGCTGAACCTCTCGATGCCGTCAGACGCGCTGACCGGCGCCGGAATCCTCACCGACGTGGAGTACGGCATACTCGGCGGTGCTTTTCTCGTCGTTTACGCGCTCGGGCGGCTCTTCAACGGATGGCTCAGCGACAGGCTTCCGCCGCGGACGATGATCTGCGCCGGGCTGCTGCTGTCCGGCGCGGCAAATATTGTGTTCTCGGCTCTGCCGCCGTTTTCGGGGATGCTCGTATTATGGAGCCTCAACGCCTTTGCGCAGTCGATGCTCTGGAGCCCGATACTCCGCGTCGTCGCCGCTATGTACGACGGGGAGCGCGCCGGAAAGATAACCTCGCTGATGGTGACGTCGGTCGCGGCGGGGAACATCGTCGGGATCGTCGTCAACACGGCTCTGATCGTACACTATGGAACCCGCTTCGCTTTCATCATCCCAGGCGGGATAAACCTGCTGCTCGGCGCGGCGGTGCTCATACTGCTCGGCCGCACCGGTATCGGGACAACCGAAACGGATAAAAGCGCGCAACCCGTGTCACAGGCTCCGCTCGTCTCTCTGCTGCGCCGTCCGGATATGCTCGCCGTGGTTGCCTACGCGTTCGCACACGGAATAATGAAGGACAACATCACCGTGTGGATGACAAAATATTTCATCGCGGCGTATGACATTGACCTCACGAAAGCATCCTATTTCGTGATATTCATTCCGGCTGTCGGATTCGTCGGGCGGATGCTCTACCCGCTCGTCTACAGGCTCACAGGACAGAAAGAGCATATCGCGAGCCTTTTCGGGTTCGTGATATGCCTCGCGTCTTCCGTACCGCTGTGCTTCGGAGTGGCGTCGCCGGTCGCGGCTATGGTTTGCCTCGGGCTTGTTTACGCGGCGGTGTCGGTCATAAACACCTCTCTGCTGTCGATATACCCGATACGCTTCGTCCCGCAGGGGAGGGTCGCGACGGTCAGCGGAATGATGGATTTCTCGACATATCTCGGGGCGGGGATCTCGTCCTCTGTCTACGGCTTTCTCGTCTCTTCCGCCGGATATCCGCCGATGTACGGCTCGTGGGCTGTCGTTTCGGCGCTGTCGGCACTGTCAATTCTGCTGTTTCTCGTCCCGCGGAAGAAACGTGAAAACGATCGGAAAGGCTCTTGACCCAAAAAACAAATTATTTCAATAAACTTTTCCCGCGCCGTCATATAACCGTCACATTGGTATTTTATAATATAACCGTAATCAAGAGAAGAGATTACAGGGAACCGGAAAACGACCGGAACCCACCCCAAAGATGATTTCAAACGGAGGTTTATATATTATGGATAACAACAATCTTTATAACAACGGCGAAAACACCGAATCGAAGAACGAAGCTCTTAACACTCCGGCTGCGTCTTCCGAAAACACCGCGCCGGTGAGCGCGGCACAGAACGTCCAGCCGACCGCTGAGCAATACGCAAATCAGAACACCGCGAACGCGGTTCCGCAGAACAACACCCAGTACACAGCTCCGCAGAATCAGGCACCGCAGTACGGCGCGCAGAACAACGGACAGTACAACGCACAGCAGCACAGTGGTCCCGACTTCTCGAGATACAGCGACACCACGTCGAACTTCTCGAGCATCCCGAACGGCGGTCAGCCCGGACCTAACACCGTTTACATCGACAACAAGCACGGCACCGGCAGAAAGAAGGAGAAGGCTCCGAAGGGTCGTCTCGGAGTCGGCGCGGTCGCGGCTCTCGTCGCGGTCTGCATGGTGTTCTCCGGCGGCGCGGCTTTCGCTGGTACTTACGCGGCGAACCATATGACCGCTTCCTCGACCCCGAACGGTACTACCGGCGGCACGACCGGAATGAGCACAGGCTCGACCTCGTCCGGCAGCCCGTCCGTGATCTTCCAGTCCTATGACAACACGAACAAGACCGCGGGCACCTACAAGCAGGTCGCAGACGCCGTGACGCCGACCGTCGTTGAGATCGTCACCGAGTCGGTATCGACCGCGACCACCTTCTGGGGCGGCAACTACGTCACTTCCGGCGCGGGCAGCGGAGTCATCATCAGCTCCGACGGTCTGATCATCACGAACAACCACGTCGTCAGCGGCGCGAACACCATCAAGGTCACGCTCAAGGATGGCACTCAGTACGACGCGAAACTGATCGGCACCGATCCCGACAGCGATATCGCGGTCATCAAGATTGAGGCGACCGGTCTTCCGTGCGCTCTCGTCGGTGACAGCGACAAGCTCGAGGTCGGCGATGAGGTCGTGGCGGTCGGCAACCCGCTCGGCGAGCTCGGCGGCACCGTCACGAACGGCATCATAAGCGCACTTTCCCGCGACGTCAACATCGACGGCACAGAAATGAGCCTTATCCAGACCAACGCGGCTGTCAACCCCGGCAACTCCGGCGGCGGTCTCTTCAATATGTACGGCGAGCTGATCGGCATTGTCAACGCAAAGTCCACCAGCACCTCTTCCGGCACCTCCGTCGAGGGCATCGGCTTCGCTATCCCTGTAGCCACCGCGACCAAGGTCGCCGAGGAGCTCGTCAACTACGGCTATGTCCGCGGCAAGGTAATGCTCGGCATCACCTATGTCGACATTGAGGACGCCTACACCGCTATGCGCTACCGTGTGAATGACCTCGGTCTCTACATCGTGTCGAGCGAGTACACCGATGATCTCAAAGCCGGCGACCGCATCGTCGCGATTGACGATACCCAGATCACCTACTCGAGCGATATAAAGTCCATCCTCAAGAAGCACTCTGTCGGCGACGAGATCACAGTCAAGGTCGTCCGCGACGGTCAGTACATCGACGTGAAGGTAACTCTCCACGAGTATGTACCGAGCACCACTGCCGAGGATACAACTAACAGCTCCGCTAACTGATAAGCAGACAATATCCTTTCACTGGATCTCCTTAACAGATAACAGCAGAAAAGCCGTGCTTTGCGCGGCTTTTCTGCTGTTAATCGTGTTTCAGTTCGTTTCCTCGAGGCTCTTGAAATCTTTTATGAGCTTGTCGAGATTCTTCTGGTACTTCGACTTGTTTGAGTCATAGAACGACATGAAATCGCGCTTTTCCTTGAGCATAAGGTTTCTCGGCGCCTGCGCGAGGTCGCCTATGTACGAGCAGTATATCCACGCGGGGTCGAGCATATGCCCGTTGTGGATGATGTCGATCATCTCCGCGGACTCGCTGTCGCGGCTGTACTTCGACTTGAGCGCCACCTCATAGTAGGACGGAACAACCGTCTTCGAGCTCTCGGAGGACATCGCCTCAAGCACGGCTCCCGCCATGTCCTTCTTCGTGGACGTTACCGGGATCGTGAACAGACCTATCTGGTCGTGCTGGAACGTGTAGTAGCCGTCCTGATTCTCGTCGTACTTCGGGTACGGGATTATACCGTAGTCGGACTTCATGTCGCGCAGATACGACGTCTCGCTCGCGTAGAGCCAGTTGTGGATGAACACGAGATGGTCCTGCGAGAAATAGTTGCAGAGGTCGGTCATCTCATTGTTGTCGCTTATCTCTTTATACGCGTGAACACCGTTCGTCTGCCAGTTGAGGTCAAATATCTTGTCTACCGCCGATGAGAACTTATCAAGGTCGATGCTGAAATACGGGAAGCCATCGTCTCCCACATCCATCATGTTCATTTTATACGCGCTGCAATACGCGTCGACGATTATGACGTTGCTTGTACCGAGACCGTACAGGTCCTCGTCGTCCTGCTTTCCGTCGCCGTTCAGGTCGGAGTAGATATCAGTCACCATGGATGTCAGCTTGTCGTGTGTCCACTTTCCGTCACGGACGAGCGCGTACGGGTCCTCAAGACCGTATGAGTCGACGAGCGTCTTGTTGAAATACATCGCGAACGAATACCTGAGAAGCGACAGCGAGATATCTCCTGTTATCGCGTAGAGATTTCCGCCCATCTGGGACTTCGCTATATAGTCCTGCGTATAGTAAGGCTTCGTAGTGTCGATATATTCAACGTCGAACAGGTTCGTGAATATGCCGTTTGCTGCGGCCGGAGCCACGTGATACATACTCGCCGTGAAAATGTCGTACGTGTCGTCGCCGGCGAGAATCATCTTCTGCATCTTGTCGATGGAGCCATGCCCCGCCTCCGGGTTATCCTTGAAGTTCTCGATCTTCACGCCGAGACGATCTTCTACGGCGATCTCGCGGTCATATATCGCGTCGTTGACCACGTCGCCGTTCGCCTCGTCGACCGTGACCTCGTCGTTGAACCGGAAATGCGCGCGGCTGAAGACATTGATTGTCTCCCCGCCGAAATTCAGATCTGCCGGAATGTCGTCGTCATAACCGACCTTCTCCTCAGCGGTGGTCTCACCGGACGTCGTATCCGCGCCGGAGGTCACAGGGGTATCAACGTTACCGCCGCCGCAGGACGCCGAGGCGAGCAGGGACAGGAATATCGCGGTAAGAAGCATCGAGCTTATCGTTTTTTTCATGAATGTCATCCTTTCTCCCGTCGGAAATAAAATTCCGCAAAAATTTTACACATTCATTATAAACCTTCCAGCTGCTGGAAGGTCAATACCCCCCCCCGAATTTTAACATATTGTTTACATTTAACGGATAAAAATTCCTCCGGACAGGCAAGCCCATCCGGAGGATTTATGTTCAAATAAACTCAGAGCGTATTCTCAAGGAACGCGATGATCTTGTCGGCGAGTATAACGTGTCCGGCGTCGTTCGGGTGGAGTCCGTCCGGGACGAACTTCTCTTTTATCACCGGAACGAGAGGCTGAAGCCCGCTCGTCGCATAGAGGTCGAGCACAGGAAGGCTGTAGTACTCCGTGACCTCACGGATGATATCGACATAAGTCTTGAGGTTGCCGATATCCATCGGCTTGTTGTCGCCGCGCAGGCTCGCCTCATTGCATCTGTGAAGGGGAGTGATGAAAACTATAGCCGCGTCCGGATATCTCTCGATAAGGCGGTTGCAGAGCACGTGCATAGCGCCGTAGAAGGTTCCGTCCGTCCTGTCGGTCGGAGTGCCGAGCGGAGCGTCGCCGTGACCAAAGTCGTTCGTGCCGCCGAAAACAACGACAATGTCCGCGTCCGGATCCATCTTGCATACTCTCGAGCAGTAGTCATTGTCGTCAAAATCCGGTATCGTGCGGTTGAACTGTCTCGCGATTCTCGTACCGCCGATGCCGTAATTGCGGCAGATCGCGCCGGTCTTCGCCGCTATGAGATTCGAGAATCGCTTGTCCTCGCCGCTCGTTCCGCTGCCATGTGTAATGCTGTCGCCGAGGAAATTTATCTTTTTCCCTGAAAGATTCATGATCGTATCCTTTCAAAAACCATTGAAGTTACCGCGCCGGTGTATGACCCGGCACATCAGTTTCTATTATAGCCTACAATCTGCCATTTGTCAAGTGGTTTTCCAACATTCATCATAGTAACATAAAAAAGTGCCGCCATGATAAGGCATGACGACACTGCGAGATCACTTATTTCATCAGTTCAAGCGTCTTGTTTATTGATTCCTCGATCTTGCTCCTGTTCGAGTCAACGAGCGACGCGACGTTGTTCTTCTTCGTGCTGACGAGCATGGTGTTGACCTTCGCGGACAGATCTTCGGTCCAGCCGTAGCCCTCACCGATGTCGAAGCCGCGGCTCTCGCTGATTATCCCGAGCATCTCTATGGAATCATCATTGCGGAGACCCTTCTGAGCGACCTTCACGTTGTAGTATATAGGAAGAATGTCGCGGTTGCTGAGGTACGCGAAGGTGTCAAGTATCGCGCCCGTGCGGTCGGGCTGAGCGTTTGTCACCGGTATGCTCATCGTCAGGCAGACGTGCGTGCGGTGGCTGTAATATCTGTCCTGTGCCTCGTCGTATTTCGGTATCGGAACTATACCGAAGGTCGCGTTCATATCACGGTACTTGGAGCTTGCCTTTATCTCGGCTATAGTGAAGAGCGAGCGGCCGTTCTTGAATATCATCTCGTAGTGACTGTTGCCGGAGCCGTTCATGAAGAGAAACTCGCCCTCAGTGCCAATTATCGAGAACGCTTTGTCGATGACATTGTAAAAGTGTTCGGCGTTCGCGAGGAGCTTCGGCTGACCGCTCGCGTCGACGGTTATGTAGTTCTCGCCGCTTCCGGTTATGAACCCGTTGACGCAGTCCTCATAGGACGCGAGCCCGTATATCGCGTTTCCGTTCTCGTCCCATTTGAAGCTCGTGTCTCCGTTCAGGTTCGCGGCGGCGGAGGTGTATTCCTTAAGCCGGTCGATTGTCCATTTTCCCTGTCTGACAAGATCGTAAGGCTTGTCAAGCCCGAGGTCGTCGAGCATATCCTCGTTGAAATAGCAGCAGAGAGTTCCGTCAAAGCCGACAAGCGAGAAGTCGTTCGACGCGAAGTACAGCTTCTTTTTGTCGCCGATCAGGGATTTTTCGGTAACGGTCTGATCCCACCACGGCTTATCGAGCTGTATTCCGGTGTTGTCAAGCAGGTTCGTTAGATACCCGTCGGCAATGAAGGACGCGATGCGGTCGCAGCGAATATAAGCGGTGTCATATGTGTCGTCTCCGGCGAGGATGGATGAGCGGTATTTCTCATAGTTCTTATCGATGTCGTCCTCAACGATTTCAAGCTTTATGTTGTATTTTTCCTCGACGAAGCGGTTGCGCTCATACACGGCGTCGTCGAGTGATTCGCCGGTCTGCGTCTCGAAATCCATGTAGGCGTAGAAGCCCCATGTCGTCGTGGCGTTGAGGACGGTGAAGTTGTCCCCGCCGCAGTCGATATCGGCGAAAACATACTCAGGCGCGGTCGTTCCGGTGTCCGTGTCAGCGGCGCTGGTGCTGTTGTCCGCTGATGTGTCGTCATTGGTTCCGCTCCCGGTCCCACCGCAGGATGTTGCCGCCATCAGCGCGAGCAGCAGGAGCGATATGATACGATTCTTCTTCATTCCGGTTCAGATCTCCTTTTCGATAAAAAAATGTGGTCTTATAAATATGATATCACAGAATTGACCGTATGTCAACACCTGCAAAAAAATTATCTATATTTTATCCCGGTGTGATGATTTTTTGGAATAAGACCCGGAAACTGAAAACCCCGCGGTACAGGCATAACCTGATACCGCGGGTTTTTCAGAAGCATATTACATCTTGCGGGTAATTATTTCGACTTGCGCTTTCTTGCCGCTTCAGATTTTTTCTTGCGTTTGACGCTCGGCTTTTCGTAATGCTCTCTCTTACGGAGCTCCGAAAGAACTCCGGATCTTGCGCACTGTTTCTTGAATCTGCGAAGAGCGCTGTCGAGCGATTCATTCTCTTTGACTCTGACCTCTGCCATTTAACTACAATCCCTCCCTCCGCAAGTGGAAAAGAGACTTATTATCTCCAGAATATTATACTATAAAATTCACCCAATGTCAAGAGCAAACCGAAAATTTGCAGAAATATTTTTATTTTCTTCTTACTTCCACTCCGGACGACGGCAGACACAGTCACATAATACTGATTCCGCCGTCATTCCGCTCCGGTCTCATCACTTTATAATATTCGTGCGGATGACGCCGTCAATCGCGGCGATCTTCTCGACGACCGCCGCCGGGACGTCGCCGGTGATCTCAACGATCGTGTACGCGTAATCCTTCTTCGAGCGGTTCGCCATGTTCTCGATATTGATGTTCTCAGCGGAGATCGCCGACGTGATCTGCGAGAGCAGATTCGGGATGTTTCTGTGGAGCACACAGATGCGGCAGTCGCCGTTATGCGGCATCGAGACGTCCGGAAAATTGACGCTGTGCATGATATTGCCGTTCTCAAGGTAATCACGGAGCTCCTTCGCCGCCATCACTGCGCAGTTGTCCTCGCTCTCCTCGGTCGACGCGCCGAGGTGCGGGATAGCTATGACGCCCTCCATTCCCGCCGTTCTCGCGTTCGGGAAGTCGGTGACATAGCGTCTGACCTTGCCGGACTTCAGCGCCGCCTCGATATCGTCGTCGTTGACCAGCGCGTCGCGCGCGAAGTTCAGGATGATAACGCCGTCCTTCATCATCGCGATCGTGTCCTTGTTGATCATGTACTTCGTAGCGACCTTCGGATCGGGGTTGTCAATCAGCGGGGTGTGGACAGAGATGATATCTGCGTTCTTGAATATCTCCTCGCGGGTATCGACCTTCTTGACCGAACGTGAGATGTTCCACGCCGCGTCGACCGAAATGTACGGGTCGCAGCCGAGAACATTCATGCCGAGGTGAACGGCCGCCGTCGCGAGAGGTCCGCCTATCGCGCCGAGGCCGATGATTCCGAGCGTCTTGCCCTTGATCTCGGTGCCCGCGAACTTCGACTTTTCCTTCTCGATGAGCTTCGCTACGTTCGGGTCGTCCTTTACCGTCTTTACCCAGTTTATGCCGCCGACAACGTCACGGCAGGCGAGGAGCATTCCGCATATGGCGAGCTCCTTGACGCCGTTCGCGTTCGCTCCCGGGGTGTTGAAAACGACGATGCCCTGCTCAGCGCACCTGTCGAGAGGGATATTGTTGACGCCGGCGCCGGCTCTGGCGATTGCCTTGAGTTCCGGACCGAACTCCATGTCGTGCATGACCGCAGAGCGGACCATTATCGCGTCCGGCTTCTCGCAGACGTCGGATACGGTATAGCTTTCGTCAAAAATATCGGTGCCGCACTTCGCGATCTTATTGAGGAGCTTTATGTTCTTCATCTTGTGTAAGTATTCCTTTCCCACTTATCGTTGCCCGGAACGTTTCCCGGTATGTGTACCGGCGCCGGCCGCGGCTCTCGCGCGCCACGGCGGCGCCTGTGATGATTTTCTTTATGCCTTGGGGTTCTCGGTCGCGAACTGCTTCATGAACGCCACGAGCTTTTCTACGCCCTCGTATGGCATGGCGTTGTATATCGACGCTCTCATGCCGCCGACCGAACGGTGACCCTTCAGGTTGAAGAGACCAGCCTTCTCGGCTTCCTTCGGGAACTTCTTGTCAAGCTCTTCGACTCCGGTGACGAAGGTGACGTTCATCATCGAGCGGGACTCCTTCTTTACCGGCGCGATGTAATAATCCTGAGAATCGAGGTAATCATAGAGGAGAGCCGCCTTCTTCTGGTTCATCTCTTTCAGTTTCTCAAGCCCGCCGAGACCGAGCACCCACTCATAGACGAGACCCGCGATATAGATCGGGTAGCAGGGCGGGGTGTTGTACATCGAGTCATTGTCTGCCATCAGCTTCCAGTCGAGCATGGACGGCGTATCCTGGCGGGCGTTTCCGAGAAGATCCTCGCGGACGATGACGACGGTCAGTCCGGCGGGAGCCATGTTCTTCTGCGCGCCGGCGTAGATGACGCCGAACTTTGTCACGTCGATCGGCTCGGACATGAAGCAGGAAGGCATATCGGCGACAAGCGGAATATCACCGGTGTCCGGAATATACGGGAACTTCGTTCCGTAGATTGTGTTGTTGAAGCAGATATGTACGTAATCCGCGTCGGGTCTGAAGGACTCGCGGGTGGTCTCCGGCACGAACGAGAAGTTCGCGTCTTTCGAGGATGCGGCCGCCTTCGCGTCGCCGTACTTGAGAGCTTCCTTGTATGCCTTGGTCGAGAACTGACCTGAGAGGATGTAGTCCGCCTTGCCGGTCTTCATGAGGTTCAGCGGAACGGCCGCGAACTGGGTCGAGGCGCCGCCCTGAAGAAAGAGCACCTTGTAATTGTCCGGAATATTCATGACCTTCCGGAAATCAGCCTCTGCCTTCTTGATTATCGCGTCGTAAGCGGGAGAGCGATGGCTCATTTCCATGACCGACATACCAGTGTCATGATAATTAACCATTTCGGCGGCGGCTCTTTCAAGAACCTGCAGCGGGAGCATCGAAGGTCCCGCGGAGAAATTGTATACTCTTTCCATATATTTATAACCTCCAGAATATATCAACCGAGAGTTGATATTCAAGTTTTATTCGGTATTAATTATTATACGCCATATTCTTCTGCTTGTCAATAGGGTTCTGACTGTTTTGTCAAAATTGGCATTTATATTCATATAACACAAATATTTTCTCCGTATTTCACATGGTGGCTTTCCGCTCATGCGAGAAAATGGTACTCATATCGGACGCGGAATGAGGGATAATAATGTCGGATATCAACTGAAAGGAGATATTTCCATGTCTGATAAAATGATAGGAGTGACGAAGGCGGCGATTGCCGGGGCGTTTTTCGGGAGCGCGGTCGGTATGGTCGCGGTGCCGAAGACGAAGAAGGGGAAGAGACACACGCTGATGAGTGACGTCACCGGGACTCTCGGAATAATCGGAACGGCGATGAAGGATGTTTCTGAGTATCTGAAGAAATAACGCCGGAAAAGAAAACCGCGTCGATATCCCGGCGCGGTTTTTATCGGGTTTATTTTTTCAGGGTCCGGGCGGCGAGTGATATCCCGCCCCCGAACTCTCAAACAATTAGCACTCGTTTGAAATGAAGCCCAATGTCCGATAAAAAAAGTATAAAGTTTGAGAAAAGGAGGGGGTGCGGGGGAGGGAAAACCCTTTTCAAAGGGTTTACCCCCCCCGCATAACTAACAATCTTATACAGCCTCAGACGTAGCCTGGATGTTGCCGTTTTCGTCGACTTTGTCGACTTCGATGTTGCGGTAGCATTCCATACCTGTACCGGCGGGGATGAGTTTACCGATAATGACGTTTTCTTTGAGGCCGAGGAGGTTGTCGACTTTTCCTTTGATAGCTGCTTCGGTGAGGACTTTGGTGGTTTCCTGGAAGGAAGCGGCGGAGAGGAAGGAGTCGGTGAGGAGTGCTGCTTTGGTGATACCGAGGAGAACCGGGGAATGGGTGGCGAGTCTGAGGTCGAGTTCGCCTGCGTCAATCCGTTTCTGGACGGCTTCGTTTTCGCGTTCGAGTTCGATGAGATCCACGACAGAGCCTGAGAGGAGTTCGGTGTCACCCGCGTCCTCAACGCGGCATTTTCTGGTCATCTGACGTGCGATGACTTCGATGTGTTTGTCGTTGACTTCAACTGACTGGAGGCGGTAAACTTTCTGGACTTCGCGGATGATGTAGTCATACGCGGCGTCGAGGCCGTTGATGCGGAGGATGTCGGTCGGGCAGATTGAGCCTTCGGTGAGGGCTTTGCCGGCTGTTACCATCTGACCGTCTTCGATGATTATGCGGACGCCGAACGGGATCGGGTACGCCATTTCTTCTCCGGTGTCGGAGGAGGTGACGGTGATCGTGCGGAGACGTTTGTTGTCCGAGATGCGGGCGATACCTGCGGTCTCGGAGATGATGGCGGTCTTCTTCGGGCGGCGTGCTTCGAAGAGCTCTTCGACTCGCGGAAGACCCTGGGTGATGTCGGCTCCTGCCACGCCTCCGGTGTGGAAGGTACGCATGGTAAGCTGGGTACCGGGCTCACCGATCGACTGAGCGGCGATGATACCGACGGCTTCGCCGACGTTGACGGGTCTAGAGGACGCGAGGTCGGCGCCGTAGCAGTGCGCGCAGACGCCGTGCTTTGCCTTGCACTCGAGGATGGTTCTGATGAGGACGCGGTCGATGCCGGCTTTGACGATTGCGTCGGCGTCTTCGTCGGTGATCATCGTGTTGTCCTTCACGATGACGTTTCCGGTCGCGGGATCCACGACGTCGCCGATGACGAAGCGTCCGACGAGACGGTCCTTCAGCGGCTCGATGACTTCGTTTCCGTCCTTGATCTCGGAGACCCAGATACCGTGTCTCGTGCCGCAGTCTTCCTCGCGGACGATGACGTCCTGGGAGACGTCGACGAGACGTCTGGTCAGATATCCGGAGTCCGCGGTCTTCAGAGCGGTGTCCGAAAGCGACTTACGCGCGCCGCGTGCCGCTACGAAATATTCAAGTATGTTAAGACCTTCACGGAAGTTCGATTTGATAGGCATTTCCATCGTCTTACCGTTCGTCGCGAACATGAGTCCGCGCATACCGGCGAGCTGACGCATCTGGGTGATGTTGCCTCGTGCTCCGGAGTCGCTCATCATCTTGATCGGGTTGTATCTGTCGAACTCTGCCTGGAGGGCTTCGACGACGTCGTTCGTCGCTTTCTCCCAGACCTTGATGACGTTGCTGTAACGCTCGTCCTCGGAGAGCTGACCGCGCTGGAAGTGCTTCATGATCTCGAGAACCTTCGCCTCGGCGTTGCTGACGATCTCATACTTCTTCGGCGGTATCGTCATATCCGCGATGGAAATGGAGAGCGAGCTGAGCGTCGAGTACTTGAAGCCCATAGACTTGATGCTGTCGAGCACCTGCGCGGTGGTCGAGAAGCCGTGTGTCTTGATGCACATATCGATGATTTTTCCGAGGTCCTTCTTACGGGTCGGGAAAGCTATCTCGAGCGACAGGAGCTGCTTCACCTTCTCGGGGTTCGGCTCGTCGGGATGCTCCGGATCGTCGTAGAGCTCGGCGATGGTCGGGCGCTTTACAAAACCGAGATCCTGCGGGATCGGACGGTTGAAGATGAGACGTCCGAGCGTCGCGTCGATTATAGCGGAATACTCCCTGCCCTCGATCTCGCGGGTAACGCGGACCTTGATTGCGGCGTGCATTCCGACAAGGTGGTTCTGGTATGCCATGACAACTTCGTTGAAGTCGCGGAACACGTGACCTTCGCCGACTTCACCGGCACGGTCGATAGTCAGCCAGTACGGACCAAGCACCATGTCCTGACCAGGGGTCGTGACAGAGCGTCCGTCGGCGGGCTTCAGGAGGTTGTTGGCGGAGAGCATGAGGAATCTCGCCTCTGCCTGCGCCTCGGAGGAAAGCGGAACGTGAACAGGCATCTGGTCGCCGTCGAAGTCCGCGTTGAACGCGGTGCAGACGAGCGGATGCAGCTTGATTGCGCGTCCCTCGACAAGTATCGGCTCGAAAGCCTGAATAGACAGTCTGTGGAGCGTCGGAGCGCGGTTCAGAAGGACCGGATGCTCCTTGATGACGTTCTCGAGAGCGTCCCAGACAGCGACATCGACCTTCTCGACTTTCTTCTTCGCGTCCTTGATGTTGGTCGCCTTCTGGGTCTCGACAAGCCTCTTCATGACGAAAGGCTTGAAGAGCTCGAGCGCCATCTCCTTCGGGAGACCGCACTGATAGATCTTCAGGTCAGGACCGACGACAATAACCGAACGTCCGGAATAGTCGACACGCTTGCCGAGTAGGTTCTGACGGAAACGTCCCTGCTTACCGCGAAGCATCTCGGAAAGAGACTTGAGCGGGCGGTTATTAGGACCGGTGACCGGCTTGCCGCGGCGGCCGTTGTCTATGAGGGCGTCAACTGCCTCCTGGAGCATTCTCTTCTCGTTGCGGATGATGATGTCCGGCGCGGAGAGCTCCATGAGACGTCTCAGACGGTTGTTTCTGTTTATGACGCGGCGATAGAGATCATTGAGGTCGGAGGACGCGAAACGTCCGCCGTCCAGCTGTACCATCGCGCGGATATCCGGCGGAATGACCGGAACGACATCGAGAATCATCCATTCGGGCTTGTTTCCGGACTTGCGGAAAGCCTCGACGACCTCGAGTCTCTTTATGATGCGGAGCTTCTTCTGACCAGCTGCGGTCTCGAGCTCGGCGTGCAGACTCTCGGACAGGGCGTTTATATCTATGCCCTGAAGGAGTTCCTTGATAGCCTCGGCGCCCATGCCGACGCGGAAAGCGTCCTTGCCGTACTTCTCGACGTTCTCCTGATACTCGTGCTCATTGAGCAGCTGCATCTTCGCGAGCGGAGTCTCGCCAGCGTCGAGAACGATATAGCTTGCGAAATAGAGCACCTTCTCGAGAAGTCTCGGGGTTATGTCGAGCAGCAGTCCCATTCTCGACGGGATAGCGCGGAAATACCAGATGTGGGACACCGGAGCCGCGAGCTCGATGTGACCCATGCGCTCACGGCGCACCTTCTTCGTTGTGACTTCGACGCCGCACTTCTCGCATATCTTGCCCTTGTGTCTGACGCGCTTGTACTTGCCGCAGAGGCACTCCCAGTCCTTCGTCGGACCAAAGATGCGCTCACAGAAAAGTCCGTCGCGCTCAGCCTTCAGGGTGCGGTAGTTGATAGTCTCCGGCTTCTTGACCTCGCCGTAAGACCAGCTTCTTATCATCTCAGGGGATGCGAGACCTATCTTAATTGAATCAAATACGTTTCGTTCCATCAATTAAACCCTTCTACAAACCGGAGGTATGGTCTCCCGGGTCATCCCGGAAGACCTCATCCTCCTAATCTCATTCATCGTCGTCGTCGAACGACTCTTCGCTGAAATCGACATCCTCGATCCCATCGTCAAACACATCGTCGTCATCCGTGCCGCCGAAATCGTCGTCGTCCGGATGCTCCTCAGTGAACGAATCCTTCATCTCGTTCTCGTCGGTGACGGTCTCTCCGACATCCGACTCGGACACGAGGTTCGGAGCCATATCGTCATCGTCGTCACCAAGACTGGAGAGCTCTATGACGTTGCCCTCCTTGTCGAGCACCTTGACGTCGAGCGCCAGCGACTGGAGCTCCTTGACGAGCACCTTGAACGCCTCCGGAACGCCCGGGGTCGGGATATTCTGACCCTTGACGATAGCTTCGTAAGTCTTGACACGTCCGGTGACATCGTCCGACTTCACGGTCAGGATCTCCTGGAGCGTGTAAGCCGCGCCGTACGCCTCGAGCGCCCAGACCTCCATCTCGCCGAAACGCTGTCCGCCGAACTGCGCCTTGCCTCCGAGAGGCTGCTGTGTGACGAGTCCGTAAGGACCTGTGGAGCGCGCGTGAATCTTATCATCGACAAGGTGGTGGAGCTTGAGGTAGTACATAATACCGACAGTGACCGGGTTAGCGAAAGGCTCGCCGGTGCGTCCGTCGTAAAGTATCGTCTTTCCGTCGACGACCCTGAGCTTATCCTGAAGTCTCAGCTCCTCGAGATGAGCCTTGTCCTCTCTCTCTTCGCCGACTATAGGTCTGAGCTGCTTCTCGCCGTTCTCGTCGTAGGAGAGCTCAAAGAGCTTCTTGCCGTTGACGTTCTCGAGCGGCAGGACCTCGCGGTCCATTCCGGCTTTGACCATGCACTCGGAGATATCCTGCTCGGTCGCGCCGTCGAACACCGGCGTCATTATCTTCCAGCCGAGCTTCTTCGCCGCGATGCCGAGGTGTACCTCGAGCACCTGTCCTATATTCATTCGGGACGGCACGCCCATCGGGTTGAGAACGATGTCGAGCGGGGTACCGTCAGCTAAGAACGGCATATCCTCCGGCGGGAGTATTCTCGAAACGACACCCTTGTTTCCGTGACGGCCTGCCATCTTGTCGCCGACCGATATCTTTCTCTTCTGAGCGATATAGACGCGGACGACCTTGTTGACTCCGGGCGGCAGCTCGTCGGAGGTATCCCTTGAGAACACCTTGACGTCGATGACGATTCCGGACTCGCCGTGCGGGAGTCTCAGCGACGTATCGCGGACTTCCCTTGCCTTCTCTCCGAAAATCGCGCGGAGCAGTCTCTCCTCCGCGGTGAGCTCGGTCTCTCCCTTAGGAGTGACCTTACCGACGAGGATATCACCGGCGCGGACCTCAGTACCCTTGCGGATGATGCCGTCCGGGGTCAGGTCCTTCAGCGCGTCCTCGCCGACGTTCGGGATCTCGCGGGTGATCTCCTCCGGCCCGAGCTTGGTGTCGCGCGCCTCGTGCGAGTACTCCTCGATATGGATCGAGGTGTAAACGTCGTCGCGGACGAGCTTTTCATTAAGAAGAACCGCGTCCTCGTAGTTGTAGCCTTCCCAGGTCATGAAGCCGATGAGAGCGTTCTTTCCGAGTGAAATCTCGCCCTTGTCGGTAGCGGGTCCGTCCGCTATGACCTGCTTCACCTCGACGCGCTCGCCGACGTCGACGATAGGCTTCTGGGTGACGCAGGTGCCCTGGTTGGAGCGCTTGAATTTAATGAGATGATAAACATCCTTTGTTCCGGCGTCGGTGCGGATGACGATCTCGTCAGCGCAGACCTTCTCGACGTAGCCCGCGTTCTTCGCGCAGACGACGACGCCGGAGTCGACGGCAGCCTTGTACTCCATACCGGTAGCGACGATAGGCTGCTGCGAAACGAGCAGCGGGACCGCCTGCTTCTGCATGTTGGATCCCATGAGAGCACGCGAGTTGTCGTCGTTCTCAAGGAACGGGATATGCGCCGTCGCGACCGACACGACCATCTTCGGGGAGACGTCCATGTAATCCGCCTCAGACGCGTTGAACTCGATGATCTCGTTTCTGCGGCGTCCGGAAATACGCTTGTTGACGAAGCGTCCGTTCTCGTCGAGCGGCTCGTTCGCCTGAGCTATCGTGTAGTTATCCTCGACGTCCGCGGTCATGTACTCGACCTCGTCTGTGACGATGCCGGTAGCCTTGTCTATCTTGCGGTACGGTGCCTCGATGAAGCCGTAATTATTGATTCTCGCGTAAGTCGCGAGGTAGGAGATAAGACCGATGTTAGGGCCTTCAGGCGTCTCGATCGGGCACATACGACCGTAATGCGTATAGTGTACGTCGCGGACCTCGAAGGACGCGCGGTCACGGGACAGACCGCCCGGACCGAGCGCCGAAAGACGGCGCTTATGCGTCAGCTCCGCCAGCGGGTTGTTCTGGTCCATGAACTGGGACAGCGGCGAAGAGCCGAAGAACTCGCGGATAGCGGTGACGACAGGTCTTATGTTGATAAGAGTGTTAGGAGTGAGCGTCTCGGAATCCTGAGTCGTCATGCGCTCCTTGACGGTCTTGTCCATCTTCGAGAAGCCTATGCGCATCTGGTTCTGGAGAAGCTCTCCGACAGAACGCAGACGGCGGTTTCCAAGGTGGTCGATATCGTCTCTCACGCCGATATCGTGCGAGAGGCAGGTGAGGTAGTTGATCGACGCGAAGATATCGTCCTTCGTGATGTGCTTCGGAACGAGCTCCGCGATGCGGTTAGCGGCGACCTTCTTGAACTCGTCGATGTCGCCGTCGACCTCACGCAGGATGTCGAGCATAACAGAGAGCTTCGCGCGCTCGGTGATGCCGATGTCCTTCAGGTCGCAGCCGATGACATACTCCGGCTCGATCATGCCGTTGCCGAAGACCTTGACCTCGGTCTCGCCGTCGTCGAGGTATACCCATACCTCGTTAACTCCGGCGTGCTCGATGGTCATAGCCTTGTCCATATCGAGGACTTCCTCAGCCTCGAACAGTAGCTCGCCCGTGATCGGGGAAACGACCGGTCTCGAGAGCTTTCTGCCCGCGATTCTCTTGCCGAGCGCGAGCTTCTTGTCGTACTTATAGCGTCCGACAGCCGCGAGGTCGTAACGCTTCGGGTCGAAGAACAGGTTGTTGAGCAGCAGCTGAGCCGACTCAACGAGCGGAGGCTCGCCCGGACGCAGCTTCTTGTAGATCTCCTTGAGCGACTCATCGCCGAGAGAAGTATGGTTCTTCTCCGCCTCAGCCGCCATCATGTCCTTCTCCATCGTGGCGACGAGCTTCGGGTCCTCGCCGAAGTACTTCTTGATCTCCTCGTCCGACTCGATTCCGAGCGCGCGGATGAGGATAGTCACCGGGATCTTGCGGTTCTTGTCTATGCGGACATAGAATATATCGTTCGCGTCGGTCTCGTACTCGAGCCACGCGCCGCGGTACGGGATGACGGTCGCCGCGTAGATGACCTTGCCCGTCTTGTCGATAGAGGTTTCGTAATATATGCCGGGGGAGCGGACGATCTGGGAAACGATGACGCGCTCCGCACCGTTGATGATGAAGGTGCCGTTATCGGTCATGAGTGGGAAATCGCCCATGAAGACCGCGGACTCCTTGACCTCGCCGGTGGCCTTGTTGGTCAGGCGGACCGTGACTCGGAGCGGAGCCGCGAAGTTGGTGTCGCGCTCCTTGCACTCCTCCTCGGGGTACTTCGGGGTCGGATCGATGGTATAGTCGATGAACTCGATGACAAGGTTGCCCGAGTAGTCGGTGATCGGCGAAACGTCGTGAAGAACTTCTCTGAGCCCTTCGTCGAGGAACCACTTATACGACTTTTTCTGCACCTCGATGAGATTGGGCATTTCCAGAGTATCGCCTATCTTGGCGAAGCTCATTCGTTCGGTCTTGCCAAGCATCGTGGGTTTGACCATCATTGAAAAAATCACTCCATTCAACAAAATTGACATCCGGGTATTTACAACGGCCTGAAAATGTGATATAATAGAAATGCGGGATGCGGACGAGCGGGATGCGCCGCCTCGTCTCAAGCCGAAAAGACACAAAATAAATTTACAGACGGCAAAGCCCGGCGCAGGGCGCGGACGCTTTTTGGAAAAATCGTCAAAAGACAGCTCGGATTCCGCCTGTAGATTCGGTAAACAATAGCTTTTTCACCGCAAAGATCACCTCCGGACACCCATCCGGACGCATAGTCTGAGCGATTATAATGCAGTATATTATTATAGCATACTTTCTCAGATTTGTCAATAGGTTTCGCGAATTTTTCCGGAGAACAAATAAAAATCCGGTAAGATAAATTATGCCGCCAAAGCCGGTACTGATTTCCAATTTTTACAAATATGTAATGACATATTATCCGTGATATGGTATAATATCCACATCACTGCGATTCAGGCATCCGTGTCATACACAGATTTATTTTTACGAATGGAGGCAAAATCATGAGAAAAGCAGGCAAAAAGCTCATTCCCGCGCTCTTCGCGGCGTACATCCTTCTTCTCTGCGCGGTCTTCTTTCTGAGAGAACCGATCGGCAGGGTGAGGATCAACCTTGTACCGTTCGACACCATCAGAACCTATCTCACAAGGCTTTCCGAAAACTCGATCAACACCGACATTGTAATGAGAGGAATCTTCGGCAATATCCTGCTGACGCTCCCGCTCGGCGCATTTGCGGCGATGTATGCGGCGCTTCGCGAAAAGAGCGGAAAGATATTCCTCGCGCTCTCGCTCGCGTTCATCGCGGCGACGGAGCTCTTGCAGTTCGCGTTCCGTATGGGAGAGTGCGACATCGACACGATAATGCTGCGGTTTGTCGGCGTCGTTATCGGCTACGGCGTGATACGTCTCACGTCGTCGCTCATCGCGCGCGGACGCGAGGTGGCGGCACGGTAAACAGCCGGTACGGACAGGCTGTCGGACTCCCGTCTGACAGCCTGTTGTGTTTTTCGATAAACTCCGCGCGGTTTGCGCTCTAAAATTTTTTTGAGTTTTTTTCAAAAACCTCTTGATATTTTCTTTGATTTGTGGTATCATATATTGAGAAATGCTATTTTCCTGATTCGGTAGCAGACGGCGGTGCCGTTTTTGCCTCCGGACGATGATTTTTAAGGAGGTGAACAGTTTGCCTAACATTAAATCCGCTAAGAAGCGCGTGAAGGTTACCGAAAGCAAGACCATGCAGAACAAGATGCTCAAGTCCGCTCTCAAGACCTGCATGAAGAAGTACGAGGCAGCGCTCGCGTCGGGCGACAAGACCTCGGCTGAGGAGACCTACAAGGTCGCAGTGAAGAAGATCGACCAGGCAGTTGCCAAGGGTCTTCTCCATAAGAACAATGCCGCAAGAAAGAAGAGCCAGTACACCGTGAAGCTGAACAAGCTCGGCGCGTAAGGTCCTTATATGACGGTATTACCGTCTGACCGGCATGGACAGGGCTTCGTCCCGGTTCGCATATGTAAATTTTGGTGATGAAGTCTTTTCATCACCTTTTTACTTTTCATCGGACTCCTCACGAAAGGCGCAGAGCCTTCCCGCGGCGTCGTATACGGCTCTCGCGGTTCTGCCGCCGACCATCACGCGGACAGCGGTGTATCCGCCTGTTTGCCCGGTCACCTGTCTCAGTATACCCCTTGATACGTCGTAACCCATGAGAATACGGATGTCAGGCGACGGATGCCCTCCGGAGCTGCCGGCGCGCGCGCAGAAGAAGCTCGTCAGATGTCCGTCCCATGTCGAGAATACCGCCCTGTAGTTTCCACCGGAGATGACGAATCCTTCTCCGGTTCTGTTGAGACGCATGAGCCTCGCGGGCGAGCCGAAGAGCGCCGACGCGAGCTCTTCCGCCCTCTTTGCCGCGAGGTTTTCCCGGCGCTTTGAGACGTCGTCCGTCGGCGGCGTATATGGCGGGTTATCCGCGGGCTCCGACTTTATATGATCGTCAAGACCGTATCCGGAACCGAGAAGCGAACCTGACACACCCTCCCGCGCGGCGTCGGCGTCCGCGTATTCTATGGCGGCAAGCCTTCGGAAAAGCGCCGAAAGCCGCCGCAGATTCTCGGCATCGGCTTCGTCAAGTTCATGCGACAGCGCCGTAAGCGCCGTTTTCACTCTGTCCGCGCAGTCGAGCGACGCCGCGGCGTCACCGAATCTGAGCGCTCCCGCGAGCCGCCCGTTATCGTCCTCCGCCGTCAGATATCCGTCGAGCGAGTCGGCGCACAGGGTCAGCGCGCGCCGCTCCGACGCCAGACGCTCTGCGTCAAGATTTTTCGTGAGCCGCCTTGATACACCGCCCATTATAAACAGCGCTATCGAGACGACAACGAGGAAGGTATAAGCCGTCCTCGGGTCGCGAAGCCCTTCCTTCGCGCTTCTGAATCCGCGCATTCCGAATCTCCTTTCGCCCTGTTGGCATTCCTGACATTATTATAACCGCCGGGCGAAAATTCAATCCATAAAATATAGAAACGGTTTTTATTATGAATGATATAAACATAGTCCTCGTAGAGCCGGAAATACCGCAGAACACCGGCAACATCGCCCGCACCTGCGCCGCGACCGGCGCTTCGCTGCACCTCGTGAAGCCGCTCGGCTTCGAGATCGACGACCGCAAGCTGAAGCGCGCGGGGCTCGATTACTGGGACAAGCTCGACATAACCTATTACGAAGGTCTCGACGATTTCTTCGCGAAGAATCCGGACGCGGACTTCTACTGCTTCACGACGAAGGCGCGGCACGTATATTCGGATATAAGCTACCCGAAGCGGGTCTTCCTGATGTTTGGCAAGGAGACAAAGGGACTTCCGGAGGAGCTTCTTTTCGCGAACCCGGACAGATGTGTCCGCATACCCATGCGCGACACGCTCCGCTCGCTGAACCTGTCAAACTCCGCCGCCATCGCGGTGTATGAGGTGTTCAGACAGCGCGGCTTCGAGGGTCTGAGACCGGACGGCGAGCTGACAAAATACCGCTGGGAAGACTGACTGAAACACTGATTCAATATTTCCGAAAAAATATTTTCCACATACCAAACCTTTTCACAAAGATCAGCGTCTTATGGGCGAAAACCGAAAGCAGTGCGGAAAGGAATCACGGCAATGAACAAATACTCGGAGAAAAATGATCCCACTCTCGTGGATCTGACCCTTCTCGGTGACGACTCGGCGTTCGAGGAGCTCGTCGTGCGGCATCAGAAGAGGGTGCTCGGCACGGCGTACAAGGTCACGTCGAACCGCTGGTCGGCTGAGGACGCCGCTCAGGACGCGTTCGTCTCGGCGTGGACGCATCTGTCGGCGCTCGGTGATCATGCGCGTTTCGGCGCGTGGGTCTGCTCGATCGCGAAGAATCACGCGGTGAGCCTTATGCGTCGATACGCGTGCACCGCGACTGAAGTCAGCCTTGATCTCTCAGACGGGCTCGAGCCGGCGGACAGGAGCGCGGAAGACGCGGATATCCGCGAGTCGGTTGATTCCCTGAGCGACGTTCTGCGCCGGACCGTGAAGCTGCACTACTTTGACGGTTACTCGGTAAAGGAGATCGCCTCCATACTGGGCGTTCCGGAAGGAACAATCAAGTGGCGGCTCTCCGAGGCGAGAAAACAACTCAGAAAGGGATACGGTATCATGGAAAAAACTTACGACGAGAAC
>ENA-ORIC01001174-ORIC01001174.1-human-gut-metagenome-genome-assembly--contig:-NODE-1174-length-26726-cov-3.463545_pt1 | contig 26726 bp, 19 predicted proteins | sample MGYA00243023_ERZ508732 | MGnify/ENA primary metagenome ERZ508732 (study PRJEB26277, sample SAMN04329767) | human gut metagenome | biome: human-associated habitat | host: Homo sapiens | place: USA...
AAAGGCTCTACCTTTACCTTAGAAAAATCAATCTTTTCAGACTCAGTTTTTACATTTTTTTCAGGTGCTTCAGAAGCCGTATTATTTATATCATTTTTCTTATTTACACCATCTAAGGATTTCATTGTCGGGAAGAGCAATACATCTCTGATTGCCGGTGAATTTGTCATGATCATAACCATTCTGTCAATACCATAACCAATACCACCTGTTGGAGGCATACCAATGCTCAGTGCATTCAGGAAATCTTCATCCGTATGGTTTGCCTCATCATCACCAGCTGCAAATGCTTCTTCCTGTGCCTCAAAACGCTTGCGCTGATCGATTGGATCATTTAATTCTGAGTATGCGTTACACATTTCCCAGCCATTCATAAACATTTCGAAACGCTCTACATAAGCAGGATCTTCCGGTTTCTTCTTTGTCAAAGGAGAAATCTCGATCGGATGATCCATTACAAAGGTTGGCTGGATTAAATGTTCTTCTACATATTCTTCAAAGAAGAGATTTAAGATATCACCTTTTTGGTGTCTCTCTTCGTATGCGATATGATGCTCGTCCGCTAACTTCTTTGCAGCTTCCGTATCCGGTACTTCATTGAAGTCCACATTGGCATATTTCTTAACAGCGTCTACCATTGTGATACGTTCAAACGGCTTTGAAAGATCTAATGTATGCTCACCATATGTTAATACTTCTGTTCCGTTTACTTCTTTTGCAACATAACGGAATAATTCTTCTGTCAGATCCATCATACCATGGTAGTCTGTATATGCCTGATATAATTCCATCAAAGTAAATTCCGGATTATGTCTTGTATCAAGACCTTCGTTACGGAATACACGTCCAATCTCATAGACACGTTCCATACCGCCAACGATCAATCGCTTTAAATATAATTCCAATGAAATGCGAAGCTTTAAGTCTTCATTCAATGCGTTGAAATGTGTCTCAAACGGACGTGCAGCCGCACCACCGGCATTTGAAACAAGCATTGGTGTCTCCACTTCCATGAAATCTTTCTGATCTAAGAATTTACGAATACTGCTAAGCACTTTCGAACGCTTTACAAAGGTATCTTTTACATCTTCATTCATGATCAGATCCACATATCTCTGACGATATCTGGTATCTGTATCTGTTAAACCATGATATTTCTCCGGTAAGATCTGAAGACTCTTTGATAATAAAGTAACTTCCGTTGCATGAACAGAGATTTCTCCGGTCTTTGTCTTAAAGACTGTACCTTTGATACCGAGAATATCTCCGACATCATACTTCTTAAAGTCTTTGTAACTGTCTTCACCGATCTCATCTCTTGCCACATATGCCTGAATCTTGCCCTGAAGATCCTGAATGTTACAGAAAGATGCTTTTCCCATGACACGTTTAAACATCATACGTCCTGCGATCGATACTTCTGTATTTTCTAATTCATCAAAATGTTCCTTAATTTCTTTAGAATGCTTTGTTACATCATATTTTGTAATGACAAAAGGATCTTTTCCTTCATTTTGTAAATTTTCTAACTTTTCTCTTCTTACCTTCAGAAGCTGATTTACATCCTGCTGTCCCTGAGGCTTCTTCTGCTGCTCTGCCACTGTTTTGTTTCTCCCTTCCTGAATTACATCACTGCTCTCTGGATCTCAAGCACTTCATACTTGATAATATCGCCTGTATTCGATTCTACGGTTACAACATCACCTACTTTAGAACCGATCAAAGCAATACCAACAGGTGATTCATTGGAAATCTTACCATTCAGGCAGTCTGCTTCTGTTGATCCGACGATTTTATATTCTTCCGGCTCTTCATCTGGAAATTCCAAGTCCTTTATCTTAACCTTGCTGCCTACATTTACTACATTGACATCAATATCATCTTCTACTACGACTTCTGCATTCTTTAAGATGTTATCAATCTCTTCGATACGGATCTCGATATCACGCTGTTCGTCTTTTGCGGCATCATACTCGGCATTCTCTGATAAGTCACCCTGTTCACGGGCTTCTTTGATCTTTACGGCTACTTCTTTACGTTTGTTTACCTTTAAATCCTGTAACTCATCTTCTAATGCTTTTAAACCTTCATAGGTCAAAATATTTTTCTTTCCAGCCATATTATTTCCTCCATTTTCTTTCAATGATCGGTTCTGACTTTCTGCCATACACCGAGCTATCACTTCATTATAACGCATACAGCATTTTGCGTCAACTGATACCCTCTGACTCTCCTCTGTTTCTGATTTATCAGACAGGTTGTCCTTTTTGCATTCCATGTAACATACTACATTACACCTTCATTGCTCAGGCGGCTTCCTGTTACACAGCTTCCATCCAGACGGCTCGTGCGGAATGGTGCAACCGGGATTCCATTCTTTCCAAACAATGTGATCTCCTGATAATTCGTCCATGCATATCTGACATATTTCGGTTCTTTGACAGTATCTGCTTTGACAAGGATCTGTGATCCTTCTATCACGGCATCTGCTTTCTGATAGTTTTTATCCGGTCCGGCAAGCTCAAAGCCTTTTAACTCACCACGCGCATCGAATCCGTCTTTACAATGTGCAAATTGTAATACCATCGTCTGATCCTGTACATAAGAAGACTGATAGATCGGTCCAAAGGCTTCTTCTTCCCCGATCAGCTTGTACACATGATACAATGCCTGTTTTGCAAGTCTTTTTCCTACCGGCTCTTTGCGTGTCGGATGAATATTTCCATATTCTCCGTTTTCAAGAATAACAGCAATCCCGGTATTTTTGATCGTCTGGTAGACACGCATCTGTGCTTCACGGATCAGAGGCCAGTTCTTAAAATCAGGCTCTCCTTCATTCTGAAAGACCGGAAGCTGTACGACAAGGAATGGCAATGTCTCATCATTCCAGTCCTTGCGCCATTGTTTGATCAATGCAGACAAAAGTTCATAATAGGTTGTCGGTTTATGATCATCTTCTTCGCCCTGATAATAAATAAAACCGGCAATCGTATAAGGGATCAGCCTTGATACCATTGTCTGATACAGACCGGACGGGCGGAATTCCGAAAGTGGTCCCATCGGTCCCGGATATTTATTTTCACCAAAGAGGCTGATCGCTTCATCCCATGTCGGATGTTCGCAGGTTTCATAATAATGTGATACATTCTTTTCAAACTCTGTCTGGTAGATAATATATTCTTCTCTTTCTTTCACATACGCATCGTAGTCCTGGTCTTTTACGATCGCATCATATTCATCGACATAAGAACGTGTCTTATCACTTTCTAAAAGCATTTCACGGCTCATCCAGCAGGATGCGGAAGTGCCTCCCCAGTTACAGCCGATAATACCGACGCATACACCAAGCTTGCGGCTTAATTCTCTTGCATAATAATAAGCTACCGCTGACCATCTTCCTGCATTTTCTTTTGTAGGAAGTTCCCATGATGTCTTGGCAAGCTCTTGATCTAACTCTTCACCTTCAAACGGTTTCTTTGGAGCATAATAATAACGAATATTTTCATCGACAACAGCTTCAACAGCTTTTGCACCTTCAAAGCTGTTTTGCAATTCGAGTTCCATATTCGACTGGCCTCCTGCGAACCAGACTTCACCGATCATGATATCATGATATGCCACTTCTGCTCCGTCACATGTGATCTTCATATCATATGGGCCGCCTGCTTCCATCGGTGGAAAATATAACATAAATCTGCCATCTTCCACAGACGTTGTCACTTTCTTTCCATTACATTCACCTGTTACTTTTGTCTGATCACATTCTCCCCATACAGCGATATTCTTGTCACGCTGTAAAACCATATGATTCGAAAATACGTTTGCTAATTTTAACATTTTCATCCTCCTGCGTTTGATTATGTACTCTCGAAATTTTTTGTTCAGAAGATCCCGAGAGTACAGTATTTTCTATTATTTATTTCAAAAAATAGTTGGTGCTGTCTGCTTCCATGAAGCCATTCTTTTGGGTTTCTGCCAAAATGATGTACCATTTTGTTTTTCGGTTTTTATCCCAAAAGTCTTCTATACAGAATCCCTTATTCAGAATCCTGATACTCTGCTTTTATATTCTCACCGCGTTTACGCCCATAATATTATATCCTCAATCCATATTACTGGCAATAGATTTTATATGAACAATACAGACATTTTTGCACTCTGCTTACCAAAATCGGCAACGCTGTTTACTCATCTTATTTTGAGAATTCCATTTTGACAGTACAGAAAAATACATATATAATTTAGAAAGATAATTACAAAGAAAGAAAACAAATATATGAACTCTTGGAATCTTCTGAACGGAACTCTAACCGAAAGGATTCGTTTTGATAAGATACCGAGAGTTCCTATATATCGAAATGAGGGATTATATGAAAAAAGAAAGAAAAAATATTATTTTGATTGCTGTTGCCGCGATAATAATCATCGTACTGGCTATCGGTTTTCGTTTGTTAAACCGTACCTCTTATAACGATGAGAATACGCTTGGTAATACCAGTTCCAATCTGTTAAATGGCGGACTGTTCTGTGAAATAGATGACAAGATCTATTTTGCAAATCCATATGATCAGAACACACTCTACTCTATGAGTTCCGACTTGCAAAATCCAAAGCAGATTTTTTCGGACAATGTCAGCTATCTGAATGGTGCCGGAAAATATACTACACCAGACGAAATGACAAAAAAGAAATTGATAAAGATGCCTTGCTTGCACTCAGCAGCACCGGGCTTTACCGTATCAATACGAACGGAACAAACTTAAAGCAGCTCTATGACGATCCGACACAGGTTGCCTGCCTTCTTGGAAACAATGTCTATTATCAGCATTATGATCAGAAAAAAGGCTTGGAATTATACTCTGCTTCGATTGATGGCAAAAAAGACACTAAAATCTTAGAACAGCCTTGTGCACCATATGCCGTAAAGGGACAGACAATCTATTATAGTGGTGCTTCTTCGGATCATGCGATCCATTCTGTCGCAACAGACGGTTCTAATGATACGGTCTTAAGTGACGGAAACTATACGGCATTAACATTACAGGGTGATTATCTTTACTTTATGGATATGAATGCGAACTATGCTTTAAAAAGAATGCCATTAGATGGTGGCAACGTAGAAACATTGATCTCTGACCGTCTGGCAACTTACAATGTCAGCGAAGACGGTCAGACCGTTTATTGCCAGATTGATAACGGTACAGCGAACGGACTCTATGCACTGGATGTAGAAAGCAAAACATTACGAAAATTAAAAGAAGGCAACTTCAATTATCTTCATCTGACAAAGAAGTACCTTCTTTATGAAAAATATGACCAGAGCGTTTTATATGCCATGGATCTTTCTTTAGAATCTTCCAAAGAATTACATTTCAATAAATAGAACATTTGATTCTGTTTATAACAATTTCTGTTTTAATGCGAGCACGCTTTCGTGTAATACCGGATGGATCACATACGGAGCGATCTCACAAAGCGGTTCTAATACAAAAAGGCGGTTTGTCATCTCAATATGTGGGATGATCAGATCGTCTTTTTGTATGATCTGATCATTAAATAAAATAATGTCCAGATCGATCGTGCGGGGTCCCCAATGAATCTTTCGCACTCTCTTTAACTCCTGTTCGATCGTATGGATCAATTCCATAAGTTCTTCGGGTGTGCGAAGTGTCTTTATTTCCAAAGCGGCATTTAAGAAATCATCCTGCTCGGTATAACCAACAGGCTCTGTTTCAATAAATGAAGACTGCTTTGTCACTTTTGTCAAAGGATCTTCATTTAATAAACGGATCGCTTGTAAAAGATTATCTTTTTTCTCACCAAGATTAGATCCAATGCTAAGATAGGCTGTATTCCATCCCCTGCTGATGCACACGGAAACCGTATCAAGCGGAAGCATGACCGGAGCCCATGGCTTTTCGATCTCAATATCAACCTTTTCGATCTGTGAAAAAGTAAGTAAGATTTTTTTTGCCAGATGCCATGCCAGTCGTTCTAACAGACAGAAAGTCTCCTGCTTAGTCTCTTCTTCGATCAGCTTTGCTACTGCCGCATAATTCACGGAATCTTCTAATTGATCGCTTTTACCGGCTTTTTTCGTATCACAATACAACGTTGCTGAGATCAGGAATTTCTGTCCCAATACATTTTCTTCGGTCAGAACCCCATGTTTTGCAAATACTTCAAGTCGTTTTATCTTAATCTGATCCATATACCTTTCTCACTCCTTTTTATACCTCTTTGTCCCAATATCCTTTGTTCATCGTACAGCGAAGGATCATTTTTTTTGACAGCTTATCATAATGCAATCCAAGACGATAGCCTGCCAGACGGAAACCACATTGCCATGCAAAATAAATCGCTTTTGCAAAATGCATTTTCTTACATAATGTAACGATCAATTCCTTAGCATATCCGGCGCCTTCCTTTTCAGAAGAAATATTTTCAAATACTTCATGATATTGCTTTTGTGATACGCCCAGATCAAAGTTACGGACAAATTGCTGCTTACAGGTATACGAATGTGAATGGATCACTTTGGCATCTGCTGCATAATACACACTATGATCACTCTGGATCACTTTCGACGCCATGATCATATCTTCATTAAAAATAGTCGGATAAACAAAGCCTCCCAGCTCATCATATACTTTCTTATCATATACCGCACATACATCCGAGCAAAAATAAGTCTTGATACCAAGCTGTTCTAAATCGGCTTTTGTCTTTAGACTGCTTTTATCAGGATAACTGTGTATTCTTGTCATTTTCTCGGTAATATCGGCATCCGGTCTTGCTAACTGTCTGCCATACACGATCGCAACAGTCGGATCGATCATAAAACCTTTTAAAAGTTCCTGCGTCAATCTGTCATCAACAGGCATCGCATCCTGTGTCATAAACATCACATAATCTGCTTTCGAAAGCGACGCACCATATGCTCTGGTGTGTCCATGATCAAAATCTTTTTTAGCGATCGGATATACTTCGATCTTAGGATCATTGGATTCCATTGGCTTTTCGCCATCCTCAATGGTTTGTAACAGAAATATTTTATTGAATGCTTTCTTTTGTTTCATCAACCGTTTTAATAACTCCTGAAATTCCTTTCCGGGTTTATACGTTGGTATGATAACGTCTATTGTTTTTTCTTCCATCTGTTTCTCCTTGTTCTTAATCAGCAAGTAATCTACCGACAACTTCGACTGCATCCTGTGCATCCTTTGAATAGCCATCCGCTCCGATCTCATCGGCAAATCCCTGTGTGATCACAGCACCGCCGATGATTACTTTTGCACGGACATTTTGTTTTTTCTTCATATTTACTACTTTTTTCATTTCCATCATAGTTGTTGTCATCAATGCAGAAAGACCAATAATATCGGCATCTTCTTTGATCGCTGTCTCAATAATGACATCCGCAGGTACATCTTTTCCAAGATCGATCACTTTATACCCATAATTACGAAGCATCAATGCAACAAGATTTTTACCAATGTCATGAATATCATGTTCTACGGTTGCGATCACGACTGTTCCTAATGATTTTGCACTACGGTTTTTGGCAAGTTCCGGCTCTAACAGATCAATTCCGCCTTCCATTGCTTCTGCACTCGAGATCAACTGTGGCAGGTAATAGATCTGCTTGTCAAAAAGCTCTCCGACATGGTTGATAGCCGGGATCAGGCTTTGATCGATCACACCCTGTGCATCTTCGCCATTTGCAATCTTTTCCTTTACCAGCTCAAGTACCTTTTCTTTTCTTCCTTTAACAACTGCAGTAAAAAGAGCGTCTTTTCCTTCTGTATCGGCAACACCGGTATCCGTCTTTTTGACTGCTTTTTTTGCAACATCTGCATCTACTTCGCCATCCACGACCGAAATCTTATTTTGTGACACACGCTCAATATAACGAAGATCCGAATCCGGCTTGTTACAAAGAAGATCAGCCGCATAAACCGCATGCATCAAAAGTTCCTGTGATGGATTGGCGATCGCCATCGTCAGACCGTTCTGAATCGCCATTGCCATAAATGCACTATTGACAAAAATTCGTTCCGGCAGGCCAAAAGAAATATTGGAAAGACCGCACGCTGTAGCAACTCCCAGTTCATTTTTGCAATAAGAGATTGTTTCTAATGTCTCAATGGCAGCCAAACGATTTGCTCCTACGGTTGCAACCAGACCGTCAACGATCACATCTTCTTTACAAAGTCCCTGCTTCTTTGCCGCATCCAAAATGATATGAATGATCTCTTTCTTTTCCTGAATATCCTTTGGAAGTCCTTTTTCCGATAACGGAAGTAAAATAAACATTGCTCCGTATTTTTTAGCGATTGGGATCAGTTTTTCAAATTTCTCCGGCTCTAATGAGATTGAATTGATCAAAGCACGTCCCGGATAGATTCGAAGGGCTGCCTCTACCACGTCCACATGGCTCGAATCGATCGATAGCGGCAGATCCGTGATCACACTTAATTCTTTGACTGCTTTTAACATCATTTCCTTTTCATCAATACCATTCATACCCATATTGACATCAAGAATTGATGCTCCGGCTGCTTCCTGTGCCTCCGCCATATCTGTTACAATATCCAGACAGCCTTCCCGAAGCTCTGCCTGTAACGCTTTCTTTCCAGTCGGATTGATCCTTTCACCAATAATGCCGAAAGCTCCATCCAGATCAATATCTTTTGTTGCACGTTCACTTGAAACAGCTCTGCGAACCGCTTTACCGATCCGTTCAGGGTACGCTGTCTTATCATAAAGGTTTTCTTCTTTTAATGCACTGACCATTTTTTGAATATGTTCCGGTGTAGTTCCACAGCATCCGCCTAAGATATCCACACCTTTTTGTGCAAGAACCAGCATTTCTTTTGCAAAAGTATCCGCATCCATATCATAAACGGTCTCGCCATCCACCATCTGAGGCAGTCCTGCATTCGGTTTACAGATCAATGGAATGTCCGTATATTTTGACATCTTTTCGATAACCGGTATCATCTTTTCCGGACCGGTCGAACAGTTTATACCGATCGCATCCGCTGACAATGTTGTTAATACTAATGCTGCTGTTTCCGGGTTCGTTCCAAACAAAGTACGTCCATCTTCATTAAAAGACAAAGTAACCATAATAGGAAGTGTTGTCACTTCTTTTGCTGCGATCACAGCCGCACGGCACTCCTGCAAGCTCATCATGGTTTCTACGACCAGAAGATCCACACCTGCTTTATCCAGACAGGTGATCTGCTCTTTATAGACCGAAACTAATTCTTCAAATGGCATTGGTCCAAGTGGTTCTACCTGAACACCTGTCATCGTGATATCACCGGCTATAAAGACTTTGCCTTCGGCATGTTCTTCCTGAATCGCTCTTTTTGAAATAGCGACCAGATCCGTGTTCATCTGTTCTAATTTATCAGCAAGTCCATATTCTTCTAGCTTAATACGGTTTCCTGAAAATGTCGGTGCATATAGCACATTCGTCCCTGCCTGAATGTATTCTCTTTGCAATCCACACATGACATCTGCATTTTCTAAGATCCACTCTTCCGGGCAGACACCGGTTGGCATTCCTCTCTTTTGTAGATTGGATCCGGTTGCACCATCTAAGATCACTTTATGTATATTTACCAAATCTAAAAATTCTTTTTTTGTCATTCTGTATCTGCTCCTTCATTTGCTCTTTCAAAAGCATTTGTACCTGTTATTTTACTGCTTTTGAAATCTTTTTTCTTATAGGATCAGGGCATCCATAATGTCTACATCCGCAATGTCTGTATTCCCACAGCTGTATTTATCCTATAAAATTATATTATAACGAATTTTTTTCGTGTTTACAAGATGATCGCACTCTTATATGGTTCGTCTGCTGCACACTGTCCCCAGCCGGAGTTTTTTCTATCGTTGCGTGCTATGATCTGCCGCCAGCGCTGCAAGATCCGGATGATAAAGCAGACTGGAATTTTTCCTTCATTTCCGTTATAATGAACGCATTAGTGTACTTGCAAAGGAGGAAGAAAAATGATTTTACAATGTAGTCATATCGACAAATCATTTGTTGGTGAAACCGTATTATCAGATATTTCTTTTCATATAAACGAGCAGGAAAAAGCGGCCATTGTCGGAGTGAACGGTTCCGGCAAATCCACTCTGATCAAGATCATCATGGGGCAGCTTAGTGCCGACAGCGGTGATATCATTCTTTCAAAAGATACGACCGTTGGTTATCTGGCACAGAATCAGGAATATGCATCCGACCGTACGATCTTAGAAGAAATGCAAGATGCCAAGCCTGAAGTCGGCATTCTCGAACGAAAGATTGCTTCCTTGTCGGCACAGATGAACGAAGCAGACGGAAAAGAGTTAGAAGCTTTGATCAAACAATTTGATCAGGCACAGCATCGTTTTGACCAGATCAACGGATATGCTTACCAGAGTGAATTAGTCGGTGTCTTAAAAGGACTCGGCTTTGAAAATGAAGATTTCGACAAAAAGATCGCCTCTCTTTCCGGAGGAGAAAAGACAAGAGTTGCTCTTGCAAAAATGCTTCTGACAGCACCGGATCTGATCATTCTCGATGAGCCTACCAACCATTTAGACCTGAATGCGATCCATTGGTTAGAAGGTTATCTCGCACAATACAACGGTGCGGTACTGATCGTTGCACATGATCGTTATTTTCTTGATAAGATTGTCTCAAAAGTGATCGAGATCCGTCAGACAAAATCCAGAGTCTATCTTGGCAATTATACCGAGTATACAAAGAAACGGCAGGAAATCCTTGATTCTTTGCAAAAGCAGTATTTAAACCAGCAGGCAGAGATCAAACATCAGGAAGAAGTCATTGCAAAGTTAAAGCAGTTTAACCGAGAAAAGTCGATCAAACGTGCCGAAAGCCGCGAAAAAATGTTAGACAAGATCGAACGGATCGATAAACCGATAGAGGAAAATACCAAAATGCATCTGCTTTTTACACCAAAGATCCAAAGCGGTAATGATGTATTAACGGTTAAGGGACTTTCAAAACGTTTTGCCGATCATGTTCTTTTTGAAAATATTGATTTTGAGATCAAACGCGGAGAACACGTTGCAATCATCGGAGACAATGGTTCCGGTAAGACAACGATCTTAAAAATGATCAATGATCTTTTAACACCTGATAGTGGAACGATCACGCTTGGAACCAATGTAGAGATTGGATATTACGATCAGGAACACCATGTATTGCATATGGAAAAAACGCTTTTTGAAGAAATTCAGGATGAATATCCAAATATGACCAATACAGAGATCCGCAATCTGCTAGCTGCATTTCTTTTTACAGAAGATGATGTCTTTAAACAGATCAAAAGTTTAAGTGGTGGAGAGCGCGGTCGTGTTTCCCTTGCCAAACTAATGTTGTCGGATGCAAACTTTTTGATCCTGGATGAGCCGACGAACCATTTGGATATTGACTCCAAAGCCATCCTTGAAAATGCGATCAACCATTTTGAAGGAACGGTTCTTTATGTTTCGCATGACCGTTATTTCATCAATACGACGGCACACCGCATTCTGGATCTGACATCGCAGACCATGTTAAACTATATTGGTAATTATGATTATTATCTGGATAAAAAAGACGCAATGGAACAGGCGCATTTACAGACAGAGACAAAAGTCTCTGACGTAACCGCTTCTGCAACTGCCACAGCTTCCGATACAAAGCTTAGCTGGCAGCAGCAAAAAGAAGAACAGGCACGCCAGAGAAAGTTAGAAAAAGAACTTCAGGCAGTAGAAACCGAGATTGAAGATCTCGAAAGTGACAACGAACAGATTGATACTGAACTTTCTGATCCGGCAAATGGCAATGATGTTGCAAAGTTACAGGAACTTTCTAAAAAACGTGCCGAAAATGATGCACGCTTAGAAGAGTTGATGCAGCGCTGGGAATCTTTATCGGAATAAAACGGAATTAACCCGCTGATACACTTCTTTTTCCTCTACACCGATATGATAACGACCATCTTCGTATAAAATGCGTCCATTGATCATTGTCATTTTAATATTTTGTTTGCTTCCACTATAAACAAGATTTTTTGTTATATTATGAATCGGCTGCATATTCGGGCAGGCAAGATCGATCAGGATCATGTCTGCCTTTTTTCCTGCTTCTAATGTATCGCATTCGTCTAATCCCATTGCATGGGCACTTCCCGTCGTTGCCATTTGCAAGACACGGTTTGCATCCATTGCTGCCGCATCCTTACAACGTAGTTTTTGCAAGCCTGTCACTAAGAACATCTCACGAAACATATCCAGACAATTGTTGCTTGCCGCACCATCTGTTCCGATCGCAAGTGGAATTCCCATTGCATCCATTTCCTGAATCGGAGCGATCCCGCTTGCCAGTTTACAATTTGAAGAAGGATTGGTGATCACCCAGATCTTTTTCTTTTGACAAAGAAGCAGATCTTCTTTGGTCATATGCACACAATGAAAACCGCCTCCGCCATATTCAAACATTCCAATCGAGTCCAAAAAGGTCATTGGCGTCTTACCGTATCGTTTTTTGCACTCTTCCACTTCCTTTTTTGTCTCGGAGTTATGCATATAGACAGGTGCTTTTAGTTTCTGTGATAACGCTGCGATCTGCTCTAAGGTCTCACGCTTTGTCGTATATTCTGCATGAAAACCGAGCTGATAAGATAACAGATCTGCTTTTTCATCATTATAACGATAATAATCTTCTTCCATCTGTGGTACCGAACCGGTAAAATCATTGACACTGCCACAAAAGACCATACGGAATCCGGTATCAAGAGAAGCTCTTGCAGTATGCTCACATCGCATATACATATCAAAACCGGCTGTGATCCCACCGGAAAGATACTCCATGATCGCAAGAACACTTCCCCAGTAGATCGCATCATCTGTCAGTCTGGATTCGATTGGGAAAATTTTTTGATAAAGCCAGTCTTGCAAGGAAAGATCATCCGCATAGGAACGAAGCAATGTCATTGCAGAATGGGTATGCGCATTTTTAAAGCCTGGCATCAAAAGATTTCCGTTTGCATCAATTTCACGGTCCCAGCTATCTTTTGGTGCATCTTTGGCAGTTCCGACATAAACGATCCGGTCATCTTTTATATGTACTTCCCCTTCAAAGACGGCTTCCTTCTCTTTCATCGTCAGAATCCTCGCATGATAAAAACGAATCTTCATGATGCATCCCTCCTACTCATCTAAAGGAATTTCTTTTGCAATATTTATAATACTCTTAGTCACTAACTTCTTAAAACGTGGTGCAACACGGTCTGCTGCCTCCTGTACTTCTTTATGAGTCAATGGATTTGGGGTAATGCCGCATGCCATATTTGCAATACACGAAATGCCACAGATATGCATTCTCATATGGTTTGCCGCTACTGCTTCACAAGCGGTACTCATTCCAACTGCATCGGCACCAAGGATACGGCACATACGCACTTCTGCCGGTGATTCAAAGTTCGGTCCGGTAAGCTGGATATAAACGCCCTGTTCCAATGGAATGTCATTGACCGCTGCCGTCTTTTTTATAATCTGCTGTAATTTCTTATCATAGATCTCGCTCATATCAGGGAAACGTGTTCCAAGCTCTTCCATATTTGCTCCGATCAATGGAGAAGGGACAAAATCAGATATCTGATCCTGTATCAGCATCAGGTCACCGGCACGAAATTCCGTATTGATCCCGCCCGATGCATTGGTTAAAAAAAGCACTTTTGCTCCCATCAGTTTCATCAGACGGATCGGTAAAACAACATCACTGATATCATATCCCTCGTAATAATGCACACGTCCTTTCATGCATACTACAGGAACTGTTCCCACATAACCAAAAATGTACTTTCCTTCATGTCCCTGTACCGTCGATGTCGGAAATCCCTCAATCTCTTTATAATCCAGTTCTGCCACAACTTTAATATCATTTGCATAATCTCCAAGTCCTGAACCCAGTACAAGTGCTACCTGTGGCACAAAAGAAATCTTCTTTTGAAAGCAGGCATAACAATCCATTAATTTCTGATATCTCTGATCCATAATAAAACCACCTTCCCATAAAATAAGATACTCTTATTTTAACATAAAAAAGGTGCAACGTCAGCACGTTGCACCATAAGAATTGCTTTTGCAATTTTACTCTTTTATCCTGCAAGGTCATTACTGATCTTACCGGTATATAACTGGTAATATTTGCCCTGCTTATCAATCAGTTCATCATGCGTTCCTCGTTCAATAATTCTTCCGTCTTCAAGAACCATGATACAATCACTGTTACGGACTGTTGACAGACGGTGAGCAATGACAAAAGTAGTTCTTCCTTTCATCAGGCGGTCCATACCTTCCTGTACCAGGCGCTCTGTTCTTGTATCGATCGAGCTGGTTGCTTCATCTAAGATCAATGCCGGAGGATCCGCGATCGCTGCTCTTGCTATCGCAAGAAGTTGTCTTTGACCCTGACTTAAACTTGCACCATCTCCGGTCAATACCGTCTCATAACCATTTGGCAGACGTTTGATAAAGCTGTGTGCATTCGCAAGCTTTGCTGCTGCTATGACTTCTTCGTCTGTCGCATCTAACTTACCATAACGGATATTGTCTGCTACTGTTCCTGTAAACAGATGCGTATCCTGTAAAACAACTCCAAGAGACAGTCGTAAATCTTTTTTCTTGATCTTATTGACATTGATATCATCATATCGGATCTTACCGTCCTGAATATCATAGAAACGGTTGATGAGATTTGTGATCGTCGTCTTACCGGCACCGGTTGCTCCTACAAATGCAATCTTTTGTCCCGGCTGTGCATACATTTCAATATCATGCAAAATGATCTTATCTTCATTGTAACCGAAATCCACATGGTCAAAGATGACTTTCCCCTGTAACTTTCGGTACGTTGTCGTTCCGTCTTCCTGATGGAAATGCTTCCATGCCCAAAGTCCGGTACGTTCTTTGGATTCTATGATCGTTCCGTCTTCACTTTCCTTTGCATTGACCAGTTCCACATATCCGCCATCCGCTTCCGGTTCTTCATCCAAGAGAGCAAAGATTCGCTCTGCTCCGGCAAGTGCCATAACGATCGCATTGATCTGCTGGCTGATCTGGTTGATCGGCATATTAAATGATTTATTAAAAGTCAGGAAGCTTACCAGCTTACCGATTGTCAAAGAAAAACCGCCTTTTAACGCCATAAGACCACCAACGATCGAACAAAGCACATAGCTGACATTTCCGATCTGTGCATTGATCGGCATTAATATATTAGCAAACTTATTCGCGTTGTTTGCACTGTCAAAAAGCTTTTCATTTCTTTTATCAAACTCTTCGATCGCTTCTTCTTCATGGCAAAAGACTTTTACTACCTTCTGACCACTCATCATCTCTTCGATAAATCCATTGACAGAACCGATATCTCTTTGCTGTGCCGCAAAATATCTTCCACTAAGCCCTGCTAACTTCTTTGTCATAAAGATCGAAATGCCAACCATCAGAAGTGTAACAACCGTAAGTGGAATACTCAGGACAACCATGCAGACAAAGACACTGACGATCGTGATCGCGCTATTGATCGTCTGTGGAATACTCTGGCTGATCATCTGACGCAATGTATCAATATCATTTGTATACATAGACATAATATCACCATGGGAATGCGTATCGAAATAACGGATTGGAAGCAGTTCCATCTTATGGAACATATCATTTCGCAGGTTACGAAGCGTTCCCTGTGTCACATTGACCATTACACGGTTATAAATATATGATGCTGCTACACCGATCAGATAAAAACATGCAATCTGAAGGATCTTATGTGCCAATGGTCCGAAGTCAGTTTTAGACGTTTTTAACATCGGTTCAATGAAATCATCGATCAAAGACCGGATAAACATTGTTCCCTGCACATTTGCCAAAACACTGACAATAATGCAGACAACAACGACAACGCTGGAAAATGTATAATTCTTTAACACATATTTCATCAGACGGACAAATAATTTCCCCGGATGCTCAATTTTTTTCCCCGGCATCATTAATCCTTTTTTCTCTTTTCCTTTTTCAAACTTTTTTTCTGCCATCCAATCACTCCTTTCCTTCTTCATCAAAGTCACCGCTGCCGCCACCTGTCTGTGACTCATATACTTCACGATAGATCTGATTGTTTTCAATCAGATTCTTATGGGTATCAAAGCCGTCCACCTGACCGTCTTCCATAACGATAATACGGTCACAGCCTGATACACTCGAAATTCTCTGCGCAATAATGATCTTTGTTGTTCCCGGAATTTCTTCGGCAAAAGCTTTACGGATCTTGGCATCCGTAGCCGTATCGACAGCACTTGTAGAATCATCAAGGATTAAAATCTTTGGTTTCTTTAATAAGGCTCTTGCAATACAGATACGCTGCTTCTGACCGCCTGATACGTTTGTACCACCCTGTTCAATATATGTCTCATATCCATTCGGAAGTTTTTGAATGAACTCATCAGCACAAGCTAATTTGCATGCACGAATGCATTCTTCTTTTGTTGCTTCCTTATCTCCCCAGCGAAGATTATCTAAGATCGTACCGCTAAAAAGTACATTTTTTTGCAACACAACAGCCACTTCATTACGAAGTACTTCCAAATCATATTCCCTGACATCTTTTCCGCCAACAAGCACACTTCCGTTTTCTACATCATATAAACGGCTGATCAGATTGACAAGACTGGATTTTGAACTTCCGGTTCCACCGATGATACCGATCGTTTCACCCGAACGGATTGACAGGTCAATCCCCTTTAATGCATAATCCGGTGCATCTTTTTTATAACGGAAATCCACATGATCAAATACAACCGATCCGTCTTTTACTTCCATAACCGGATTTTCGGGATTGCAAATATCTGCTTTTTCATTCAGAACTTCCGTAACACGCTCTGCGCTTGCGATACTTAATGTGATCATAACAAATACCATCGAAAGCATCATCAGACTCATTAAAATGTTCATACAATAAGCAAGCAGCGAAGTTAATTCACCGGTTGTCATGGCTGAACCAACGATCATATTCGCACCTAACCAACTGATCAACAAAATACAGCTATATACCGTAAATTGCATGATCGGATTATTCAAAGCAATCAGACTTTCTGCCTTGACAAACATTTTATAAATGTTGTTACTTGCCGTAGAAAACTTTTCCTGTTCATACTCTTCTCTTGCATAGGCTTTGACAACACGAATCGCTGATACATTTTCCTGCACACTCTCATTTAATTTATCATAACGTTTGAACACTTTATCAAAGTAATTCATCGTTACTTTAATAATCGAGAATAGAATAATACCAAGTAAAATAACTGCGATCAGATAGACACTTGCCACTTTTGCATTAACATAAAATGCCATTGCCATTGCACAGATCAGACTCGCAGGTGCACGCATACACATACGAAGGATCATCTGATAGGCATTTTGCAAGTTTGTCACATCGGTTGTCATTCTGGTAACAAGACCAGACGTACTAAACTTATCAATATTTGAAAAACTGAATGTCTGGATATTATCATACATTGCTTTTCGGATATTTTTGGCAAAGCCTGTTGACGCACTGGCTCCATATTTTCCGCCAAGAATACCTGTCAGTAAACCTAATAATGCCGTAATGACCATACAGCCGCCTACCAGATATATGTGACGCATATCTCCTTTTTTTACACCATCATCAATGATCGATGCCATCATCAAAGGGATAATAGTCTCAAATAAAACTTCCAGAATCATAAAAACAGGCGTTAGCAAAGAATCTTTTTTGTATTCTTTGACTTGCGCTCCAAGCGTTTTTAACATACAATTACCTCTTTTCTATTATGTATTTGACAGACATTTGCAAATCAAAATGCCCCTGAAACCACCTTACATCAAAAAAAGGAATGCGTCATATTCATACTTTTGAATTGTGTTTCTATTTCTTTTCATTTTGGGATAGACACAACAGCTGATTAGAATTTTTTGATTTTTTATCTTTTTTGCTTATTGGGTGCGGTTCATAACTATAGGGGCGACTCAGCCTGAGTAGCATTGTTGTTTGGGACACGCTTCCGCTTCGCAAAGCCACGTAACGCACACATAGTCTGCTAAAAAACAGCAGTCAAGTGGCGACGGGCTTTGAGATTCCCAAACAGCAATGTACATCAGGACTGGCCCTGCCCCTATATCAGATGAGAGCACCCATAATCAAAGCAAAAAAGAAAAAATCTTAAAAATTCTTATCAGGTGAAACAGTGCTTCCAAAATGAAAAGAAATAGAAACACAATCTGATCCATTAAGATGTGACGCATTTTAACATTTTGTTGTTAGGACATTTGTTATAACACAGGGATTTGTTTTGCAAATGGCTGATTATGTATTAGACATTTTTATCAAATGAAATTTTTAGTGCTTTTAAAATTTGCGGTACAAGCAGATCCCACGAATTTTCGTCGCGTTTATCCATTGTAAATTCTAATTGTGAAATTCCTGTGACCAAATATAAACTATCCTTTTCATATCTAAATTGCAACAAAAGTTCCACTTTTTTATCATGAAGCCTTTGATACAGACCTTCTTCTCTTATCCAGTTTTTTGCTGCCATTTCTGACAATTTTAAAGAAAATGTAAATGCTTCCGGTGATCTTTTCCCACGAATATATTGAAATAAGAACGGTCGCATTTCTCCCCAGCCGATCAGATCTGTCTGATCGTTTTCCTGATCATACCAGTTTCTATTTCTCCTGCCTGCTATGCCAAGACGGGCAAATGTTGTCACCTGTGCTTCTACTAAAAACCAGTTGTCAAAGGTTTCTTTCAATAACAAATGTGACATCATATCTTTTGTATCTAAAATTTTAAAAACGATCATAAATTCTCCTTTTTTGAGCATACTACTATCACGACATCGTGTCTGAATCGAGATTGACTATCCATCAATTCCTTTTAGAGCAAACACGCTGTCTTCTATATATACTATGAAAAAGCACATTGTGCAGAATGGAGGAAACCATGAAAAAAGATGCAAAAACAATGAAAAAAGTCGCAGAACGCTGTACACAGTATGCACCAAACGGTGAATGTCATTGTACAAACTCAACAGCCGGTGACAATGTAACATGTAAGAATTGTACGCATTATGAGCCGGATGAAGTCTGTACCCTTCATCTTTACAAGGAAATTGCCGAAAACCATGATCTGATGTCATAAAAGCATCTAAGATTCTTTTCGCCAATATCCCGGCTTTGGAATATCCTGTATCCATGATCCGATCTGATCTGATCTTTGCGATAGGATATTCCGATACGGATCATGCATAAAAGCTGCATGAGGCTGCCAAAAGGCAGCCTACATACTATTGCTATATTTCTATCCCCATTATACTTCCACAAATATAACGATCGATCTTGGAGCAACTACTGTTTTTCTTGAAATATACGGTTCTGCTTTCTTCTTTCTCTTTTTTTCTGCAGCCGTTTTCGGAACGGAAAGCAGAGATGCATCAAAGGTATTGTCATAGGTATCTACCATCACTTTCCAGCTTCCATTGGTTGGCAGATCCGGCAGATCAAAGGATTTCGATTCCCAATACATATTATAGATCAGATATACCGAACGACCATCCCACTCAGCAGTATATGCTCCATAATAAAGCATACCAAGCATTCTGCTGTAATTCGAATAATCCGGTCTCCATGCCTGTACTCCATGCATAGACAGATCCGGCATACCACAGGAAAGCGTATCCATCATCTGTAACGGATGATCCTGTCGAAAGACACGAAAACTTTTACGCATCGCGATCATATTTTTTACAAAAGTAAAAATACTTTCCGATCTTTTGGTCTTATTCCAGTTCAGCCAGGTCACTTCATCATCATGGCAATAGGCATTATTATTTCCCATCTGCGTATTGCCAAATTCATCTCCGGCAAGGAGCATCGGCGTCCCCTGACTTGTCAGAAGCATCAAAAAGGCATTCCTGATCTGTGTCATACGACGATCCATAACCGTCCGCTTTCTGGTCTTTCCTTCCACACCACAGTTCCAACTGTAATTGATCTCTGCACCATCCCGGTTACCTTCTCCATTGCTTTCGTTATGCTTGATATCATATGATACCAGATCCATTAACGTAAAGCCATTGACATGGGTAATGAAATTGACCACCGAATAAGCACTTTCATTTCTTGCAAAAGAATGTACGACCTTTTCTACCATGCCCTCATCTCCTTTTAAGAAGCGTCGGACATTGCATAAAAATCCTTCATTATATTCTGCTAATGTGTTCTTGCGGCTTGAGATACCGGCTTGGGAAAGAGCCGCTACATCCCAGTAATTTCCAAATATTTTCACACCCGATAGAACCGGATCCGAAGCAAGTGTCAGCGATGGCATTACTTCCTGATTGACACGAAAACCATCGACGTGATATTGCATTACCCAGTTTCTGAGACAATCTGTCATTAGAAACAAATTTGTTCCCGGTGTAAAATAAATATCCATGATGATTTCTATGCCGTTTGCATGCAATGCTTTGACCATTTCTTTAAATTCCATGGATGGTCTTGTCTTATCACTGGCATAAGAAACTTTTGGAGCGAAATAATAGGTATTTTTCGTACCATATCCCCAGTAATTTAGCAATACCGTCTTCTCTTCTGCTTTTGGCATCGTATCGGCAGGTATTTGATAATCCTGCTGCCGGTTGCGGATCTCATCAAATTCATAAACCGGAAGCAGCATCACTCCGTTGATCCCTAATTCTTTCAGATAGGGAATCTTTTCGATCAGACCACGAAATGTCCCTTTATGCTCTACTTTTGAAGAACTGTGCTTTGTGAATCCCCTCATATGCATCTGATACAGGATCAGGTCATTGTAAGGAATCTGTGGACAGATATCGTCCTCCCAGTCAAACGTTTCCAGACAGATCCCGCCACGGACAGGAACCGGTCTTCTTTTTCCCCAGCTTTCTCTTCCTGTTATAAAGACAGCATAAGGATCGACAAATTCTTTTCCATCCGCTTCATACATATATTCGTATTCCTGCGTCAGAATCTCCTCTACGGCTCTGTCGTCTTTGCTTTTTCGTGCTTTCTTTTCTAATGTGATCAGATAAATTCCGCCTACTTGAAATTCTTCTGTCAATAGGATTTCAAAATCCGGCTTTTTTCTTCCTTTCTTATACAACTTTAAATAGCGTTCCTGATGATCAGGAAGATAGACGGCAAATTGCACCCCATCTTCTACCTGCGTCACCCCCAGAGTCAGAACTCTGCCTGCTGATACCGAAAAAAGAGTCGAATGCAAATGTCTTTTTCCTGTGCTGCCTGCTTCTTTTTGCGTCATATCGTTCTCCTCTTGCATCGTTGACAGTATCTTTTTATCTATGCTCATGTTTATCCTCATTTCCACGCTTAGAAATATATCCTTTATCTCTAAGCATCCTTGTCCCCTGTTATGTATGTTGCATTTCTTTTTGAAAGAGAAAAAAAGCATGATCGAATGCTTTTTTCTGTCGGATCCGATATATTACAGCATACTATTTTTATTTTACTACACTTATCTTTCGAATGTCAAAATATTTCTTGCAAAATCTGTAATTTTCTGTACAATAGATTATGTATGCTTATATCCTATTGATCTGCGATTTTATAGGATATGAGAAAATGGAACGCAAAATATAATGATAGAAATGAGGTTAATATGATTCAAGCAAGTAATATTACATTGCGTCTTGGCAAAAAAGCACTTTTTGAAGACGTAAATATTAAGTTCACGGAAGGAAATTGCTATGGTCTGATCGGTGCAAACGGTGCCGGTAAGTCAACTTTTTTAAAAATCCTGACAGGAGAGATCGAACCGACCAAAGGAGAAGTCATTATCACTCCGGGACAGCGTCTTTCTTTCTTACGACAGGATCATTTCCAGTATGACGCTTATTCTGTTATGGATACCGTTATCATGGGAAACGAACGTCTTTATGAGATCATGAAAGAAAAAGATGCGATCTATGCCAAAGAGGATTTTACAGAAGAAGACGGTATCAAAGCCAGTGAATTAGAAGCAGACTTTGCAAATATGGACGGATGGGAAGCTGAATCCAATGCTGCCATGCTGTTAAATGGTCTTGGTATTCCGACAGAGATTCATTACCAGATGATGAGTGAGCTTCCTGCCAGCGATAAGGTTAAGATCCTGCTTGCCCAGGCACTTTTCGGCAATCCCGATATCCTGTTACTCGACGAGCCGACCAACCATTTGGATCTCGATGCGATCCGCTGGTTAGAAGAGTTTTTGATCAACTTTGAAAACACAGTCATTGTCGTATCCCATGACCGTTATTTTTTAAATAAAGTCTGTACCCATACTGCTGATATTGACTATGCCAAGATCCAGCTTTATGCCGGCAACTATGACTTCTGGTATGAGTCAAGCCAGTTGATGTTAAAACAGATGAAAGAAGCAAACAAAAAGAAAGAAGAAAAGATTAAAGAATTGCAGGACTTTATCCAACGATTTAGCGCAAATGCTTCAAAATCAAAGCAGGCTACATCCCGTAAACGTGCATTAGAAAAGATCGAACTGGATGATATCAAACCATCCAGCCGTAAATATCCATATATTGATTTCCGTCCGGAACGTGAGATTGGAAATGAGGTACTTACCGTAGAACATCTTTCTAAAACGATTGATGGAGTCAAAGTATTAGATGATATTTCTTTTATTATCAACAGAGAAGATAAAGTTGCTTTTGTCGGAAGCAATACAATTGCCGCTACAACACTCTTCCAGATTCTTGCCGGCGAAATGGAACCGGATGAAGGAACTTACAAATGGGGTGTTACAACAAGCCAGTCATATTTTCCAAAGGACAATACCGAGCTTTTCAACCGTGATGAAACGATCGTTGACTGGCTGATGCCATTCTCACCCGAAAAAGATCCGACCTATGTCAGAGGCTTCCTTGGAAGAATGCTTTTCCCTGGCGAAGACGGAATCAAAAAAGTTAATGTATTATCCGGTGGTGAACGTGTACGTGTTATGCTCTCAAAAATGATGATCCTGGCATCCAATGTCCTGATCATGGATGAACCGACTCCTCATCTGGATATGGAATCGATCACTGCTTTAAATAATGGTTTGATCAAATTTAACGGTGTTGTACTGTTCACCTCACAGGACCACCAGTTTATCCAGACAATTGCGAACCGTATCATGGAGATCACACCGGGTGGTCTGATCGATAAGATCTCTACTTATGATGAATACTTAGATAGCGATGAAATGGCACGTAAGAGACAGATTCTTTCTGTATCTGCAGAAGAGGATGATTAAGCATTACTCTCATTTTTCAAGCAAAAACGTCCTGTTATTGTCAATCTGAATACTGACTGACAATAACAGGACGTTTCTTTTTCCTATTGTTCTACTGGCAGTTTTTCACTTTTTATCCATAGTGATGTAAAAACGGTCATATCTTTGTATTTTCTATTTTGTATAAAGAATACTCTCGATCTTATAACGTGGACGTTTCTTTACTTCCAGATAGGTTTTTCCTATGTATTCACCGATTACACCTAATGCAAGAAGTTGTAATCCGCCAATTCCCCATACAGAAATAACAATCGTTGTCCATCCGGTCACAGTATATCCTAATGCCCATACGATCAGGAAATAGATCAATAAAGCAATGCTGACACTGAAAATAAAAAAGCCAAGACCGGTGATCATACGTATCGGTTTTGTACTAAAAGAAGTAATTCCTTCTACCGCAAACGAAAGCATTTTACCTAATGGATATTTTGATTCTCCGGCAAAGCGCTCATGTCTCTGATAATATACCACATCTGTCTCGAAACCGATCATCGGAACCATGCCACGCAGGAAAAGATTCACTTCTTCATATTCCGATAATGCGTCTAATGCTCTTTTACTCATCAAACGATAGTCAGCATGATCTTCTATCGTATCTGCTCCCATCATCTTCATCAGTTTATAAAATGCATGTGCTGTGCCTCTTTTGAACTTTGTATCGGTTGTTCTTGCCGAACGTACTCCATATACAATGTCCTTTCCTTCATTGAACTTATCAATAAATTCTTCGATCGCACCAACATCATCCTGTAGATCCGCATCAAGCGAAATTGCTGCATCTGCATACTCTTTTGCGGTCATCAAACCGGCAAACAATGCATTTTGATGTCCTTTGTTATGTGCAAGGTTAATACCGACAAAAATCGGATCTTCCTCATGCAATTGTGAAATGATGTTCCATGTTGTATCTTTTGATCCATCATTTACAAATGCCACACGGCTCTCACTGCTGATCTTTTCTTTCTTTATCAGATTCTGCATGATCTGTTTTAATTGCTTTGAAGTCTCCGGCAGCACCTCTTTTTCATTATAACATGGTATTACTAACCATACTGTTTTCATGCTTTCTATTCCCTTCCTGTTTTGTCATTCTTTTCCCTTTATCTTACTGCATCATAGACGCAAGCACCTGATTGACCACTTTACCATCCGCCTTACCTTTCACTCTTGGCATCAGTTCTTTCATTATCTTTCCTTTGTCTTTTGCTGTCGGTGTCTCGATTGCAAGTTCTGAAAGCACTTCTTTGATCACCGCCGTAATCTCATCTTCACTCATCATCTTTGGTGCATACTCTTCAAGAACTTTGATTGTATATTCACATTCTTCGATGATATCGGTACGATCTGCCGGAGTCATCTCTAATGTTTCTTTTGTCTGTTTGATCTGCTTTAAAATGATCTGGTCTTCCTCTTCTGTGGTCAGATCTTCTCTCTTGTCAATCGCTTTATTCTTCAGTGCAGTAAGAAGCATGGACAAAACATCCTTTCTCTTCTTATCTCTTGCTTTCATAGCTGCCATCATTTCCCCACGGATAAATTCTATCTTTGTCATCTTAATTCCTTTCTGTGCTGCTTTAAACTCTTTTTCTTTTTTTGCAATACAGAGTCTGCGATAACAGCGCTGACACAGATCTGCATATCAGTTTCTATTATAACAGATGATATTTGACAAGTCTATGAAAGAAAACGTTCCTATTATAGAAATAATTGCAAAATTCACTTTACACTACAAGAATTGCGTTAACAATTCCTGCTGATATTCTACTACCGTATAAGCATTTTTCCATTCCATAAAAAAATCCTTATGAAATGAACCTATATAATAAAAGATCCATATCCACAAGGATTAAAAAATATCGGCGTGACAGGATTCGAACCTGCGGCCTCGTCGTCCCGAACGACGCGCTCTACCAAACTGAGCCACACGCCGAAAGAAAAAGCACAGATCTTTATCTGTGCAAAAGCTGGGCTACAAGGATTCGAACCTTGAAATGCTGGAGTCAGAGTCCAGTGCCTTACCATTTGGCGATAGCCCATCATTTGCTTGCTTTCCCGCAAGCACTTGACCATTATATAATGGATTTTCAAAAAAAGCAAGCTTTTTTTTTGATTTTTTTTGTTTTTTTGCTTAATTCACTTTTACAATGCTAATTTAGCCTTTTTATAACTACAATGATAACAGAAAAATGAAACATGATCTTACATTTTCTCTTTACTTTTCTTCATCCCTAAGCGCACTTATCTGTTATTTTTATTTTTCACATAATGAATAATACGAAGCAAAAGTTCTACACGTTTAAATGGTGTGATCAGGTAATAACCATCTACATAATCGGTAATCTTATCGATAATGGCAGTCGAAATGCGGTATGCCAGTTCTTCTCCCTCTTCACGATTCTTATCCTGATACATTGAAACGATCGTATCCTGTACATCAATACCCGCCATCTCATTATTCATAAAACAAGCATTCCGATAACTGACAACCGGCATGATACCACCTAAGATCTTTACATCCAATTCTTCTCTTGCTCGTTTCAGGTTTGCAAATCCACGCTCTGATAATACCGGCTGTGTAAACAAAACAGACACACCGTTTTCTATTTTCTTTTTGGCATGACGGATCTGCGAATCAAATTGTAATGCATTGATATTTAATGCACCTGACACCATAAATGGATTTTCTTCAAATACCTCTTCATTCAGCGACTGGATATGTCTTGCTAACATCGCAGAATTATAACTGAACATCGTTTTGACCTGATCTCTCATAGCTGTCGGAACAGGATCTCCTGTTACGGTAAGTACATTATTGACACCTTCCACGTTAAGTCCGAGTAAAAGAGCTTTTGTCGCATTGATATTACGATCACGGCAAGTCATATGCGGTATTGTAGTCAGACCTAATTCCCTTGTCACTTTGCAAGCTAAGATACTGCTGTCAATACGGGCTTTTGCGATCGGACAATCTGCGATATCAATCGCATCTACCCCGGCGTATTTATAACGTGCTGCACCTTCCATAAAGAAATCAATATCCGGTTCGATCGGCGGATCTAACTCAACGACAATGACTTTTTCTCCAGCAAAAAGTTTCTTTGCAAATGTATTATGTTCATTTTTATTTGCAACAATATGTGTGCTTTCTAATTCCTCTTTGTATCCTGCTGCCTGTACAAGCTTCCGATCTCTTTTTTCGATCCATGTTACAAACCGGTCCTGCTTTTGCTGCATCATTTCCGCAACACCTTTGATATCTTTCGGACGCGTACCACAACAGCCTCCAACCATTGCAACGCCTTCTTCT